>Ga0181612_179911_pt1 | contig 12219 bp, 11 predicted proteins | sample HoacroProtozoa21_FD_119630 | JGI IMG/M metagenome (GOLD analysis project Ga0181612, IMG submission 119630) | Hoatzin crop microbial communities from Cojedes, Venezuel. Combined Assembly of Gp0051906, Gp0051904, Gp0051908
CCGCCCGCTCAAGCTTGGGCAGATACATCGTTTTGTCCACATAGTAGAGGTTCTCCGCCATGGTCTGGCGGAAGTCTGAGACGCCATATGGCAGCTGTTTCACCTGGTTCTCATCCATCGTCACGGTCGTTTAATTTCGGTTTCAACCTGCAAATTTACGACAATTTTCTAAATATCACAACATCTGCCCTAAATATTGAAAAGAGCCACAGCGATGGAATGCACAATGGAGTGACTAGTGATGTGCTGGACGGGGTATGAATGAACAGTTGAGTATCAACACTCAAGGCAAGATGTTAAAAATTTTGGCACAAATGTTTGCATTTGTGAAAATTTCTATCTACCTTTGTGGCTGTAAACCATTTGACAACTAACTTTATCAACAGATTAATAAAAACGAAACATCATGAATGAAATCGCAAAACTGAAACCTGAATGCATCTGGCGCAACTTTGACGCGCTGACGCAGATTCCTCGTCCCTCGGGACACGTCGAGAAAGTACAGCAATTCCTGCTCGACTTTGCCAAGCAGGTCGGTGTTGAGGCGTTTAAAGACAAGGCTGGCAACATCGTGATGCGCAAGCCCGCCACACCTGGCATGGAAAACCGCAAATGCATCACCCTGCAAGCACACATGGACATGGTGCCACAAAAGTCCCCCGAGAGCAAGCACAACTTTGAAACCGACCCCATCCAGACCTATATTGACGGTGACTGGGTAAAGGCTCGCGGCACCACACTGGGCGCTGACGACGGCCTGGGTGTGGCTGCCATCATGGCTGTCATGGAGGACAAGACACTCAAGCATGGTCCAGTGGAAGGCCTCATCACCCGTGACGAGGAGACAGGCATGTATGGTGCCAACGACCTGCCCAAGGGCGAATTGCAGGGCGACATCCTGTTCAACCTCGACAGCGAGACATGGGGCAAGTTTGTCATCGGCAGTGCCGGAGGCATCGACGTGACCTGCAAGCGCCCCTATGGCGAGGTCAAGACCGTGAGTGCCGAGTCTGGCGTGCTCATCACCCTCAAGGGTCTCAAGGGCGGACACAGCGGCCTCGAAATTCATGAGGGACGTGCCAATGCCAACAAGCTGATGGCAAGGCTGGTGCAGAAACTGGTCAAGGACTACAAGTCGCGACTGGTGAGCTGGCATGGTGGCAACATGCGCAACGCCATCCCATTCAAGGCCGAGGTGGTCATGACCATCCCGACAGACTTCTTGAAACAAGCCAAAAAGCTGGTCAAGGACATGCGGGCCCTGTTTGAGGATGAGTTCAAGCACATCGAGGATGGTGTGGACCTGACAATCAAGGCCATCGACCGTCCCAAGATGAAAATGGCAATTGAGGACCAGACACAAATCCTGCGAGCCATCTATGCATGCCACGATGGTGTCGTGCGCATGATACCCGCCTATCCCAACGTGGTCGAGACGTCAAGCAACCTCGCCATCATCGACATCGAGGACGGCAAGGCTGCTGTACAGATATTGGCACGCTCGGCTCGCGAGGACATGAAGGAATATATCGTGAAGATGCTCATGACGTGCTTCCACATGGCAGACTTCAAGGTGGAGACCGACGGCAGCTATGTGGGATGGGACCCCAACCCCGACAGCGAGGCATTGCACACGCTGTTGAAGCTGTACAAGGAACTGTTCAACGAGGACGGCATCATTCAAGTGGACCACGCTGGGCTTGAATGCAGCATCATCCTGGGCAAATACCCGCACATGGATGTGGTGAGCTTCGGTCCCACGCTGCGCAGTCCGCACACCACCATCGAGCGGGCCTATATCCCCGCCGCCGAACCTTTCTGGAAACTGCTCGTCAAGGCGCTGGAGGAGGCTCCCATCAAGTAACACCACGCCCAACACAGCACATCATCACCCACTGGGATGCCACCACATCGCTCTTGCTGGTGGCACCCCAGTGGTTTTCAATAAAACCAAGCCAAAAAAATTCTTAGCTCAAGTTCACATAGTTCCACGACAGGAGCACTCAAGATTTTTGAGGGGGGCAGCGTTCTAGAAAGCGATTATCAGACCAGCAGACCAACTGTTGAACTTGGGGCCACAATCTGTCTTGAACACGCTCATGGGACGATAGCGGACAAAAGCGCCGATGCCATCGTAGGTGAGTGCCCCAAACAAATCCACCGTCACCTGCCTGATGCCCAACTTGCCAAACTCATCGGTGATGGTTTGCTTGTGCCCATTGGAATCGATGGTCTTGTAGGAATTAAAGATGTTGGCCTTGATGTTGAAATCAACGATGGGACCAGCCGAAAAGCGCAAATCCTTAACGACAAGAGGCAACGAGTAGATGACAGGGAGCTGCAATGTGCTGATGTTGAGGAAAGACTTGCACGACATGGCCCCATCGGCAAACGGCCTCACTGTGACATGGTGCTCATCATCGGCCACCAGCTGCATGCCGCCCTTCATCTTGTAGGTCTGCCCCTCAAAGCCGATGCCTGCGGTGATGTAGTGACGGCGCAATGGCTGATAACGCACACCCAGGGCATACATCACCCCCCAATGCATCATACCCTTGTTATACTCGTCCATGGCCACATCGCCACCACTCACATGAAGGCCACCCCAGCCAAAGTAGAGGCCACCCAGCAACAAGTCAATGTGCCGACGATACTCATCGGTGCGATATTGTGTGGTGTCCTCTCGCTGGAATGGCAACTTGAAACGGATGTCGCTGCCGCCGCTCTGGGTCGTCACTACGCGCTCATCGCTGAGGTGGTCGTTGCGATAAACATAGTTGTACTGTTTGTCATCACTGTCGTTGCCGACAACACTCATCATCACGCCTGCCGAATCCTCGGCGATGACCACGCGGGCGGGATTGGTAAAAACCTTGACTGTATCGAGAGTGGAAGCTGCCAGGCACAGGGGCAGCAACAGCATGATTGCTAGCACGATAATCTTGTTATTCATTGTGTTCTATTGTGATTGTTATTGGTTTCTTGTTGATTGTTAACGTTCACTGCCTGATGAGTTTCTTGATAGTCTCGCTGTCGGCAGTGCTTTCCATATAGATGACTATCATCTGGTTGGCTTTGCCCCTGGTGTTGAGCGACTGATCCAGAAAAAACACATACCTGTTGAGGCGGGTGCGCTTACCAGTGGGCGTATAGGAGGGCAACACATAGTAGCCATAGTAGATGTTGCCGCGACGATACTCAACCTCACGGCTCACGGCCTGAGTGCCCTGCTGGGTGACAATGCGCCTCACCTCATGGGCAGCCTCACTGCCAGCGCCAACAGTCAGGCTGCGATAGACGGCAAGCCCCATGCTGGCGGCCTTGTCACCCGTGACCACAATCTCGGTACTGCCCGGCGCGTCCTTGAACTTGCCGTGGAACAGTCCGTCGATTGGCAAGCCCGACTGTGCCCACAAGGTGGAGGTTGTGGCAAGGAACATAAATAATGCGATAATGACACGTTTCATAGCTGTTATCATTGATGTTTGGATTGTTGATTGTCATCGTCAAGCGCCGCCCCCAGGCTGTGCAACTGGTTCATCATGTTGTCCTCGACGGCAGCCTGCGCATCGCCCATGGCGTTCAGGTCACTAGTGAGCAGTTCCATGACCACAGCATCGTCGGTCACCGTCTGGCCATTGACTAGCGCCATGCAGTCACCAGCGCTGGGGGTGAGGTTAGCGTGATGCCACCATGACCAGCCAATGATTGCAAGCAACGTCACACTGGCGGCGGCCGCAAGCACACGCCGGCGTGTGCGGCGACGGTTGATGTGACGACGCACAGCTTGTCCCATGCTGTAGTATCCCATCACGGCTCGCGCCTCGTCGATGGCCTCACTGTGGTGAGGCGTGATGGCCAGTTGTTGTGCCAGCTGGACCTCCTGCTCCTCGTTGAGGGTGGCGTTCATGTAGGCTTCAATCATCCGTTCCAGCTGTGGCCGAGGCATGGGCTGGAGCGATGATGGGGTGATGTTGTCGGTGGTTAGGTGTTTCATTATTGTTCGTCCTCCTTTCTGCGGTAACACGACCGCACAATCTTGCGGGCGCGGCTCAGTTGCACACGCACAGCACTGGGTGTCATGCCCAATGTGCTAGCGATGTCGTCAAACGAGCGTCCCTCCAGCTCACGCATCCTCACCACTTGACGTTGGACGCTAGTGAGCTGGCTGTCAATGATGTCATTCACACGCTGGTACTGCCGCTCCCGTTCCTGCCACGACGGCGGCTCACTGTCGGCAGTGTCCACGTCGTGATGCTGCAACGGCACCCGTGGATGCGCTGCCCGCTGGCGCACAGTGTCGATGCTCACGTTGCGCACGGTGGTCACAGTCATGCCCTCGGCTTCACCCGCAGTGCCTGGCTGTCGCCCATGTTGCCACAGACGGCAAAATGCCTCTTGCAGCACATCGGCGGCATCATCGTCGTTGCCCGTGATGTGTCGTGCTGTGTTCCAGAGGCGATTTCTCAGCTTCAGGAAAGTCGATGTCAGCAATTCATTGTTCATGTTGCCGTGTGAATGGGATGCTCTCATTCTCTTAAACGCAACCCATCGCAATTTGTAACACCATTTACACAAGTTTTTTTGAAATTATGGCTTTAAATCGCTCCACAAGCCTCACGACAGCACATCTCGCCCTATCTGCCGCGATAAGGCAAAAACTGGCAAAAATCGGCATGATTGAAGTGAAATTTTAAAATTTTGCGTATATTTGTGGCCAATTTTGATTAAAAACCAACACAAGACCTGCGCAAGATGAAATCAACGATGAATGTGAAACGGGCGATTGCCCTGTGGGCAATGAGCATGGTGTGTGCCTGTGGCTCACTGCTGGCACAACAGACGACAACATATGTGCCCAGCGAGGAAAACATGCGTGCGCGTGAGGAGTTCCAGGACAGCAAGTTGGGGGTGTTCATCCACTGGGGTGTCTATTCGATGCTGGGCGATGGCGAGTGGGTGATGCTCAACAAGCGCATCAACCGCGACGAGTATGCCCAACTGCCTGCTGGCTTCTATCCGTCACGCTTTGACGCTGACCAGTGGGTGCGTGCCGTCAAGGATGCTGGTGCCGCCTACATCACCATCACATCGCGTCACCACGATGGTTTCTCAATGTGGCACAGTGCCGCCAGCGACTACAACATCGTGGATGCCACACCGTTCAAGCGTGACGTGCTCAAGGAACTGGCCAAGGCCTGTCAACGTCACGGCATCAAGTTGCACTTCTATTACAGTCATCTGGATTGGCACCGGCTGGACTACCCACTGGGACGCCACCAGAGCATCCTGCCCCACGACACCGCCACCAACGACTGGCCCAGCTACTACAAGTTCATGAACACCCAGTTGACCGAGTTGCTCACCAACTATGGCCCCGTGGGTGCCATCTGGTTTGACGGTGTGTGGGAACACGAGGACGATGCCACGCCATTTGACTGGCAGCTCGACGAGCAGTATGCTCTCATCCACCGCTTGCAGCCCGCGTGCCTGGTGGGCAACAACCACCATGTGGCCCCCAATCCGGGCGAGGACATCCAGATTTTTGAACGCGACGTGCCTGGCGAGAACACGGCGGGCTACTCGGGCAAGTCGGGCGTGAGCCAGCTGCCACTGGAGACTTGCACGACGATGAATGACACGTGGGGCTATCGCATCACCGACAAGAACTACAAGAGCAGCGATGAAATCATACGCACACTGGTGCGTGCAGCTGGACGCAATGGCAACTTGCTCATCAACATCGGTCCACGACCCGACGGCATGTTCCCTCAGGAAGCACTGGACCGGTTGCACGACCTGGGCGTGTGGATGCGAGCCAACGGTGAGACCATCCGCGGCACCCGTGGCGGCATGGTTGCTCCCCGCGACTGGGGTGTGACCACCCAGCGCGGCAACACGCTGTATCTGCACATCCTGGACTTGAAGGACAACGCCCTGTACATTCCAGTCAACGGCAAGCAAGTGCGACAGGTGCGCATGTTCAGTGACAAGCGCAACCTGCGCTACACCGCCAGTGGCGATGGCATCACCATCCAGCTGCCTGGCGTGCCCAGTGGTGTGGACACGATTGTTGAGGTGACGCTCAAGTGACAACAAGACAACACATAACGATTGTATAAATCACATAATAATTAATTCATTTATTCATTTTTAACAGGATTTCTAATATGAAGAAGATTTACGGTTTTATTGCGTTGGCAGCACTGGCCGCAACCACCAGTCATGCAGCCAACTATGAGAGTGACGGCACTGGACAGGTTTACACCTTTGAGACGCTGTCACAGATTGAGGGCACTGGTGTGAGCGCCAGCGAGGGTGCCTACATTGTCAGTGAGGACTTCACCATCAGCGAGCTCGACACGCTGCGCCTGGTGTCGGGCGATGTCATCAAGATGGGCAACGGTGTGACGGTGACCATCGACGGTTATGCCGACTTCACCCCCGCCGACACGGCACTGGTGACCCGCGACAGCGAGAGTTCCAACCCCAAGGGCTTCCGCATTTATGCCGACAATGGCGGTGCCACACTGCGCAACGTGCGCTTTGAGTATGTGGGCATCACCTTTGGGTGCGTCAATGGCAGCCTGATAGCTGACAACTGCACCTTCACCCTGCACAACGGCAAGAGCAGCAGCAGTGGTGCCATCTCGTTCAACGCCTCGTGTGACGGCAACGTGATTGAGAACTGCAACTTCATCGAGAACACGCTCAACGCCATCGGTTGCGGTGCCACCAACCCCGTTGGTGTCATCATCCGCAACAACTTGTTCTATCACAACACGACCGCTAACCGCAACAAGCCCCAGCTGAACATGACGTGCGCAGGCAGCTATGACATGGTCATCACGGGCAACCAGGTGATTGGCGGACAGTACACTCTGTCGGGAGGCATCGGCGTGAGCAACATGATGGGATTGGCATTCAGCGGCACGCTCACTGTCGAGGACAACTATGTGACCGAGAACCGCTATGGCATCGCCACAATCGGCCCGCTCAACGCCATCATCCGCGACAACACGCTTGTTGACAACTGCTATGAGACCAACCCCAACAATGGCGGCAGCTGCATCAGCATCTATGACAGCAGCAACAAGGGCAACATCTACATCGAGGGCAACCATCTGGAAGGTGGCTTGTGGGGCATCACCATCATCGGTGCGCCCACAGTGAACGTTGGCAAGACCATCGACCCCGATGCCGACGATTACAACCCTGGCAAGAATGTGTTTGTCAACAACGGCAACAATGGCATCCTCTATGACCTGTACAACAACGGCACGGGCACAGTGTATGCCCAGGGCAACACCTGGAACGTAGTGGAGCAGGACAGCGTACACATCGAGGAGGTCGTCTTTCATCAGGCCGACGACGAGTCACTGGGACTGGTCATCTTCATGCCAGCTGACGGTGACGACACCGGCATCGAGGGCGTGGCTGCCGACGCTGTGACTGGCGACAACCGCTACTACAACCTGCTGGGACAGCCTGTCGAGAACCCCACCAGTGGCATCTATGTCCGCAACGGCAAGAAGATACTGGTGCGCTAATCACAACAGCGTGCCACTCATCATGATGTGACACCCCCTAATCCGCCAGCCATGAGCAATGCCCCATGACTGGCGGATATTTTCTGCTTCACAGCCAATGTGCCCCATCCACCCTGCCAAACAGCGACAACAATGCCCAACCGCCTTGAAGCAATTGGGCATCGAGGATCTCTTGAAATTACCATTCAATCAGATGTTGTGGTGGGGTGTTGTTTCTTGGACTTGCGACGCAACAGGCGGCCAGCCAGCACGTGGGTGCGGTTGACAACCAGCAAGATGAGCAAGCTTGCCAGATAAGCCAACATCAAGCTCGTCATGGTGGCATCATCGTCACGGTCCCCATCCAGCTCACGCAATGTCACGCCCCCATCGGCAGGCACGTCTAGCGAGGTGAGGGTCCGTTTCCACACGATGGCACCATCCTCGACATACACCACCGCAGGATTGCCCCGCGCCAGCATCTTGATTTCACTGTCATCCATGTTATAGAGAGGATATTCGGCCATCGACACATCCTGCCATTCGGCAATCTCCTGCTGGGATGCCGAGGTCAGCCCGATGGCATCGGCGTCGTCCACCTGTGCGATTTCGGTCAACTCGTTAAGCACAAACGAGTGTGCGATGCTCACTTGAGGCAGGTCAGGAAACAGCAACAACAATTGCCGCCGTCCGTCCATCACATCGGCAGTGATGTCCTCGCCGTCACCGTCGGTCACAGTGATAGCATTGTGGTCACCCTGTTGCATGATGACCTTGCCACGCGGGCGATTGGCGTGATAGCGAGTGACAAACTCCCAGCCATCCTCCTCGTCGGGCAAGCTGTCGATGGTGAAGTTGTGTTCAACGCCATCCTTGCGATAAACAAACGTGAAGTCATCGGCATCCTCCTCATCGTCGGCATCACCCGCCAGTGTCGTGGCGGCCGTGAGACGTGTGCCCACAGGATAAGGGCGATAATCGATGAGCGGCTGAGTGAGATAGCCATGATAGGCCACAATGGCCACAAGCCCAAACGACAACGCCATCAGCACCCACTGCACCGCAGGCCCATAGACGCACGGCAGACAGCGGTTAAACACTATCAGCCACACCACACCCAGCAACAACAGCACATTCTTGCCAAACGTTGCCCAGTTGCTCAGATGCAGCGCGTCGCCAAAACAGCCGCAATCCTGCACCGCACCCGTCACAGCCAGCCACAGCGTGAGCGGAGTCATCACCAGCAGCAGCAACAGCATGAGCCACGGTGCGCCACGGCGATAGGCACCAGCAACCACCGCCACACCCAGCATGAACTCCAGTGCTGCCAGCGCGACAGCAGCCACCAGTGCGACACCCGACCACTGTTGCAGCCCCATGGCGTTGAGATAGTCGGTGAGCTTGTAGCAGGTTCCCCAGGGGTCCACCGCCTTGACAAAGCCCGAGAAGATGAACACTCCACCCACCACCAGCCTCATGGCCAATGTGAGCCAGCGACACCATTTTTCACCCTTGACGGCGCCAATCCAGTCCTTTACTTTCATCGCAGATATTGTGTCGTTAGTGTTGTTGATTGATTAGAGCCTCGTTGTGCTTGATAAGGGCAAACACGGCATAGTTGACCATGTCCTGATAGTTGGCAGCGATGCCCTCGCTCACCACTGTGCGCCCACCGTGGTCCTCAATCTCCTTGGTGCGCTGCACCTTGGTCAATATCAAGTCGGTATAGCTGCTGATGCGCATATCACGCCACGCCTCGCCATAGTCGGCGTTCTTGGCCAGCATCAGTGTGCGTGTGGCATTGGCCACCTCGTCATATAGCTCCACAGCCTGCTGCTGGGAAATGTCAACATTGTCGCTAGCCCCCAGCTGCAACTGGATGATGCCAATGATGCCATAGTTGACGATGCCCATAAACTCGGGCCAGATGCCCTCGCCCACCTTGCTCTCGCCATTGATTTCCAGCGTGCGTATGCGCTTGGCCTTGATAAAAATCTGGTCGGTGAGCGACTGTGGGCGCATGATGCGCCACGAGGGGCCATAGTCCTGCAACTTCTTGACAAACAAGTCACGGCACTCGGCAATCACTGCGTCATATTCCTTGCGTGTATCGTTCATAACATTTGCGATGTTTAACAATAGTCTGTTGTTAAGAAAATGACAAAATTAGTGATTATTTTCCACAATGTCCCTCTTGTGAGGCACATTTTTCACAATCACTCGTGATTTTGAGGCATATTCCTAGTGATGCGTCACTTGGTGATGGGGAATGCCGCCTTGTGGCGGTCGAGCGCCTTGAGCGCCGCCTGCACCGTCTTGTCGCTACGGTTGAGGATGGGATAGAATGCCTTGTTGCCAAACGTGTCACGGGCTATCAGCGCCATCAGGTTGGTCGTGATGAGGTCGCGTGACTGGTTGATATAATACCAACGCGGGGCGACACCATTGGCAGCGGCAAAGTCGGCAAAGTCCCTGAGCAGCGCTTCGCTAGCCGGAGCCGAGCGCAAGAACTGCTTGTAGTCCTGCAACTGGCCCAGCTCGCGGCGGTGCTTGTCACAATAGGCAAAAGCATACTTCTGCAACAATCCGGCATTGGCCACCTCGATGTAGTAGCTAGACATGCCGCTGGTGTCACGCGCCACAAACAGGTCGGGCACGATGCCACCGCCGCCATACACAGTGCGGCCATGCAACGTCGTGAACACCTGTGACTGGTCGATCTTCATGCTATCCTCACTGTAGAGCTCACCATTGAGGTAGCGGTCGTACAACTCTTTCTCATAGTCCAGATTGTGCCCCTGCTTGTACCCCTTCTGGATGCAACGGCCACTGGGAGTGAAGTAGCGGGCGATGGTCAGGCGCACGGCACTGCTGTCGGGCAGGACAAACTCCTTCTGCACCAACCCCTTGCCAAACGAGCGGCTGCCCACGATGAGGCCACGATCGTTGTCCTGCATCGCACCAGCAAAAATCTCGCTCGCACTTGCGCTAAACTCATCGATAAGCACCGCCACCTCGGCATCCTGGAATGAGCCGTTGCCATCGCTCCACACCTGACTGTCGTCACGCTTGTAGCGCCCCTTGGTGAACACGATGGGCTGGTCGGCAGCCAGGAACTCGTTCACCATCAATACCGCCATCTCCATGAATCCGCCGCCATTACCGCGCAGGTCCACGACATATCGCTTGGCACCCTCGTCACGCAGTGCCGAAAGAGCGGTGATGAACTCATCATAGGTGTGTGCACCAAACTGGTTCACCTTGACGTATCCCGTGGTCCGGTCGAGCATATAGTACACATCAACCGTGTTGACAGGGATGTCGCCACGGGTGACGGTGTAGGTCAGCAACTTGTCGCTGTTGCTGCGCTTGATGCCCAGTTTCACGCGTGTACCCTTGGTGCCACGCAAGCGACGCATCACCTCGGCATTGGTGGCATGGTCCCCCGTTGCCACCGAGTCATCGATGGTAACGATGCGGTCACCGGCTTGCAGGCCCACTTTCTCGCTGGGACCGCCAGCCAGCACCTCGACCACGCCGATGGTGTCGTTCATGATGACAAACGAGATGCCGATGCCACTGAAGGTGCCATTCAAGTCCTCGGTCGCCGCCTTGAGGTCCTCGGTCGAGAAATAGCTCGTGTGCGGGTCCAGATTGGCCAATATCTCAGGAATGCTCATCTCAATCAGGTCGTTCATGTTGGTCGTGTCCACATAGTCCTGCGCGATGAGGTTGAGGATAGCATTGAGCTTGCGGTCATTGTCGGCGGCATAGTTGCGGCTCGAGAAACGGTTGCCAATGAAGATGCCCACCACCACTGCCGCGGCAATGGCAAGCGGCAACCAGATGGGCTGACGGCGTGTGGACTTGTTGTTGCTCATGGGGTCACATCGGGTTGAGTGGTGAGGGCAGCACGCTCACGCGCCTCCACGGCACGATAGTGCTGCTCACTGTTGTCGCTGGTGAGGTTCACGGCATGCAGCTGCCCGCCGTCCTGCCACAGGTGCACACACTGCACGCCAGCGCGGCACAGCAGGTCCACACCGTCATGCATGCGATAGTACTCGCCAAACACCACGCGCGTGATGCCTGCCTGGATAATGAGCTTGCTGCACTCCATGCACGGTGACGTGGTGATGTACAGCGTCGCGCCCTCGCTGCTGTTGTTGCTCTTGGCAACCTTGGTGATGGCATTGGCCTCGGCATGCAGGACGTAGGGCTTGGTGTGGTCGTCATCATCCTCACAGATGTTTTCAAACCCGCCTGGGGTGCCGTTGTATCCGTCGCTGATAATCATCTTTTCCTTGACCAGCAATGCCCCCACCTGGCGGCGCTTGCAGTAGGAGTTCTCGGCCCATATCTGTGCCATGCGCAGATATCGACTGTCCAGCAAGGTCTGTTTGTCGTTGCGAGTGTTCATGCGTCGTTGCGTGATTTTAAACCGCAAAATTAGTGCATTTTTTTGTAACAGTTAGCATTCATGAGCCGAAAAACAAGCGGTGTAGCCCAAAAAACTGGATTTTATCGACACCGAAGCATATCAGGCATCCACGCGGGTCACCCTTATTCTCCTCATCTTGCATTGTCACACCTCCTCGAGGCGCAGCATCTGGGTGCCGCGCACTTGCAGCACCAGCGTGTGCAGCGTGGTGCCCTCGCGCATCGCCACGGCTCGCGGCGTGTCGGCGTA
>Ga0181612_173010_pt1 | contig 12217 bp, 8 predicted proteins | sample HoacroProtozoa21_FD_119630 | JGI IMG/M metagenome (GOLD analysis project Ga0181612, IMG submission 119630) | Hoatzin crop microbial communities from Cojedes, Venezuel. Combined Assembly of Gp0051906, Gp0051904, Gp0051908
AATAAGGAGAGGCACATTTTAGTAGACTTGATTGGATAAAGAATGTATTTTGCTTATGCAAAGCTGTGTGTAGCTGCGTATGGAAAGATAGAAAAAAGATTATCCTGGTGTAAAAAGCCACAAAAATGCGTTTTTGTGTGCACGTGTTGGTGTGTACCCATGTGTACACAGAGTTGTGTATAAAGAAGAGTACGTGTATAATGTATTTATAGATGAGTGTGTGTGGGAAAATGGGTAAGTATACAGATTTAAAAACCTTGAAAGTATTTATGAAAAATGCCAAAGATTCTAAAGCTTATCATCTTGCGTCTGTTCTTCTTCATTTTGTATCTTTCCCGGCATGTCTTTCTGACTGAGCCAGATCTCTACATGATTTGATTTACTTCAAGTTAATGAAGCTGGTTGGAAAGAGCCTTGTAGAAATTATAAAATCTCCAGTAAATCTCCTCTTGTACATACAATAGATGTCCTCGGACTCCTTTTGTTAAACCAGTTTCTCAATCTTCTGTGTAAACAATGCCTTATTGTCTTGCTTGAAACTATCATCTGGTTTATCATACTGCAGTCTTGTCATTTTGTAAGGACCAAAGTCAGACATACTGAGCAGGCATGTAAGAATTGATCATTGCTTTGAGTGAAAACATTCAACTGCAGGAAAAATTGTTTATTTATTCGGAAGTTGGGACTGATACTTTAATAGTTTTGGGGTTTTTTTTCCTGTAGATTTTTCCACGTGGAACTGATTTCTGTTCAGGAGACAGGGTGATGTCTTTTTTTTTTTTAATGTAGATATGTTGTATTTCAGAATAATTTGTATTACATTGTTATGCTGGAGACATACCAAATGAAGGGGTTGGGATGGTCCAGTACCTATATATGTTGTAATGAGCTCTGTGTTTTGATAAATGCTGTTTGAAATGCAATAAACATTTGAGGTTAAACTGATGCTTTTAATTTATCTGGATTAAAAGATACATTTCCCATTCTTTGCAAAATGCTCACTGTGCTATGCTATTTAGTATCTGACTAGGTAAGCAAGTACATCGCTTGACAGTGCAGTGTAACAGCTGGCGCTGGAGGTTACTTGTAATGGAGCCTGCACTGCGTCAGGAGAGGAAGTGAAGCCTTGCGCCACCTGCTTTCAATGCTTCAGTGGGATTTCCTAGGCCCTGCCTAAGGAAAGGAGGATTATGTGCATTTACTGCACACCCCCGTAATCAGACTCTTTACTGAGACTTTTCATTTGGTTCTTAAAGCAAGAAGATTAGTTGATACATATCTCTGTGTGTCCACTTGCCTGTGTAAATGATCAGCTTTTACATTGTTGATCTATTCAATGTATAGCATGAAAATTATAAGCTTACAGTTTTAATTTAAGGTAGTCATTTCACTGCAACAATATATACATTTGCATTCTAAAGTCTCTAAGACCAGAAGGCATTTAGAAATTTAAATCTAACTGTAGATCTTTTGGATGACTCTTGATTACAGAATCATGGAGATACCAGAATATGACTAAACATGTCCACTACCGGTACGGTGTGTAAATAACTGGAATTGACGTATATGTGCAAATGCAATATGTACTCAAATTTGCCCAAACAAGCTGCTGCTGAAGGTTGGTTTCTTGAATAATCACGAATAGGACTGAGGACTCAGCTCCCCTATGGATCACTGTCAGTAAAACTCAGTCACTGAAACGCACCTTGTGGAAAGCCAGCGAGTAGCTAAACAAAGCAAAGTCGGTGGAAATGTCACGCGCCTTTTTTTTTTTTTTTTTTTGCTTGCAAAGCCTGGATTTTAACCTTCAGCTGTAGCCATTCCTCCCTCTGCTTCCCCCTGCGCCCTCTCCCCAGCCACCCACAAAGCCCTGCCCGGGGTCCCACCGGAGAGCGGTGGCCGGCAGACCAGCCACCCCGTGCCTGGGAAAGGCAATGCGCTTGGCCCCGAGAAATTGCACTGGCTGCTGCCAATTCACTGCCTGGGGTAAAAGCAATAGCAACTCCTGGAATTGGGCTGTCCCCCTAGAAAACAGAGACTTGCCACTTAATTTCTTATACTCTACATGGGGCTATGATTTATTTTATTTATTTTTAATTTGGAGGGCCTTATCCTGCAGGCATTATCACGAGTGGAACTGGACTTATTTTCTCATCGGACCGATAGGTTCACACTGGGAAGGAATTTGGCAGCTCTGATGTGTTAAGGAAAAATCGAGAAAATACATTCTAATCAAACCTTAACCTTTAGATTCTCCATGCTTTAAACTAAGCTGTTAGACTGTTTGGGAAATGTTAGCTTTGACTTTAGAGACTATGGCATGTGTTGGAAGTGACTCCTGTTCTGACTTAATATTGTACGTGTGTTTTATCTTTAAAGCTACATGTGTCAGGGCCCTGGTGCATCTGCCCCTTCAGATCACACAGGGACATGATAAGAGTATCTGCTTTTTAGCATTCTTAAAGTTAGCAACTCGGAAAGAAGCCGAGATGCTACAAATGATTGCTAGTCTGCTGTATTGCAGATGGAGTGTTTTAATCGTTCTCAAATTGGGGTAAGTTAAGCCAGGTGAAATTCCATAATTCTGGGACAAAGTATCTGCCTGACTGTTTATCAGTGGGGAAGAACCTCAGCGGCAACAGTAATTATATAGTTCAAGGAACATGTGAGCAAAAGATGTGTTTATCATTAATGTAAGTATTCACAAGCATTTAGAAATAATTTTAGAGTGAAAAAACAGCCTCTTGAGATTATAGCATTTGTAATCTACTTTTCTCTGTGATGCCTTGACTTAAAACAGTGTAGCATTTCAAGAGAATTTAGAAGGTCATTTTGTTTTGAATAGAAAACGTGCTTTTCTGACATGAGTCATGAAGCTGAGCAAGGGGAAGCAGGAGGTGGTATTCAGGTCTCGGTGTTTGCAACAGCAGCAGCACCTGGGCGGGCAGGAGTTCAAGTTCTCAGCATGGCTTTAACTTGAGGGCTGGTGATTCTTGTTAAATTTTACTTGAAGGAACGTTGCCAATTGGTTGTTGCATGTTGGACTGAACACCTGCAGTCTCCCTCTTGGCTGAACAAGATGATATGCCTCTTCCAGGGGAAGAAAGTAAGAGCTGGAAGACATGCTGGTGTAAACTTCATTTGTGCTGATGTCTTAGTGCAACCAGCCTTCCAACCTCTTGAGGACTTCCTTGCGGAAGGAAGGTAGGACAGGCTCATGGGCTGGGCACATACACCTGGTTCTGGGTCTTCCAGGGCCAACCATAGTCAGATTTAGATGATCAACAGATTGTGCCTCGCACCAGTGCTCATTGGCTACTAGAATGGCTCCATGAAGCCATGGTGCATTTAAAGAGTGGCCCTCAGCCCATGGAGGAAGGATAAGGCACTGGGCTTCAATGATTTGAGGGGTAGATGGACGGGTATGAATAGGGAACCTGTGCTAGGGACTGCTTTCCCAGGCAACCTGGGACTGCTCAGCTGGAGATTTCTCCTCTACACCCGATTTGTTGTGGTCATATTTCTAGCATATGAATGAGGAATTTGTCTGCTCTTGATCTCTGCATTTTCGGTAAGTTACTTTTATGTCTGGGAAGCATATTAGATGTTTAACTGTCACCTGCCACCTTGGAGATGATAAAACCGAAAGACTTGGGACTTACACTTCCAAATGCATGGTCAGCCTAGATTCTCCTTCAGTCCCAAAGGCATGTGAGTATAAAATGCTGCTGGATCCAAAATCCTTCAGAGAAGTGCAAAGTCTGCTCACCGGTATTGTTACAGTGATTTCGAAGGTGCTGGCAAATACCTCAGTTGCGTCCTCCATGGGGGTAACTGAATAAAAGGGGGTTTGTCTTAGTGACATTTCCCTTTGTTCCTATTGTGGGTATTTTTTTTAAGGAGGTGACCTGGAAAGAAGCAAACCAAAATGCATTATTTTTATTGCTTGAGCAAATCCTTTCTGCTACTGCTATTCTAGCTACTGTATGTGGAAGATGGGATTTGACTGCTTCTGAAGTCCCGAGCCTGTGCATAGCAAACCCATGTATTATTCACTTGCTCAGTACTGCCACCGCCCAGAGTAAATATCATCATTTTCAAGTGGAGATGCATAGTGGAAAGAGCATATGTTCCTACAGACAAAAAAAGACTGTTAGTTTCATTGACTTTTGTGCTAAATTTTGCTTTGATCATGGCTGGCTGATTTCTCCCTCCACCTTCTGTCTCCCTGTGGTCGGCTCACTCCACAGAGTGAGTATCTGGAGCCGCTCAGCAGCTACAACCTTAGAAGAAGAGGGGGGGAAGTCTCCCTCTGTCTCTGGCAATAGACGACTTTACTGAAAGTCAATGCCATTCCCTTGCATTTATCACTGCCACTCTTGCTCTGCATATTTTTGGTATTCGCCATGCATTGTTAGCAGTGATTGTCATGTAATTAAATCACTGCTCATCACAAGAGCCTATTTTTATGCTGAGATAAGCATCAGAAGTCTGCTGCAGCGTCCCTCAGATCAATAAAGATGTTCCCTGTAGGATTACAAATAGTCTGGGGTTGTACAGGGCACTAGAATTAATTAGGAATGATTTCTCTTTTTCTTTCTTCTTTCAATACATTTTTAATTGTTTATCCATTTTCGATGGGCTTGTTTTTAACTCTACCATGATGGTCCAGATGCTTCTGTTCAGACCTTTTGAGTATGATATGATATCAATTTGGGCAATACCATTTGCTGTAAGCAGTCACAATTATCATCATCTTTCCATAGTCATGTGTGACTACTGCTTCGAAATATGTTTCTGAGTGAGGCATTTGCATCTCAGGCTTTGCACTTGAGATTACGGTTAAATTGGTTTGTTAAGTGGTTGAACTTGGAGATCCAAATACAATGCATAAGTTTCAGGTGCTATCCTAAAGATTTTGGCATTTTGATCAGAAGACCAGAGGGCAAGTGGAGAAACTTGAGCCGTTTACTGAGGAAGGGTTTGCCTGAGGTCGCAGAGCGAGACTCTGGCAAAAAAAGGACTAACAGCCTGAATTGCTGTGGTTTATTCTTTCCTATTGTCAGCTGTCCGCTTTCTTTGCCTTGTCTTTAAATTTTCTCCTTGTTACGTGTCAAGCTAGTTTTATCATCCTCCATGGGACATTGACCCAACATCAGGATCTGCTGCTCCTCACTGCCTGCTGACCTGTTCTACCCACAGAGAAGTCCAGGATTAGCAACAGCCCCGTGCCCGTGTCCTGCTGCGCGAAGCGTGCGCAGACCCCAGGGAAGACCCTCAAGCCCCGTTGTTTGCTCTAGAGGTAAGAGCAGGTAAAAGTTGCACTGAATCATGAAGGAGAGGATTATTCAGAAGAGTTCTTTAAAAAGAGGCTAACTGGAACAAATTAAGGTGTCTGTTTGGGAGCAGGGTAAACTGGAAACACAGTGTTGAAATTATACAGTACTGACCGGGTACATGCATAGAGGCTGTGGGCCATCTGTGACAGCGAGACAGAAGTTTCTGGGGAGTTTCTTAAAACAGAGTGGTGGTGTCCACAAGTGGATGAAACATAGGAAAGGTGAAGGTCTGCATTTTCACTGATCTTCAGTCAAACGGCTGAGTGCTATGTCCTTCTCACCCAGCATCATCAAAAATGGAAATGGCTTCCTCGGCTGTTCTGGGGAGGAGCGTTTGCTCTCTTGAAGGCTCAGGGAAAAGGTGAATTCCTTTTCCTGGGAACAGAAGCAGTGTCAGAATTCCTGTAGGGAAATATAGCCACTTCTCTACATGAAAAAGAAATTAACAGCTGAGTGTATTGCACTTGCATTGCTGTGCTACAGTGTTGTTCTTCATGAGCTGCAGCTGAAGTGCACTGAAGCCAAATGCCTGCTGAGCTCAAAAGGCTTTGGATCAGTCTGGCTATGTCTATAAAAGGCATAAATAGTGGCCACATATGCTGCTGATAAACTGGGTGCACCCGAAGCTGGGAGGAAGGTGATGCCCTGGAAGAGCTTTCCTAAATGCAACATGGTGCTCCTTGGAAATTATTCTTCTATTAGGGGCATGCCCACTGCCAAATGAGTGTGGAGCAGCAAATGATGCTGTAAGCAGCTCTCAGCTGACCACGCACACTCCCATTTTCACGCCAGCTTGGAGGAGAGGGCTGGAGCTCACGCTCCGCGCTCAGTCCGTCTGTCTAGCCTGTTCCTTCATGGTGGTGAAGATTAACTGGCACTCAGTGGCCAGCCCTGCTGACAGTGTGCCAGGGTATTCACGTTTTCTAAAGAGCAGAAAAACTTTGGTTCAGTGGGGAAAAAATGGGCAGCAGCTCTGTTTCAAAAAAGCACAGGGATCCTCAAGAGCTCCAAGCTGGTACAAAGATGCTACTTCAGGTGTAGCTTCACCCAAAGGCAGCAGAGGACAACCCATGCCCAGATCTGCTGCAGCTGAGATTAAATAATTTGATTTGGACCCATCAGGATCCAAGGTCATGTGAATTTGTTGCCCACCTTCCGCTTGCATCGCAAGCCAGCAGAATTTAACGTCTCTGTAAGTGGTGGGGTTTTGGGGTGCACAAAACTCGGAAAATCCCCTTCCTGCCCGGGGTAGCCTGGTGTTACGAAGCCGAGCCTTGCATGGCACGTGCAAGCCACCATGCCCATGCAGAGGCAGGAGCTGTTCAGCTCCTGCCAAAAGCTGACCGTGCCCAGAGCGTGATATGATGCAGGCTTCTGTCAGCCAGCCAAAACCCGTCTGCCCAGGGTTTGCATGTGGCAGCGCAGGAGAAGAGCTGGCACCCCCTGAACGTCTCTGGGTTAAAAGCTTACTGTGAACCCTCAGAGTGAGCCTCTTCTCATATGATCAGCAAGGAGGGAGCTGCTCTGTCGCTCAAATTCTGCAAACGTGGCATGTTGTCTCCTCCACTGCGGCACTGTGCACTAGGAGTGGGAAGGATCGCACCTTTCTGGCTCGTGCCAGCAGAGCCCTAGCGATTTCGACAGTCACTCCTGGCCCACCTCTGCACCGCAGAAAATTCAAGCTTGCTGCTTTTCCAGTTGTCACCTCCCTCCTTCCTTGGAAGGGGCTTTAAGGGATTTCATTTGTCCCCTGAAGCTCTGCAGAGATGCTGCTCACCAGAGGCAGTGCCCAGGAGCGCAGCGTGTGGATGTGCTCAGAAAAGGAGGAGTCTGGGGACGCGAGGGGCCTTGCTGATGCTTTTCTGTTGCACATGCATAGCGTCAGGCTTCTTTACAGGGGATTTACTCCTAAGTAGTTATTTCCCATTTTCTCACATGTTCAGTCTTTTCCATCATCACAGTGTGACTTGTATTAAGGTAATTCAGAACAGGAAACTCCTTCTGTAGAATATATGCTTGCCCCACAAATTTTTTCCAGAGATAATTCTTCCCATTGCCAGCTTTTAAGGCCAGTTTGCCATCAGCCTTCCCATTTTTTTACTATCATTATTATTATCATTATAGTTCAAGTGTTTATGAGATAAATTTAGCCTTGTTATACATTTTGATGGACTGCAGTTTTGCGGAATTTGTTGGCATTCATGCTACATCAAAATGTGCAATGTTACAGAAAACTGGAACACCTAACCCAAAGGGAAAGTATACTGAGATTTTCAGCAGGCAGTTGCCTTAAATTCATTGGGCACCATCCCAGTCCTGCTGAAGTCAACGAAACTCTCTCATTGTGCTGAAATTAGCCCTGGACAGCATTGCTGGGTAGTCACCTTCGTGGCCTGTGCTGTTTGCAGCTGCATGGTTGTCTCACAGACAATCTGCAAATGGTCCGTGAACCACGGGTTCAAACGTGTCTGGTGTGGTGCTGATTTACTGGCACGGTCTGGGCACACAGATCCAGAGCGTTGCTCAGGGGGAGCTGCAGCCATGCCCAGCAGCCGGTTTAGAGGTTTGATTTCTGTTCAGCATCTCAGGGATAGCTGACGGATGGGCTCAGCCTCCCCTTCACGCGTGTTTAGAGATCTCCAGCCAGGCCAGGATTTACCAGATGACCACAGTGGGGAAGGTATCAGAAATATTTCCGTAACAATAACCCATTCACACCCCCCAAAATTTATCTACTTCATGCATGGGTGTTACAAAAACCCTCATTCATGGCTACAGGACTTGGCTGGACATTATCTGTCCTGTCTTCCGGCAGGGTTTATTTTGGGGTGGTCAGAAAGGAAATCCCAGTGTGGAGGAGGGTGAAACATTTTTGTTGAGCTGATGCGAAAAAGAAAATTACCTGGCCATTTGGAAGGGCTTGAACTCTTCGCATAACGTGCTGGGAGATGGATGAATGGTGGGAGGGGAGGTGACGGTGGGGGTCAAAGGTCCTACGGCATAACTCATCGCTGCGAGAAGTCCTGTCTCACAGTGAAAGTGTAGGAACTGGCTGGCAGCAGTGTGACCTGTAGCAGTCTTTTCATCAGAAGGATTTCCCGTCTGAATATGCAGATGTGTGCACAATTATTTTACCTATCTTCGCAAACACAGTCCACATCCCTGCACGCTTAAATAAATCTTGGCGCTGTCCCTTTCAGAAGGCATTTCAGGTTCAGCCTGGTTGCCTGCATCCTGCGTAGTTTTGTTCAGCAGAGTCCTTGCAAACAGCCCGTCTCCTCTTCCCTTTCCGCTTCCCCTTCCTCCTCCTCCCATCCCACTGCAATCACTGCTGCCCAGACCCATCCTTCACTCGCATAAAACTGATTTCTGTTTATGGAGCAGCTGGCAGCAGCAACGCTCAAGCTCTGAGCAATGACTAAGAAACAAGACCACTTTTCCCTTAGCTGTCAGGAGCTTTTAGAAATAACACCCTCCTCTGAGGAAGTCAGAATAGCAACAGGAAAATAAGTAAAACCTATTATAAAACAGTTGTCCAAGAACTTAGGCACGGTGCGGGGTAGAGATCAATATGCTGTGAAGGTTAAATCTATTTTCACACTGTGTTCTATTTCACAGTTTAATGGTGTTTTAATGTGTCTGTCACTGAGCCCCCTTCATGTTATGCAGGTAGAGCCTTTACAAAGGAGAAATAGCGTTGGCTTTACAAGCTTCACAGTAACATCTTATTTACCAGCTGAGATCTGACGCTTTCCTCTCTGGAGATACGCCAGGGTTTGACTATCCTATTTTATTTTATTTTTTAGAAGACATAACGTGGTGTTGCATTTACAATAATTTTTAGATGGCTTTTGGGGAATGCCTGTAGGGAGGGGAGCAGCAGGAGCGTGTGTGTGTGCCTGTGTAGAAGGGACAGAAATATCTGCTACCGTTTGTACAAGCTGAATACATGGCGGATATGCAAAATTCCCAAGCCTGAGTTTTCATCCAGTCCAGAGTAGTATATTTGAATGCTTTAGACTGAACTCAGCTGATGCTGGGATGTTGCGTTGTGCTTGGGGAGAGCGTGGAGGACAAAGCCAGTGGACAAAGAGGAGTGATTATAGCCCAAAGAAAAGATGCTGAGAGAGGATGGGGTAGAAGTAAAGCTGATTTCAGCCTGTGCCTGTGGAAGGGATGAGAGGGGACGGAAGGGGAGAGGAAGAAAAAACAAAGACAGACGTGTGGTATAAAATCCAGGGTATGTGCCATGATAAAGCACACATAGAGGCCTGTTCTCAGAGTTTGGGATGAAGCAGTTTATATCTCCACAGCTCAGCTCATGCCCTTTGCCTAGAAGTCAAAGAACGAAAAAACCCTGTTCAGCTTTAATTATCTCTCTTGAGCTTCAGCGAGGGAAGGGAGAGGCTGAGGCATCCTAGTCAAAGGGTACTGCTAGTTCAGGGCTTCAGATGTGTAACTGGGTGTGCAAATGCCGTGTCTTGGTGCTGGGGTGCTGACCTGCGTGGTGAGGATGCTTTGAGAAACCTCCCACCGCCTGCGGCTGAGCCAGCACCTGGACACAACCTCCGGCTGTTTACATCTCCCTGCAATGAGCCGGGGCTGCGCGCAGCTTTATTTTCTCACACTGACAAGGCTGGGTAAGACACAGTCGAGTAGCTCCTCTGGTTTTGCCGTGAGTGAATCGGAGTGCCTGTGTTATCCAGAGGGACTCGCTCCAGACATCCTCACACTGTAATTGATGTGCAAAGTCAGCGGAGTCAGGGGAGGACAACTTGCCAATGCCGGTGGCTTCTTTTGCGTGATCTCTCTCCCTCCTATCTTTGCTCTCAGCAGCTCCCTCACGTAGCTGGGACAGCGGTCTCTGTTGCAGCTGCGTTACCTTCCCACCTGTCCCATCTTTTGCTCCCTGAGTTGCTCTTTACCCTCCTCTTCCTTTGTCTCGCAGCTGAGTGACTTAACTGTGTGCAACATCCTGGGAGGGCTTGGCTGTAGGAAGGGAATGCATCAGAGGAGGAGATATGGTATTAAGTCTTTAGAGAAACTTTTTAAAAACCTCAAGCTTCCCCTCTACCAGTTGCTTTTCCAGAGTAATAAGCCTTTGCTCTGTTAGGGTCTGCTGAGGGCTGGCGCTCGCTGGACTGTGAGTTTTCAGACTTGCAGAGTGTTGTCTTGGCTTCACCTACGTATCCCACTGTAGAAGAAATATCTGCAATGTGTGTTTTGGCATTGGTGCGCTGCGTGCTCTGAGTTCATCTCATTCCCCCTTCCGTTTTCCATTGCTGGAACAACAGTCTTCTGCTGGATGCAGAGTGCAACCGGCCCTGTATCGTGGGGCCAAAACAAACTCTCTGCTAGCGTGTGTTCCATCATCCACAAGGTAAAATACCAGCGCTGAAAGCAGCTGAACCCTGGTGGGAGTCTGTTGTCTGGAAATCCAGTGACTGACTTCATGGGGCAAAACTTTGCCTCAAGCAATACTGCTGAGAAATGAGTTTGCATCCTTTAGAGCTGGAAGATCAAAAGGTTTGGACCCATGAGTGAGGGTGGCTTGCCTTCAGGGAGCTGCGATGGTTCCCTCCCCAATCACCGCTGCTACTAAAGTGCAGCCTGTTGCATTAAAACATCCCCAGCATTCTGGACTGCAAACCACAACATTGCAGCAGTTGCTTTAACTGTGCTTTCCAAATGGATGGAAACGTCTGAGAAGGTCAGAACTGGGGACAGAAGACGTTAGGGAGCCAGAATCCCAAGGAGCTGTCACAATAGTTTCAGCCCTTTTTTCTGCCACAGTTTTGCAAGTCCAAGATAGTCAAGGAAGGTTGTCACTCAATGCCCCTTACTCAAAAATCTGTAACACATTCACATCTGGCCTTGTGTGAAATGGTCAGGAAAATATTTTCTGCTCCTTAGCAGAGCCTGGAGTTCGAATCTTGTGTATTTAGTTTCGGGATTTTTTTGTTTTGTTGGGGGATTCACTTGCCTTTACTTTTTAAAGGACATTTCTCCTACTTCAACCACGCAAACAAGTCCATGAATATTTGAATTACAAGCTTGGATGTACACATTGATGAAGACTCGCCCAGTTGAGGCCACCTTTCTGAAAACAACTGGATACTTGTTATGGTCCTGGCATTTAGGGACCAAATTTATGCAAGTTTGTCGCTTTAGTCCCAGAGTTATAGATTAAGCTGAAAATTTGAGAATGCTGCCCAATCAAATGGTTTTGAAGTTTACTGCCAGCTTTTAGAAGTGAAACTCTAATGCCTTTGGCAATCCACAGCCATGTGCTGTATTATTAGGCATTGGAGTTTTGGAAAAGTGATAAAAGCACCACTAAAATAGAAATGTTTCATTATTATAACTCACTTTCCTACTTTACAGAGGAGACCTGGAGAAAAATGCTTGTTTTGTTTTTGTCCTGCTAAAAAACCCAATTTACCTCATATTTACTCTGAGTTTCCTCCTGCAATGTTCAAACACTTAAATCACAGAATAGGAGAAAATGAAGAGTTAGACACAAGAAGGTATCCAAAATAATACGACTTTTAAAGAACTGATGAATACACAGGGACTTGATTGTTTGATGCTGGCTAATTCTTATTTATAGAAGCTAATGGATGATCTTCTAATGCAGGAGAATTAATATTTCTTGTAGCTGAGAGATGGAAGAGTTTTGCATCTCTTGCTGCGAGAAAGCCAGCAGTCCCTTGGGATTAGAGAGTATGTCCATGCCTCGGTGTTGTCTGCCTTCCTTAGTGGTATACACTCGGGTACTTGCTGGGTCTCATCTGCGAGGTCACGCTGGGAGCAGAGCATAGTGGCAGAGATAGACTTCACAGACCCAAACATGTCCTTGAAAGGAAATAGGTCTGGAT
>Ga0181612_104767_pt1 | contig 12215 bp, 9 predicted proteins | sample HoacroProtozoa21_FD_119630 | JGI IMG/M metagenome (GOLD analysis project Ga0181612, IMG submission 119630) | Hoatzin crop microbial communities from Cojedes, Venezuel. Combined Assembly of Gp0051906, Gp0051904, Gp0051908
CTCCTGACACCCACCCTTCAGATATTTGTAGGCATTTATAAGGTCCCCTCGCAGCCTTCTCTTCTTCAGGCTGAACAAGCCCAGTTCCCTCAACCTCTCCTCGTAGTGGAGATGCTCCAGTCCCCTCACCATCCTTCTAGCCCTCCGCTGGACTCTCTCCAGTAGCTCTTCATCTTTCTTGAACTGGGGATCCCAGAACTGGACAGAGTACTCCAGTAGTTAGAGCCATTCACAAAAAAAGAAATGTTTGTTGTATGGAATTTTGCTGTTGTGAGTGTGAACACTGGGCAAGATACTTCTACCAGTGCCTTTGCTTGCTGCTTTTTTGAAGAAAAGGAAAAAATGAGGAGAGGTGCTGAAAGAGAGGGAGTTGCTGGGAGATAAACTGATTTCACAAATACTGACATAATCCTGGTATTTGTTATTTTTTCTTAATAAATATTTCATTCAGAATTCCATGAATAATAGAGTACCAGACAATCCTGACATAAACTACTATAACGAATAACTGTCAGTGACTAGCAAATATACTATTGAGTATATGGAAGTGTCTTTTGTAATCTATAACTTCACGAATTTAGGTTTCAGTCTGTGACTCTGTGCTTTCAGGAACTTAGTAAAAATGTTCAGCAAGAAAGCAATATATTTGTCATCATCATCATCATCACCATCATCCTCATGTTTCTTTATTATTTCCCAGGGATAGATGAGACGAAGTCACAATGGCTCAGGGAGAAAAGGCATCGATGTGGTTTACATAGTTATATCAATAGGCTGAGTTTGTGTTTGCTGAACCAAATGTTACAGCAGAGTGACGCTTGGGTTAGTACTGAGATTTAGCTGCGAGGGGAAGGCAGCCGCTTAACCGCCCCCCACCATCAGTGCAGCGCCGCCTCCCCCCTCCAGCCTGGGCACCCTGTCGCGGGCAGGCAACAAACAGGGCCAGGAGGCTTGGGGGGAGGAAACCCCTAGATTTGGGAAAAAACCCACCTGTTTGGAGCTCCCTTGCTAACCACAAGAGATGAAACGTGTATTTGTGTGTTTGCTGGTGGAGTGGGCGGTGGAGACAGAGGCCAGAGAGGGAGAGCAGGCAGGAGGGTGACTGTCAGCTTCTTAAAATTAGCTACTGAATCACAGGTTAACAGACCTACCCAAGCTGAATGACATTTTAAAATTACTTCGGCCCTTTTTCAGACAGGAAGTTGAGCTGGCACAGCAAAGAATCTCACTTGTAGAATTTAGTGCTTGTTTGCATAAAGATTAAACTCACTAAATCAGATTGCAGAGGTAACAGTGGTCTAAAGCATAGTTTTAAGTCCTGGACCTCTCTGCTTTCTCAAGCGTGCTTCATGGAAGTTGAATGCAATATAATTTCCTTCTGGCATCTTAAGTGTTTGCAGTATGCAGGAACCATACACCTGTAACTACCATGGCAATGTAGTATGCTGCACTACCGTACAAAGATGCGGCATTTTGGGCTCAATTTTTATTTGTCCCTAATCAAATTCCATATCTAATTCATTATCCAGGCTATGCATTTACAAGGAATTATAATACAGGCTTTCAAAATTGAATTAATTAGTACCAGCTGTCAAGCAGAGGCTTTTTTATATTTATGCTGCTGTTTTCTTTATATCCTGTACATGCCTGACTTTACAGTTTTTCTATTTCATGTTTGTCTAAACACTTGCCATACCTGGGAGACATTAGGGTCTAAAGCAGAGAGCATTTGTATCAAATGGGGAGGACACATTATATATCCCTGCTTCGGTTCAACTCTTTACTAGTAGAACTGGAATTAAAAAGAAAGCTCTTAGCAGTCCTCTTGCTGCACTAGCAGGGGTACTCTTACAAACCAAAAGCCCACCTAAATGCACTGCATGAGGGCCACATCTGAGCACACAGAGGTGGTATTAAAGCCAAATGCGCTATGTAAGGCACAGCTCCCTAAATCCTGATGACGCGAGGGCTGCCAGGAAAGGGGTGAACAAATGCTTTCCAATGCCCCTTGCACTCACATTATTTGTACTACCCTGTACAGCTTGAGCAGAAAACTGGAGTCCTGAAACAAGGCAAAATTAAGATGTGTATGCTCTGGGAAGTGGTGTTAATTGTGTCTGCAGCCCAAGGCAGCCATGGCAGGATTATCGCCTGCTCAGGGATGCTTGGTATCAGAAAACTCCATGTTCATTACTGAGACCTGCCTTTTACAGCAGTGCCCTCCACCCAGAACGCAGAAAGAGGCAACTTAAACCAGCTTCCATACACATGTCCTAAGTGGCTCTCCCTGTCTCTCCATGTACCACACAGTTAGTGTAAACTCATAAGTTTAAATTACTCTGAGTTTCAGCTATGAGCTAAAATGAACAAAGCAAATACCATCCATCTCTCTCAACATCACTAGTCCTTGCTGGCTGTTCCCCAAAGTTTTATACTTAAAACAAGTTTTTCAGACTTCAAGAACATTCAATTGAGTGCAAATCCCTTCTCCACCGATGCAGTGCTTATCTGAAGAGAAGGGGGGTGATAACAGCAGTATTTTCTTCTTTTAGAGACTGACCTGCTGATTGCTGGGGAGGTAAGGCACAGGAAGGTGCCTGGGGTGCTGCCCATATCACTCAACCCTGGATAAATGCATGTGTCAAAGGACTTAAGGGCTGTTACTCTGGGAATTGTCTTAGGTGAGAAAATGTGCTAAAAATGTACAGCAGAGCTCGGGACTGAGTGAGTTTCTCTTATCTTTTCTTAGACAATAAGTAGCCTACAGATCAACATAAATGCTGATACAGGCCAAGTAGACTGCTGGGAAATTTTTTAACCTCCCTTCCTTCCCCTAGTGACTTTTACATCATTAGATGAGTAACTCATATGCTTTATAATTATAGTAATCCAATTTCTACATGTACTGTAGGAAATTAATCTCCCTGGCCCAATATATAGCTGCTTATATTTCTTAATCTGGGACCTGAAAATTTCAGCCGGATTCTTCTCAAATTGACGAGACAACCAGAGCCCACTTGCTCTCTTAGATCTGCTTGCAAGAGGTATGCGAAGACTGTGCAATCCTGCTTGTAAAAGTCATGTTGATTTCCTACTTGATTTAACCTGTGCCTTAGTGTAATAAGTTCAAGAGACTGTTGATTATGCTGAGTCATTGGCTGTATTCCTCATTTTTGTGTTTTAATGTGCCTTACTCAAAAAGTCATGTTACCCTATGTAACATGGCTGCATTGGTTATCTTTCAGAAAAATCCACAGAAATGCTGGTTGTGCCTGGCTATAGTCAGCAGTGCTTTTGTATGAGTGCATTCAGGTTCATGGAAAGGGGTTCAGGACAAAAAATTAAATAAATTACCCTCCCCTGCCTTTTCCTGGTTATCCTTAAGCAACAATCATAAATTTGGGATGTTATGAATTGGTTTTGACTGAACCATCTCCACTGGCTTACAAAATTGCCTCCAGAAGTTACTCAATTCATTCTAATCCTTGCAGTCCATGTAGGTCTCATATATACAAGCAGAAACAGTAAATGCAAAAAAGCCACAGAAAGGATTTTAATTATACATTACCAAAATTTGGCTGACTAAGGCTAGCAATTACTCTTTTTAATGGCAAAGCTAACTTCAAGTCTAGTGAAAGGTCTGGATTAAAATATGCACTTTCTAGTATCTGTGTAGCTGAACTGGAGAAATTAGTTTTGAGAGGGAAGGGAAGAGAATAGATGTGTGTGAAATTACTGCACCTAAAAGTGAAGGCCAAGAGCCATAAACAAGTGAACAATGACGGAGAGGAGAAGTCTCCCCAACAGAAGAATTACAGCACCCAGATTAGGTTTGTGCTTTGAACTGGCCTTTAGAGTAACTTGTCCTTATAAATTCACTGGAGAAAGCCTAAGCCTAAACTTAGCTTTTGCAGATACTCTGGTTTCGTTCTGGCTGGTGAAGGCATTTGACTATTAACACAGATTCTTTGGTTTTTTTTTTGAAATTCTATTCTATATGTTATTGTAGTGTGATATATTCGCTGTAGAAGACTTCCAATTTAGGTCTTCACTGTTGTGAAGAAACTTTCCTTTGTGCACCAAAAGAAGAATAAGGAAATTGAGGTTTATTTAATACTTACTGCAATTAATTACTTTTCTTCTTTCATAACAATATTCCTGGTACTGCAGTTTATACCATCCTATTAATTAGAGTCCTTTACAATCCTCTAAGGATGTGCTAATAAATTAGCAGGCAACGTATCTTGTCACTGCTTGGTTATTTTTATGAGGGGGAGATACGAAGTACTTTGTGTTGCAGTAGGGTCTCTTTATGTAGGTATTTTGCAAAAAAGATATTACAGAAAGCAGCAGTTCTCACCTCTTTGCCTGCATTCCTGTGGGATAGTATCGGGAGCAGGAGATGCCATCCCAAGCGCAGTATGGATCTCGAGCAAGGCAGCAGTCCGCACAGGCCGTTCCATACATGTCACACTGGTGGAACTTCACTTGCGCTATGACCGACTCAGATCCAACGTAGAGCTGTTGCTGGAAAAAATACACCGTGTATGATTAAAAGCCTAGAACTTCCACTAAAACTTCTGCTACCAATGGAGTTACTAAAAAATGTTAACTGTGTCGTTGCTTGCCAGTTGTGAATCCAGCCTGTGCCCTGAGGGAGGCAGAGTTACTCTGTAGAAAAATATCTGATTACAGGCTAAACTCTCTGGCATGAGAACAGAGGAGCAGAAGGAAGGTGAAATGAACAAGTTTATTCTGGCATTTACTCACTTTTGAAGTTTCAGCTTTGTGAGCTTTGTGTTTGAATAGGCAGGGGTTTACATTTCTTTTTCTCGCTCAAGACAGTTTCCAATGCCTCCCTCTTTACAATTCTCTGTCACCTAACCAATCTGGAAAAAACCTTGACATGAAAGACTTTAAAAAAAGCAGTTCACATTTGCAAATGTTATAAGCAACCTCAATTTTAAAATGGGAGTTATCAAGTAAACTTAACTCCTGATGTGGTTACTTACAATATGGTCACATATACACATGCATAGGAGTACTATGATTTGTGGAATCCCTCGGCGCACAAGAGATACAGATTTTTTTCTCCGTGGTACTGTGCAGTCATTCCGTAAAAGTTAACCAGTCACAATCTACTTCTTCAATAACTATTTGTAGGGTTTGCGTTTTTTCAGCATTAGTGCTAAGACTGTTTGAATCTTCTAACTTCACATAAATGTCCTTTTCAAATAAAATGAAAGATGATCAATCTGATTCATGAGTTATTGGCATAATAAATTGTGAAGAAAATAGCTTGAATTTACAGGGTTTTGATAAAAAAATCCTGTTTCTGGTAAATGCAAATAGAGTGAACACAGAAATATGCAATGTGCACTGCAATTAGAACTGCTTATGCATGGCTCACTTCCGTGGTTTTACCAGTCAAGAAAAGGTTTCCTAATAAACACTTAAACTACGCTTACCCTAATGGCCAAACTTAGTCCATAATTCCCACTTTTGGACCAAGCTTTCTCTATCTAGTACTTTATTATTCTTCAAGCTGGAAAATATAGGCAGCTCATTTAGTCTGGCTTGCCTATCACAAAACACAAAATTTAATCCGGATAGTTCATTTTATTCTTCATTACACCTCCTATATCTGTTTAGGTCACAGAAATATTACTCTTAAAAATGCTAGGAGAAAAGACTAAGACAGGCTGGTAACAGCAACGCTTGAAGAGACAGGCTGGTAACAGCAATGCTTGAAGACTTTTTCGGCTGAGATAAATGAGATGATAGTAGTAGGAACTCTATCTGCCAAAGGGAATGAAGAAGAAACCTAGGATCCTTGTTCAAGGGGAATTCTTTCTTGTCTGCAAAGGCTGCAGAAGACATGAACAACACTTTCACTGAGACATACAAGATAGGATTTTTCTCTTTCATCTTCTAGCAGGGGTAAAGACAACTTTGTCTTGGTTCATCAGAGGAGGGCAAAAAGCAGCCGATATCTAGCCAACCAAACATCAAAGAATAACATTCCTTCTTAGCCTTTACAGATAACTAGCTCAGACCTGAAGCATGATATTTTATTTTACCACTGACTTAATGAAGACTGGTTAGTGTTATAATGATATTGAGATAAAGCTAGCAAGAAGATCTCCACAGGCTCACAAACTCCAAGGTCAAAAGGGACCAGCCAAAATGCTCGAGCAGAGAAGCTAAGTAACTTTTTTCACTTAAACACATCTAAGTTATACTTCTGCTTGCAGATCTTGTTTTAAAGACAAAATGACTTGGTGCCAGCCTTGTCCCTATCATGTATTCCAGCATTTAATTGTCCTCAGTGTCAGAAAAGTGCATGCTATTTCAAGATTAAGTTTATCTACATTCAACAAGCTGAAATTTGTGGATGCCCCCTCCCTGGAAGTGTTCAAGGCCAGGTTAGATGGGGCTCTGAGCAACCTGGTTTAGTGTCCCTGCCCATGATAGGGGGAGGTGGAACTAAGTGATCTTTAAGGTCACTTCCAACCCAAACCATTCTATGATTTTATATGATTCCATAATTTAGTTATTAGATCTTGATATTGCTTTGCCATCAGTCTTCAAGAATCCTTATACACGTACACTAGGAAGTCACTTTGTAGGGTAAAATTTTATATCTGGCTATCCTGTTTTCTCTCACTCTTTTCTCTGACCTCTTGAAAAAGTTAAGGTACTTTTACTTCACACAAGGAGGTTTGTTCTTCAACCACGAGATTGCTTTGGCAGCATTTTTACAATTCTCTCCAGATTTTCCAGTTGCTTCTTGAATTAGTAGTGTTAGCAGCCTCTGGGAGCTGGGTGTAATGGAAGAAGACTATTTCATTTTGTCTCCCTTCTACTGTTCCTACACAACCCTTTTACCATCACGTTTCACGGAGAGGTAAAAGTAAGGCAAATATCTGAAAAGACACTGAAGTCTTTCTCCAAATAATCACTTACGTGCAGTGTTAGACAATCCAGAGCTGCTTTCACAGTCCATGGGAAAAAAAATATATTGATCCAGGAAATAGTTCAGTATACTTACATCTAAGATCCTCCTCTGAATCACCATCAGAGGAGTTTGTCTTTCTACACTACCTGCAAAAAGAATGCAAGTTGACTGGACACCGAGACTAGAATGATCTTTTGGGGCACATTCACATCTCCTATTTGTGCACTTTTTGTCCTTTGTTACTTGTATTTCACTGTTTATGTGAACATATATTGCATTGGATGTCTAAGATCTATTAAGATATATCTATCCAGGGATGTTTATAATGGCTCCGTCCTGAGATGGTACGGTGATATGGTATGGATCTCTGTGATACGGTACAGGTAAGAATTTACCTACAAGAGTAAGAAATTGGGTGTTTATGTTAGCAGAAACTAGCAGAAACTTGAAAGGGAGTCAGATCCAAACAGCCCTGCCTTTCATGTGCAACTGAACATGTGGGAGAGCCAGCAAGGCTTTGAGCACTGAATCACCATAGGGCTGAAGTCTGTCCGCTTTTATCAGCAAGGAACTTTTCTGTGAGTTGCCATATCCACCAAGGTAATCCCTACTGTGATTACTATGCCAGTAACTCATGAAGCAGATTGGTTTTTACTTGCTTTGATATGAATGATAGCATGAACTAAGGAGATTTAACATCAGAATTGAAAAACATAAATGCTTCATAAAGGAACAGACCATATAACCATACATTTATAGCAGGAAAACTTCCATGTATCAGACCAGATCTCATTATAGACAATGTACATCCAGCCATCTGTCTGTCTATCCATGTCTCTATCTATCTTTGTACAGTTTATAGACATTTGAGTCACAATCTTCACATTTCAAACTTGTCAAATGCTTACCCTTTTTGAAGAGATTTCCATAGAAATAATAGGAACTGGTACCTAGAAAACAGGAAATATTTCCTTGGTTAGAAAAAAGAATATCTTTTTGGTATGAAAATACATTAGGTGACATAGTGTTCATGTTTAGTTATTATATTCAACTTTGCTAGGTACTTCGACTTTCTTTAAGTTCTGAAGCTACAGAAAGTTGTGAGGAAAATATGACTTTCAGAAGTATTACTTTAAAAGAGTTTATTTAAAAACAACAAGCCAACACTCAATTCAGGATTATCAGAGCCACGGGAACACTACAATTTCCCTGTCAAACATGACATTAGCTCTTGCCACCATTAAATCTCTTTTGTCCTACTTGAGAGTGATAAGTGGAGTGTTATTTACAAAAAAACATTAATTGAAGATAAGATAAAAAGAGTAGGAATTTCTTCTTTTACCATTGTCCTCTCTGCCCTCTTCTCAGATTTCCTGGAGTAATGGCAAGACATTATCCCTAATAGGTCTATCGAAAACCAGCATTATCAAGAGTGGAAATTTCAGTGACTTTTCCCCCTAGGCAACAAGTCAATAGTTACACTGCCTAAATGCAGGTACCAAATTTAAATATCTAGGTTTGGATGTTAGCTTTTCCCTGTGGTTGCAAGTAGTTTAGTCTGCTACTTCGTGTGGCTAACGCAACATAAGGTGAATACTCACTAAGAGAATTTCATTACCCTAGCTTTGCCACATACCTTATACTGAGCTTTAGTCATGAGTTATTCTTAAACAGGAATGAGTTTTGTCACACTAGGACTCGGGCTGTCCCACTGTAAAGACAGATTAATGGATTTATTCTGTCTGAGGATCGGGCTTTTTTTGTACAGACATCTTTCAAGCTTCCAAGATTGCAGTAGGCACATTTTTGCGCATGTAGTTATACTCTAAAAGAGTATACTTAATTGGATTTGAGGGAAAATTAAATAAAATTAGATACATTTCTAGTTAAAAGTCACACTACTACCTCCAAGCATGTGAACTGAAAGACAGTAGTCCTGGCTTGCTTCAATACTTCAGTGACTGAGTTATAACTCCAACTCAGAAAAACTTCACTTGAAAATGAAGATATCCTGTCATAAAATAGCTGTTCATTAGAACATTTCTTGCATGCACTATTATATATTTGATTATCCTCAGATTTTTTAGACATTTCAATTCTGCAGAAAATACAAGACATATATATATGCTTCATAGACAGCACAGTTCACCTTGAATACTTGCAGCTCTTCAAGAATCACTTCTTCCATTGATTCCGTCTCTTGATTGTAAATTGTAATGACTTTCAGCACAATTCCATTATCTGGGAATAAATTTTAAAAGAAAAAAACAAAACAAAATTGCTGGTTATAATTGGTGGAAATGTTTATATGGCCCTCAAATACATTAAATTACTTCATCAAACTGATAATGGATAGAAATTTATAAATAACTACAGGTAGTCGCATATTGCTGTTATTTATGAGGATTCTTACTCTTAGAAAATGAACACGTGTGACAGTTTGTCCATGGCAAATAAGAGTCAGCTGAGACATCCCTGAGCTATATGATTAATCAACAAGTATTTTTCAAACTCTGGGTCATAACTCCTTGGTGAACAGCAAAAGAATCAAAGAAGTGACCATATTTCAGAAAAAGAAATAAAGGCAGGCAGGAGCTGAATCCATTAGGGTAAGGGAGTGTAAAGTAGCTTTAATTATAGGATCTGAGTGTTTACACTAGTTAGGAAACTATTAACTATCCATAATTGCTGGCAGCAGCTCCGTTCGTCCAGGCAAGGGTACAAAAACCTTCAGGGGTTCAGTGTCTGAAGTTAGGGCCCTCCTGCAGGGAAACACTGAGGTGCTGTGGAGCTGAAGGTGTAAATCAAAGGAAGATGAACCAAAAAAAAAGTTGCACATTCAAAAAGTCTAAGGCACATTGGAGTTCAGGTTTGTCAACTTCTCTGTCGCTACAACTTTTGCAGGAAATTAAAACACATAAATAGCATCTGGTCTTCCACCACTTCAGCCTTGTCGTGCTGACTGTTATTAGAATAGTCTCGCTTTCCCTAATCTGAAAGTCTGTCATCAACAATGGCAAATATCACTTCCTTTCTTCTGTTACTTTCAGCCACCTTTGATTTACAGGGGAAATATTAAGCAGACAAGCATTGGGAAACATGCTCAGCTGAAGATCAAAGGGGCAAACATAAAGAGGAACCATTAAACTGAGGTCATACACCATTTCTCAGAGAGACTATGTAATCAAAGGCATTCGTTTTGTGATGGAACAGTAAAAAGAAATTGCGTTCTGAGCTCTGATTTCGTAAGTCCCTCTTCGAATCCTACTGACAGACATGTGAAAGTTGACCCTGATGTTCAGACTTTGCCTTTGATGAATTCTAACCTGCACTGCTACCCTAAGGAAACTTCTGCTCAGCAGTAAGACCCTGTTTACGTAAGTTACACAGCAGGTGTTGGGCTCAGATGAAAAAAAATTAACCCTTTCTAACACTATATTGCCAAGAGAAGCAGTGAGCTTTTTGATGGGAGCTTTGCCAGAGTAGAGGTTGCAGGGTTCGTTTCAGAGTTTCTAAAGCCTAAATTGCTATGATGGAATTTCCTGTCACGTAAGTTTAGAGATCTCAAGAAGACTAAGCAACTGTTGGGTGCCAGTTCACCACAGCTCTAAAGCACATGCTCAAGTCCCCTTGGATTCGACTTTGCTGAACAGTGGACTTGTGAACAAGTATTTGATAAAATATCTCAATCACAAATGCAAGTGGAAAATATGAAAAATGTAGATACTGTTATAAAATCTGCTGTACAGAAATAAGTGACACATGGCATAGTGTTTTGTAGCCCACACTAAGTCTAATACCAAGATCATACTCAGGCCGTGTAAAAGCTTGGAAAACAACACTGATGTAAATAAATCTTTGTTATTCTACAAACACGTTTCTTTTGAAGTTCTCAACACTGCAATGTGCTTATTAGAGGAACTTCATTAGTGAAAAATAATTCACTGTAACTGCTTTCCTGGACAAAGTTGTCAAAATTATTTGTGATACTAGTCATTTTTAAACTGATAAAATGTGAATGTATGAATCTTTCGATTTTTTTCGGACAGATTAGATGTGACTAAAGTCTTGTCTAGTTCCAGGCTTTCCTCTTATTTTCTTAAGTTTTCTTCTTTTTCAAATACCACTAGAATGTGCTTTTTTCTCTGGTTGCCTAGAGTTAAAGCAGATCCATGACATATTTCACCTTAATCATATTTGTTTGGTAGCTGTTTAAAAATTGTCTTTAAAAAAGCTCTCGATATCTTATGAAAACAGCACAAAAGAAGAACAAGAAAATTTGGCAGAAAACTAACATTTTCTTTTTAAGAAATTTTTGTGATTCCTCCTTTCTTTCTTGAGCTGTGCTATAACCCAAATTTGGAAGCTGGCAGTCTCTTTTTAAAGGTATCAGCTAGACTCGTTGTCTCCAGAATTGGAGAAAATAAAGGGTGGAGTAAAGCTAATAACTTTAACTGATGTTTTTTTGAAAATCAGGTCACCTTTGTTTCTCTCAGGTTTCTAGGTCTCAGCTCAGAACTCTGCTCAGAGGTTCTGAAGTTTTAAAAATAAAGCTAGTTGTTCAGGAATTTAATTTAAGGTTCTTGTTTGGAAAGAAAAAGTAATAAAATGGAATCCTCTACTGAAGTTTCTCTTCCTAGTCTTTAAATGTTTTCCTACCATTATTCTTCTCAATGATGTTATTAGCACACTGAAGCACATGTCTAGAATGACTAACCTCCTCTGTAGGGTGAAGACTGGCACAGTCACATGAAGAATGATAGTTAAAAAGTAATGTTGTATCGATTTTTTGGTTTTGGACTGTACATAACAATTTCATTTATCCTGGAGGTTAAAAAAATGTACATTAAATTAATTGTCTTCTTTACTTTCTTTAATTTACCTGTGCCAATGAACAAGACATCATATTGCCCATCTTCAGCTTCCACTCTGTCCACTGCTATTTGTTTAAGATTGTACTTTCCGTCTGTTTTAACTAGCACTGGTCTCTTATGAACGGGCTTGATGGGCTGATACATCAGCGGGTGACTCCTTGCAAAATGGACAGCTTCATCAGGATAGTCTTTAGTGGTAGTGTACAGACCACCATTCACCTTGCTGGCACACTGCAAAAACATAAATCAGATGTTGGAGCTTAACCTGGCAGCCAGCAACTAGTGCCACACAGCCACTCACTCGCTCGTCCCCACTTTCCAATGGGATGGGGAGTAGAATGGGCAAAAAGTAAAACTTGTGGTCTGAGATAAAGACAGTTTAA
>Ga0181612_117073_pt1 | contig 12215 bp, 7 predicted proteins | sample HoacroProtozoa21_FD_119630 | JGI IMG/M metagenome (GOLD analysis project Ga0181612, IMG submission 119630) | Hoatzin crop microbial communities from Cojedes, Venezuel. Combined Assembly of Gp0051906, Gp0051904, Gp0051908
CCTACAGGAAAGATGGGGACAATCTTTTTAGTAGAGACAGCAGTGACAGGACGAGGGGTAATGGTTTTAAACTAAAACACGGTAGGTTTAGGGTGGATATAAGGAAGAAATTCTTTACAATGAGGGTGGTGAAACACTGGAACGGGTTGCCCGGAGAGGTAGTGGAGGCCCCATCCCTGGAAACATTCAAGAACAAGTTGAAAAGGGCTCTTCGCAAACTGATCTAGTTAGCGGTGTCCCTGCTCGCTGTGGGGGGGTTGGACTAGATGACCTCTAGGGGTCCCTTCCGACACAAAATTTTCTATGATTCTATGATCAGGTGTTATCAGTTCTGGAGTGCACACTGTCTGAAAAATATGTAGCCGAATTCAGAAAAATGCAGTTACTTAGAAGAACTTAGCTGAAAGGAAAACTTCCTAACAGAGCATTGATTCAGTTCTAACCTGAACCAGAACTCTTGTGTCCAAAAAAAATGTATTTTATATTAGTAGAGGTTGATCTCTCATGTTAAGAAGGAGGTATCTGTGGACTTTGTTATTAGCCTGACAATAAGGATTCTTTCTCTTGATTTGTTTTCTACATTAAGTCCCTAGTCCTGCAAATAGTGTCAACATGTCCATTAACTGCAGTTAAGGAAAGATCTGGCGCAACGATTTTGAAACAAATGCATAAGGGAATGCAACAATTTCTATTTACTCCAATATTGCAACAAGACTCTAGAAGGCTTGTGTGTGATTCCCAGTGCTGATGGATTGCCAGATGGCCATTAAGAAAGGTGAAACTGATAGAAGACCTTGTGAGTTTTTCTTGTACGTTTAACCCCAGTAGAAGTTTAACCCTTTCAACTTCAAAACAGCACATCTGTCAAAGCAGAGGCTCCTTCAACAAAACGCTCATGAGGTCTGGTCAATCTTCAACATACTTATCCAAACAATTTTGGGGAAAAATTCAGTACTTAAAACAATTAACTAGTCCATTTGGGGCGATTAAGCTTTCTTTCTTCTTTTTGTTGTAGATTAGACTAAATGACCTCCACATTTGCTTCTACACATGATTGCACCATTGCATATTGGAAAACAATACACTGATTCCTTTTGGCTACCATATAAAGTTATTCAAGCACATCTCTTTAAATATATGACATTTTTTGTTTAGTCAATCTTTCATATACATGAAAGTCTACACATGAACTGTATTCGTTTAACATCTTCAATCACACACATGCAAAAGTAAGTTAATTTGGGACAACACTCCTTGTCACATTTTTTAAAACATGTGTCTTGGCCTATGCTGTATCAAACATTTACAAAACACAAGTTACATAAACAGTATTGATAAGTACCTTAACTCATTTGTTGACTCTTAGGTTGTGTAACCTTGGATATGACTGGTGTGAAACGAACTCTGCAAAAAAGTGTTATAAGCAGCCACTCCGGGAGCTTCACCGCATTCACCCAGGAGCTGCATTTAAGATGAAGCTCTTGCCATAAGCCCTTGCTTGAGCTGTATTGCAGTCATGTCTATGCACGGACATGTGCCTTTCTGGTCTGGAGCCAGATAGCTTGACCTCAGACCTGCCTCATCACCATGGTCCTATCTGGTGTTGTGGAGTCTGCTAAGCCAGATTTGCACCACCAGACATGCTCTGTTCTTTTTGTTTCGGTTCTACGTGATTACACTCCTTGCCAGTGAGTCTGGGGCTGTTCCTGCCAGTCTTATTCCCACCCTCAGCTCCTGACTCACCTTCCCATGTGGAGCAGCCCTCTTCCTGGTGCTTTCTGAAATTTACTGTGAAGTTTTACGTGCTTAATACTTTCTCATTTTAAAAGTATACATTTATAAGGGTTTAGTTTTGGGGGATTTTGTATGGGGTTTTTTTGTAGGGTTTTTTAATTTGTTTTTTTTGGTTTGTTTGGTGGCGGGTGTTGTGTTTTTTTGTTGGATTGTTTTTATGATTTGCTGGGTTTTTTTTTTACAAAGCTTTTTGAACACTGCTGTTCCGAAGGCTGCAACACATGCTTGTAAAAAAAATCAGGGCTCAGGTCTTCTGTATCAGGATTCCCCTACTTCTTATGGCTATCTTGACTTCTTCAGCTAGAAAACAATCCCCTGATGTTAGCATCACAGACATTGATGACTCTCTTGCTTTCATGAATCTTAAGATTTTAAGGCCTTTTTGGCTTGAATTTGTTTTGTACTGTTAGGCCCCATTCTGCCTGATGAGGTGTGTAAAATTCATCTTTTGTAAAGAACAATGTTTCTGCAATGTATGCCACATAGCTGTTTAGATTTTCAGTGAACTGTAAGGTTTATTCTGATCTTTCTAAGTTTTATAAGGATTCAGAAGGATTCTTAGGTTTGGAAAACTTTGTAAAACAGAAGAAAAACAATTTTGGACAAAGTAGGTTATATTTTTTTCAAAAAAATGCTAAAGCATTTTTAAAATCAAGTTCAGAACTTTTTAGCTTACTCATTTTTCAATCAATTATTTTAATTTTTTTTAGTTCAGCTTCCTGATTGAGTCATTTAGTTTAAAATACTACTTCACTAGGCTCAAAATGATGGAAATAGAGACAATGACTTAAAACCAAGAACTGTCTGGGAGGTTACATTTTCACTTATGTTTTCAATTCAGAGAGTGAAGTTTTTAAATGTTATATCTAGTGAATGAGGTTTATGCCAGTTATTATCGGGATGTTTACACCTAACAAAGTATATACAATTAAAGACCATAAATGAATAGTAAGTCCAATTAAGTACAACCAAGACTGCAATAGCTGGTTTTGTGTCAAGCATTAACAAAAAATTGAATTTACAAAATAAAACAATTCAGAATTTTCTTCCACTGTAGTTCATATCCAACGTCAGAACCAATACTACGCTATCAGTATTGTTGCTATCTCATAGGTATCCTCTGTAATGAAGATTATAGAGAGCAAAGCACTCTGGTTCAGTCATTTTAACAACAGAAAAATCACATCGTTCTATTACATTTTTGAAAAAGAATTTTAGATCTGAAATGCTATTATTCCATAGCCTACTGCTGTCCTCCTTCATGAGTCTCATCTGCATTGTTCTGCACCTGTTGTCTAGATGAAAGCCCATGAACTGCCCTTACTGTTACACAGATTCCATACATAACTCCTCATTATAATTTTAAATCCTGATAAGAATTAGTCAAGAATGATTTGAAGCCCTGTGTAACCTTTTCTGAGAGCACACTTGGTCCAAACAGTGGACTACTATTTTTATAACTAAACTAGAGAATAATTTAGAAAATAGTATACATACGTCTGTGATTTCACTGAAGTCTGGGCTTGTAAGTATCCCCTCAAACCACTGGAACTAAACAGAAAAGTCTGCACATGTACCTTTCCAGTTTTTGTCACTTATTTGAGAACTCGGTGTTTGTGTCTACTCAGAAAATAAACTTTTAACTCTTCAGAAGATCTTTCCTAATATTGCAACTGAAAGAAACAAGCCACTGGCCTAAATGCACTGCAGCTTTCATCTGATATAGCAGTTCCAATCTTCTTTGGAAAATTTGACTGAAAAGCATGTCTAGCTGGATTTGTTCTGAGTAGTCCTTAGACAGATCAAGATCCAAATAAATTTTAGTCTAAAACTGCTCTTCTTTAGTAGACTGTCTGCCTGTGCAGGCAAGAGTCCATGTCTACCTGCAGCAGTTCATCAAGAAAAAAAAATAGATTTTTCTAAATCCCTATATGAAAATTCATGTACTCCCACTTAGTTAATTCCAACTAATCTACTGTTTGGATAGAAATCTAAAAACAAACCTCATTTTGTGGGGATAGTACTCTTGTTTACCAGATTTACCAGGTATGACTGCTGGAAGAGAATGTATTCATCATTTTAAATATACTGATGGTCTTTATTTGAAACCTCTTTTACAATATTTTAATTGTTTATCGCTATGTACATTAATATTTTCAGACAATTTTTTGATAAAGTCTGTATGAAATATGATTTGTTATAAGAACTATTATACGATTGAACCTTTCAATAATCCACAATCTTTTGAAATTTTAATTAACACTATTTAAGAACATGAAGTGAGCACAGTCTCATCTGTGCTCTGCTCTGTAACTTTATGTAACTGATGGACAACTCTTAAAGGAGCTTGCAATGCCGACAGAGCTACTGTACGTTTCACCTATCTATGAGAATATAAATTTTTAATAAAAGATGAACTTCATAATGTCACATAATAAGACAGATAAAGTAATAAGAGCTTAACTGAATAAAAACCTGTGGGGTATGATAAAATTAATTCAAATCTTCATTATGTTGTCCATATCCTGCCAAACTCTGGCAGAAATTCTCTGGCAAGATCCTAAGGGAGGGAAAACTGGATTTGTAGGAAGTCTCTCCTAAATCCGTACAGTTAGGTCTGCAGTAATTGGCTAAAACTGTGATATATTTGTAAATAACAAAAAAAGAAAAAGAAGAAAAAAGCAAACAGTCTTGAATGCTTGGAATTACACGATGATCTCATAGTGCCAATGAAACTGTTGAAAATCGTAACTCCTATTGTTTTTAGTAAGAATACACTGAAAATTCAATTAAGATCACACAAAAATGCTGAGAATTATTACAGATTTTTTTCAGTGGGGTGGAAAGACAGAGCTGATAACTAATAGATTTGATTTTGGAAAGCTAAATTGTATATCAAGAAATGAGTTAATGTGAAAAGAAATGTAAGTTTATTGTTCTATAAATAAAACCAATGAGTGATATAAGACAAAAAAAAATAAAGGAAAATATCTTTTTGTAAAATCTAATATTCTTCTGAAGACCTAGGGAACCTACAATTTCGTGTATAAGTAATACTGAAAAAAGACAAGAGCTAGATTTATTGGAAATTCGACAAAGCAAGTAAATAACTCCTGTGTATAATGCGGCTATTGTGATGGAGAGAAAAATTAAATGCTATCTTGCCTTTCTTCATCTAATATATGTAGGAGAAAATGCAGTTTTGATGTATTCTGGCTGATAAATTACCAAAATCCATCCCTTCATTCTGTCATCTTCTCACTCTCCAACGTAGAACTATAGAAGTTTAATGGGCATGAAAAAGAAAAAAAACCCATATATACACACATTCAACAGACAAGTGTAACGTAAAATGAAAGAAAAAAATCAAAAATATATGAGAAAGTTATAAAGGATATACTTCATGTTAAGATACATATGATTTGTTTCACTACGTTTCTGAAGATACTCACCAAATAATTAACTTGTGGCTAAATGAATATTAAAGTTTTTTTGTGTGTTCCTCCTCTTAAAATCATTTCTTCTTCAAGTTAACACATTTTATTTGTTTATTTGTTTTTTTCCCTGGTGTGTGTCTCTTCCCATTTTTTATGAAATCTTGTGGTGGGTTGAAGGAAGGCAGCTCTGTCACGTTTGAGTTTTCTTTTGAAATATAGAGATAGTAACACGTTGTCAGTACAGCTTCTGATCTTTAGCTACTCTGTGTATAATACTACTGCAGTTCTGTTCTCAAGGAAGTGTGGCAAATGGGCCAGGAGATTCTTTTGTTTCTGCTGAAGTAGCTTGATTTAGCACAGTAGAAATCTGCCATTGCATCCAGATGACAAGCAAGACTTTGCAGTCCTTCTCTAACTCAATTCTTTTCTCAGAATAACAAGCAAAAACACTCCAAGAATTTTACGCATGTGATTTGTGGCAAAAGTTTCATACTTTAAGGCTTACCAGATCTCAAAGGCTAATTAGTCCATCGAACTCTAGTGGTCCAGATACTTTTACATTTAGGAGGTATAGGTAGGACACCTGCTCTGCATTTCCTTTCATCCTTCTCCCTGTAGAAAATAGAATAGGAGAACAAAATGCATAAAAAGTCCTTCAACCCTAGAGTGATGTAAAGCCTAAATCATTAATAAGCATCTTATGATTATTCACTTCATTGAGGTATCTATATATGCTGTCTGTGAATATATATTTAATTCAATTGAGAGAACTCCCTTGACATTTTTATTTAAATTTAGTTGTCATTATAATGAACATCATAACCTACCCAGGTTTGCAGCATTGACTTGATCTTGATTGTTTTCTCAGGGTGAAACACATAATTTTTTTTTTAATGTACTATGCACGGTAGAGTATTTCTTTTAAGAATACTATGCAACAAGCAAGTCTCTTGAATGATTTATCTTATTTCCGTTGTTTGATTTTATTTCAGTATCCCATAAGAAGCTTTTCTTTTCCTTATTAAAAAACCACAACAAAACAAATGAACAAACAGACAAAAGAACAAACAAAAAGAGATACTTTTATTCTTTTCTTTTTTTAAATTATTTTGACAAAAGTCTACCCCTAGTAGAACTGGTAGAATTTTAAAATAGAGTTCTAAAAATAGTGTCATAATTTTGATGTGCAGTAATAATATTGCTTACAGAATCTGTGCAGCTCAGAAAATAAACAGGAGACCAGGATGATCAGGGGAAGGTAAGTAAACTGTGAAAATACTATTTCTGGAGAAAAATAAAGCTCTAAGAAACTATAATACATGAATTTCCAAGTTTTAGCTTTTTATTGGAATTATTGAGAACCAGACAAGACTTTCTTGTTCTTCAACACTTACGAAAACTCTAATATTCATTCCTACCAAGAATGTACCTGTCAGAAAGAATATTTTCCTGGTGCAGACTTACGAAGACTCTATAAACCTAGTAAAATATTGATCTTATGAAGAATCTGCTTCTTATTAAGCTTGTATTCCATACACAATAAAAATTATCTTAAATAGTATTTTTCAGTAATAAAATGCTGTTTAAGTTAAAAATCATAGATTTGAGGACAATAAAGATGTACTTTTAATATTAAGTGTAGGAAATTATTTCCTTAAATATTCTCCTTAATTAGACATCTGTTTTGATTCTTTAATGTGATCTTTCTAAATCTAGAATTATTTTTCCTACTGAACAAAGGCAATCATTCTAATCATGATCACTGTAATGACAAAATTCAATGCAATCAGAACATATCCACCTGTTTATGTATTTTTGCATGTCTTCTGACTAATGGAAGGGAATCACACTTATGGCATTAGTAAAAGTAGACTGGCAACCTTCCCTGAAAATACACTTAATACTGTGTCTGCATCCCAGAGAGATCCATCTGATAATACATAAATTTTGAACCAAAATTTTCTTGTGGAAAATTATAACATATTAAAAAAACCCATGTTCCCTGATAATAATGTACAGCTGAGATTCTGTGGGCTAAAAGGAACAAAGAATTAATACTGTTTAATAGTATTGTAATGACATGAAATACTCAACACTAAAGTCCTTGCCAAAATACGGACTTGTAAAAAACATTTAAGAGAACATACACTCTCCAGCTTTCAACATCTAAAGAGACAGTGCAGCTATTCCTCATACTTGCATTCACACCTGTCCTGGTTTTGGCTGAGATAGAGTTAATTTTCTTCCCAGTAGCTGCTGTGTTTGGATTTATGGGATTTAGTATGAGAAGAATGTTGATAACAGTGACACTTTTAGTTGTTGCTGAGAAATCAGACTATTTTTCAGTTTCTCATATTCATCTAATAAACAGGTGTGCAGGAGCTGGGAGGGAACATAGCCAGGAAGCTAGCTCACACTGGCCAATGGAAATATTCCATACCATAGATGTCATGATATGAATTCTCTTTTTTCCTTGAGTTTGATCTTTTCTGTGAGTTCAAACTTTTTCGGGAGTTCTGAGAAATCTGCAAAACCTGTGAGTTCCAAATTCCAGAATCACTGTTCAGGTCCTGTGCAGCCTGCTGTAGGTGACCCTGCTTCGGCAGGGGGGGTGGACTAGATGACCCACAGAGGGCCCTTCCAACCCCTACCATTCTGTGATTCTGTGATTCTGTGATTCTGTACTGGCTATGCAATTGGTCATTGGGCAATGAGGAAAAAAATGTATTGTTTATTATTTATTTTGGATATTCTTTATCATTATTATTAGTAGTAGTATTAGTATTAATGTTAATAGAAGTATTTCCTCTCTCGGCTTATTAAACTGTATTTATCTCAACCTACAAGGTTTACTTTTTTCCATTCTCTTCTCCAGCAGTGGAGGGGTAGGAGTGAGTCAGCAGCTGTGTGTTCCTAGTCGCTGGCTGCTGTGTTAAACAACAACAATGCCCAGAACTCTGCTCACCATGGAGCATTAAGCCAGTATATGACTTGTGGTATTCCTCACTATGCTAATGTATGTATGAATAACTCGTTCCCTTATTCTAGATCTTCTGGTCACTCTTGTTTACATGAAAAACAGTCATGCAAATAGCTTTTCTGCCCTTTTTAACAACAGAGGATTTAAATAATTTACAAATGTCAGAAAATTAATGTAGTATTGCATGTTCCTTTTTACAAATGTTTCATTTTAAAGTATTCTATTCTACAGGCAAGAATTAAATTAGTAACTGCTGAATACCCTTTTCCATCTGCATCGGCTAAAATATGATACATTTTTCTTAGGGGTTTTCAAGATCTATCTTGTTCAAACCCAGAGTAATATGGTCTAACTTCCTACCTGACCCTTCTTTGAGTAGGAGCTTGGACTGGAGACCTGCTGAGGTCCCCTCCAACACAAATTATCCTATGATCCTATTGGTACTAGCAGGTCAAGCTTTCTCTTTATTTTGTCTCCTTTAAGGTCCCATTCTGTGTTTTCTCTCATCTCTGTAACTTGTTATAGCAATCATTTGGATGCTTCTGAATGACTGACTTGCTGTCTTTTTTCCCCCCTCTCCCTCTCTCTTGCCCTTTGTTTTGTTCTTGAGTGATTCAGCGCTCAAGGAACAAAGATTGCAGGATTTTCTTAAAAAAAAAAAGAAGCATAAAACAACAACAAACAATAAGATAAACAAACAAAATCTCCACATATTCAGACACCAGTATAAAGCAAACCCCCTGCTTTACAGACCAACAGCTCAGTTTTGTAGTCACAAGTTGTACTGGAAGCAAGGTCCTTACTGTCTCAGGCAAACTGCCAAATTGTACTCTGGTGATAGACAATAAAAACAACAATAAACTGAAGCTGTTCAACATAATAGTTCTTGCAATATTTTGTCAACTTGGATGTAAGCACAAGCCTCTAAAAATGCAGAGTAGAGGGGTTTGGTAGGGGTTGTTTTCCTTTTATCCTAGACAAAGCGGGGGAGAAATAAAGCAGGCATTAGTATTTTCTTCTTAAAAAGGATGTGCACTAAATGCATACTCATACCTTTTGATCTTCTGAACATGGACATTTTGTACTCACACAGATTAAATGAATAATAATCTAATTCCAAATGCTGTATAAATGAAAGGTCTCTTCCTTACCTCTTGACAACCTTTATTCTCTCTCTGGATACTACATTTAAAGATATTAACTATAAATAAAAGGTTTAATTTAGGACTCTTGCATTCATAGCATGAAAAATAAATCAGCTGGTATTTCTGTCTTTAAGAAGGTTTCTCACTAGAAGTCATAATACGACTTCAGAAATTAAACTCCAATGTATTAGATATCAAAATCTGATTGCATTTTTTCATGTATATGTAACCCAGATTTCCTTCAACAGTAATTTTTGTTTGTTTGTTTGTCTTTAGAGAATTTTTCCATTACTGAAATGGAACTTAGTAAAATCCAGCAAGAGCATATTACTGTATGAAAAAATTCTGCTTCATGTGACATCTGTATTATGACACAAAATTACCAGTTTTTAAGAGACACTTCACTTTAATCTTGCCATTAGAATGAACACAAAAAACTGTGATCACTTCATCTAATAAATATATGTTTATACTGAAATGTTAACAATATACTTTTTTAATGTCTGACTGTTTATTAAAACTGAACTAATCTAAATGCAAAACAGTGTGCAAAAATACTGAGTGCTTTCATAAATCTAACAAATTTTCCTGCACATTAATATTTGTTCTCCATAAATATTTGAAATCCAAATAATCTCAATCCAATGACATAATTCTGTGCAGGCAGGTCTGTAAGTGAGACAGTGAGTGTGGACCTGCACTTTCAGACAGTGATCCATATGATCTGCCTCAAACATCTACCCTTCAATTAATGGACTCATACCTAGTGGTATATTTCTCTCCCTTATCGTGGCAGTTTAGCTGATCAGATGAAATACAACTATACAGGAAGTATATAGTTATTAAAATTAGTATTTTAATTTGTACCCAGTAAATTTCTACGAATGAACATGGGATTAGATAATTAGGAGTGTGACAATCCAGGTTTATTCTTGTGAGGAGCCGGAATGGTTCTGACAAAATATTAGAAGATGCTAACTACTATTGTCATAAGGACTTCCAAAACTTTCTGCTTTGCAGCTGAATTGAAAAGAAAAAAAAAACAACAAAGAAACAAAACAATGCAAGAAAACAAACAAGCAAGCAAACAAAAACAGATTATGGGTTTTCTGTAGAAGGAAAATCCTGATTTTTTAAATCAGTTTTTCATGGTATATAGTGTTCCTGACTGTATTACTGCCATAGCCAACTCAAAGGATCTTTTCTCACTGTCTTGCACAAATGTGTCATGCATTTAAACTTGTGGAAAACAGATGCCAAAAATGTTTCCAAGACAAGACTGACTTTCACTCACACAGTGGTTACATGGTATCTGCTGTTTGTTTGCTCTTTCTGAATGTTACTGTTGTGAAAGTATCAGTATTAGAGAACTCATTTACATCTTTCCAGTTTTGACCACAGTGGCACTTCTGACTTTCAAACCTGCTTGATCTTTTCTTGAGCAGAAGCTGTCAGGCTTCAATAACACATTCAACTCCTAGGAAATGAAATAAGGGATAGTATCTTTGAAGGAATTTATTTCTCCTTCTTAATTGATAGTTATTACAATGATAAGACTTAATAGGAAAAATGTGCTGTATGAAATCTTCTATGGTCCCGCTTGGCAGCTTCCTGTGAAAGCCACTTGCATATTAATTATGGCACAGTGCTCACCTTGGTTTAATATTCTGCTTCTTTTAAAGAAAATGAAAGAGAGGAACTGAATGTAAGAACAGTTTAAGTTATTCAGAACAAAACTACAGAAACTTTCTCTAGACCTGGCACGGTATATTAACTAATGACAAGAGTGAGAAAACTGTAAAAGAAAAGATTAACAAATCCTTTGTTGCAGACTCAAGATAAGTTCTTTGGCAGTTTTTTCAAGGAGAATTCAAGGAGAGAGAGAGAAAGATAATCAAGATATAGGCGATAGACGCATTCAAGCAAGACAGTTTCTGGGGTTTAGGGGATTTTTAGCTTTCTGCTTCTGGAAGCACTGTGGCAGCTGATTTGCCTCTGCAGATGTTTAGCAGTCACAAGAAATCAAATTATTTTCAACAAGACAGCAAAGAGAGTTTTCACAGAAGAAGGAATTGAGAGGTGGCAGAAACATGTTTGTGAACATCAAGGGTTCACGAGTCTGTGGGGAAAAGAGTTTGAAATCACAAATACCATTGATGTAATTCCAATCCTTGAAAGAGATATTCTGAAAGTTGCCAAATGCATTAGAAACAGGTACAGCATCTACACTGAGATTTTTACCTTCCTTAATAAAAATAAGCTACTGAAAAGACAGGGAAACTGTAGAGTAGATATTGGAAGTTAGATGCCAAACTGGCAGCCTGACATGCTGTTCAGAAAGGAAATGGAGATTTTCAGAAAAATATTTGTCTGTGACCTTTCCAACTTTCAAATCTGCAGACATCAGCCTGAGAAAAAATGCAGTGCTATTTTTGCATGTGTAAGTGGGACCATAAAATTTCTGCTCTCTGACAGCACTATTTCTTCTTTATCTAACTGAAAATTGTCAGCCTTTCTCTAAGTACTTGTTCAATTCAAGATATTTTTACTTTAGAGAAGTAATCTTGGAATGTTAATCCTGAAAATATTTCTGCATATGTTTCTTCTTCGTATCAGCAATAGATTGTCTCAGGTATTCACAGGTGTATTAAAAAATGAAGTATTCCTGGACATGCAAGAAGTGCAAGTGTAAATTCCCTTCCTGTCAGATATTAAAAATAAAAGTGGTCAACTTTTTTTCTGCAGGAATTGTACTTGATCATGTAATAAAAATGGTGCACTGTAAATACTAGTCTTCCAAAGACTGTAATGGATGGAAGGAAGGAAGGAAGGAAGGAAGGAAGGAAGGAAGGAAGGAAG
>Ga0181612_123141_pt1 | contig 12215 bp, 3 predicted proteins | sample HoacroProtozoa21_FD_119630 | JGI IMG/M metagenome (GOLD analysis project Ga0181612, IMG submission 119630) | Hoatzin crop microbial communities from Cojedes, Venezuel. Combined Assembly of Gp0051906, Gp0051904, Gp0051908
CTCGCTCTAGCGGAAATGAGAGCTAAAATCCTTTTGCCCCAAGTTTGTGCGGGGGGTTGGTGGGGGGGGGGGGGGGGGGGGGGGATCTGAAATTAAGAGTCATTGTTTTTTTGCTTCACAGGCAATTTTTAAATTTTTTTGGTCACGCAGGCTAGTCACTGGGATGTCATTCCCCATTTGGTCCCCGAGAAGTGTTTGCTTTGAAAAGGCTGCACACTACCAGATTAAATAAAATGGGAGCGCTCCATGTCTCACAAGAGGGAATCGTGCAGACAGCTTTATTACTTCTGTCAAAGAACAAAGGTTTTCCCAGCATGCAGGGGATTATTAGGCCAGCAGCAAATAAATGGTATGCACAGCATAAAAACTTCAAATATGACTAACGGAGAGGAGAGGGAGGGAGAATCCATAATTGATTTCTCTGCTGCTACAGTATGAAGAATAAAACTATTCAAGTGATACCATCTATCAAGCTTCACTGTTGGGGCAGCACCCACTTTTGATGCAAAATTAAATAACTGCCACTAATATAATCACTACAAAAATTTATAATTACTCCACCCCCAGACAGTCCATCTGTACAGTATCAAAACATCCTTATATATATTAGAAATAGCATTTATTCCTGCTAGGAAATAAGTCCTGCCTTTTCTGCCTTTCATTATTGGTTTAAAACTCCTGAGAAGTTCATTAGAAGACTAAGCATTTATTTATTGAATTGACTAAATGATTCTTTGTAAATTCGTCCTAACACAGGCAGCCTGTTCTTTTTTGTGTCTCTTTTCTTTTTCTCCTTTTATTTTAATGACTCTTTTGAACTGGAGAACTCTGTCCTCACACTCTTACTTTTACCATTTTCTCTATTCTTAAATGTTAGTCTTTCCTACATTTGCCAGTTGGAGCTGGGGTGAAGGAATATTCATATGTTCCTTTAGTCTGAGATGCCATATTTCCTGCACAGGCAGCTTTATACAGTGCAGCTGAGAGGACTGGCTACACAGATACTATCTATGCCATGGCATGAGTGAATTTCTGAATATTATGGAAATTATCGAAGGTCATATGTTATAAAAAAGAGACTGGAAGAATAACCTGCACAGTACATGTACCTGGCAAAGAACAGCAAAATGTGGAAGTTGCTCTGAGTGGCATCATCCTGCCTTCTTTCTCTACAGAAGTAAAAATGGCTGATGATTAAAAGGGTATTTGTAATTAAAAGCTAGAGGGAGAGAAATACATGTGTCATATTTACTTTCTTTTCATAATCAATTCTGCTTTCTGTTATATCCTTACATCGAAACCACCAGTGGGAGTGCACTGGCCTAAAAAGAGTCGTGAATTTACCCTTTGATACTCCTATTGCAGACACCGCAGTCAGGAAGCAGCAAAAAAATGCCTTTGCTGCAGTATATTATTCAATTTCTATGCCTCTCCCTTGCCTTGTTCAATACTAGCGTTCATGTTTTCAGGCTTTGTGTTGTAGTGCTTGGTTTTGCAGAATCATGAGAAGTTAAGGACCCAAAATGTAATAAGAGAGGGGATAAGCTTAAAATTATTATTTTTTAGAATGCCAAGAACAGATTTAGAGCTATGAATGCCTTAGGCCATGATGTAATCCTAGTGCCCCTAATGAAAAGAATTTGTCAACTAAGACATGTCAATTTCCATTAAAAGGAGTCTCATGCACAGGCACAACATCCAACAGTTAGGACCAAATTATGTTCCCATTCAGATCATTAGGAGTTTTTGACATCAACTTGAACGGCAGTAGGAACAAAATCCTTCAGGCCATATTTTCAGTGTCAGCTTCCTTAGCTTTATGGCACAGTTTGGCACTGACAATGAGTTGTATCTCGATTATGTGCACCTTCAATTAATTATCGGCACAATAAAATAAGACAGGTTATAACGGTTCTTCCAAGTCAGGTTCAGTCTGCTACTAAAATATGACTAGTCATAGCAACAGGCATTTCTTGTCACCTAAGGCATCCTTCAGCCCTAAATAAACCTGGAAAAGTTTATATTTGACCCATTATAATCCAAATGATGCTATGTATGTGGCACAGTAAAAGATTCAACTGCCAGGGGAATAATCCTTTAAACTGTTGATTTGCCAACTGAATAAAATCAGCTTTGCTATTTAATCCCATTGATACATAATATAGCACATATAGTGTCAGTGTTTTCTAGCTGGTTGTAAGATTTTATAGTCATAAAAGGAACAAAATAATTTCAACAGTGTTAAGCTGTCTGTGGAACAAATTATATACATTACCATAGAATCCAGAGTATTAATCAAATTGTTGACCTCTGTATTTTCAGTACAAGCCCATGTCAAGATAGCCTATCTGTTCTTATAAGCTTTGATATGTAATATGACAATTGGCATACATAGAGAAGGTTGCATGTGAAGGAGGAGAATGTGGTACAGTCTTTCCTGTGATTGCATTATTGTTGCAATATCTCATGCACTTATTGTTCTCTGACCTAATCTTGGATGGTGTCCTGTAGTCAAAATGTTTTAACTATAAGGAATAGATTTTGAGCAAAGAAGGGAAAGGATTACAGTTTGGTTCAGGTCTACTACTCCATACATTTAAGTACCTTGAAGTAACTGATAATTGCAAAGAAGCCAGAAAAAATTGCAAGTTTCTTGTCAAGTCTAGAATTTCTATCCATTTTCTGACTGTATAAATAGAAGATTTTAAAAGCTAAGAATGAAATTAGAGAAATGATACAAAAATAGGACATCTATTAATGCCTAGCCAAGTGGATGAGAAAGGAGAAAGCTACCCAAGAACAGGAAAACCGAGGGGAGTCCAGAGTTGAGTTGTGATTTGATGAATTCTTTTTTCTGCATGAATATACATGTATGGAGAACTTACTCCTTCACTGCCAGCAATGACAACTGACAACATCTAAAGAATCAGAAACGGAAGATCTAACAGAGGAAGAAGGAGCTTGAGCAGGAACCCCACATTGAAACAAACAGTATGAATGGACTGAGTTTGTAGAGCTATACCCTAGCTCCCACAAACACGGACTGAAGCTTTGCTTTGGACCCTTCTCTAACAAACAGATGGCTTCAGTAAATTATTTTCGAATTTAAAGTCCTAGTAATAACACAAGAGAGGAAAGACATTTATCATACACACACCGTTAGCACATGGTGACAGAAAATGCTTTTGAGTTTTCAGTCACAGGAGTACTGTGTATGCTAATTGGTGAAGTTAGATATCTTGGAGTAAGCTGCACCAAGAACCATTAGTTTGCTTTCTCTTAATTTAACTAAAATCCACTTCGGAGGAAGAGCTGCTTTCTGACAGAGGTGTCCTGAGAAAGTGCTTCATGTAGTTTTGTGGGAACCTCTTATTTCACAGCTGTTATGCATATGTAACAAGTTAAAGTTAAAAAACAACACAGACTAAGCACCTAAGCATCCAAAATTCAGGTATGAATCTAAACTGAGAGTTCAAAATTGCCTCACAGGGAAATGTTCTACCTGTTGTTAGAACCTGGTCCAGAGAGCTTGAGAACTCAGTTGTCCTCTGAAGTTCACTGGCACTTATTTGCATTTTATATGATCAATCACCTAGGTTTAAATCTTCAGGGGGAGAATAAAAACTTCATGCCTTTAATTTTGGCTGTACATCTCTATGTATATCTTTGGTGCTATAAGATGATAATTAATAAATATATCCCAGATCTTCCCAGGTGCTTCAAATGCTTCAGATTACAGCGTGTGACTCAGAAACCCCAGAGTGCTTTGGATTTGAATGATTCCAGGGCTTCAGAGATATGCCGTGTGCTTTGAAGAAAGATTAAAAAAGAAATGCTTAAAGCATCAGGAAATTTGAAAGGCATTGCAGCAAAACCCAGCAGAAACGCTCACAGATCTGCTTCTGTATGAGTGGTGTCAGGTACAGAGGTGCAGGTGGCAAGACAAAAAGATCCTGTCAGTTCTGAGTACAGCTTAACAACTGTAACATTAAAAATCTCAGCTGTGAAAGGAAGATGAACTCAGGGGACTTTTCTTCACAGTTGTGTTGGATGTAGCTGTTGATGTTCCCCATTTTCAGCTCAGTAGTGCGGCTGAGTGAATATTGCAAAGATGCAAATACACATGCACGCAACAGAAACATGTCAGGCCACACAGATCAACACAAACAGGAGAGCATGGCCTTACTCACAGCCACATTAGCACTAAGAGCACTCAGGTAAATGGAACGACACAAATGAACCTAACCTGTTCCTCTTCTCCGGTTGATCAGGCTCGAAGTTCACCAGTACAAACATGCATACACCTTCACTATCATGATTCACAGGTGTGGGTCCCTCAGACCCTAGACTAGACCTTAAAATATTGTCCAGCATCCATATCCACACTCTCCCCATTTTTTTATCCACTCTCCAGCTGTGACTTTGAGCCCTTCCAGGTTCTGGTCTCCTTCTTTTCCAACACACCAGCTAGTACAGCATAAAGTGCATTACAAAATTACAAACACATACACACAAAGTGTCACATAAGAAATATTGTTAGGGTTTAATAATATGATAGGACAGATTGCAACAAACAGATTTAGGCTTTGACCAGAGAATCATACTGAACTACTGTTTACACCTGACCAGCACATTTTGTCCTCCCTCCTCCCTATTTTCCCATACTTGTTCCTGCATAATCCACTTTATGTCTCCTTTTTTTCACCTCTGGTCCTCTTTCTAAACATCTCCTAACACATTTAGGAAGTTTTGTACATCTCAGAAATCCCCTTAAAACATGCCACTGTAAGCTATTTTTCTCATGAGATATATGATTATCTTGCTTTCCCTTGTAATCACTTACAGCGCTCTGGTTGAACTTCTGTGAGGGTGTGCTTGAGTAGTTTCTTCCATGGCCCAACAACTGTAGTGGCCCAAAAGTGACCTCGAAGTTCTCCTGTTTTGTACTGTGTCCTTCCTATTCTGCTTTCCATGAGCTAAATTTGTGTTGTCATACAGAGGAGAGAAGAAACTCTTCCGTGTTGGTAGTTCCACTGCAGGGGAACTGACTAGCTGGCCAAAATTTGGCCTGTTTGTCAGATTTCCTTTCTGTTATGATAGAAAATCTCCCATGGAGGCCAAAGCTACTAAGAGCTTTTACTTTTGCTTCTGATAAACAGGCTGAGTCCTGCCTCCTTCCTCAACAAAACAGGGCAAAACCCAAGCCCTATGTTGCCCCCTTTCTTACTGTCAGCTAATCTAAACAACAGTGTCAAAACTCAGTATAGAAATACACACCCAAAGTGACTGTTTTCTCCAAGGTACTCTCATTTTTTGTTTCATCTATTTAATAGAAGTTGGTTCCAATGCTTTGACCTGCCTTTATATTCCAGTTAAGATCAGTCTGGTTTATCTGCTAGTGTGAATAGGACCTACCAGAAGAAACCTGTATCAGAATCATAATATTTCATTTTTACATGACTGAACTAAATATCCCGGCATTAATTTGTAGCATCTTAGAACTGTTCAATTTTTTCTTTCACACATCACCTCCATTGAGGAATTATGTGTCCTCCTATCCATTTTATGAAAATTTCCCTGAATTTGCAGAGAAAAGGGGCAGAATCTGTTATCAGTTTTAACATTTGATAGCTTTCACACACTTTCAGTACTAGAAAATTATGGAGGGAGAGCAACTGGGAACTTGCTTTTTATGATTATCACCCCTCCCATGACTATAACTAGGTATTCTCAGCTACTGTTCACATGTTGAGGCAATGTACAGCAGAAGGATATCAAATGCAGCTTGAAAATCAGTGGAGTGAGTGTTTTTTAAGACGACTCTCCAGAAATAGTCCTTGAGAGTTCACAATTCAAAGACCTACAATCATTTTCATCATTATCCTTGAAGTCAGAAATGTCTACTGTTTAAACTTTCTTGATGTTTCTTTTCCTAAAATTGATTTTTAAAAACGAAATTCCATATCACAGTCTTCTTATTCTTAAAATCTACTGATGGACTAAAACATGCAATAACATTTTTATTTACCTGCACCAGGATTGTTATGCGTATTTTAATTTTTTTGTGATGTGCTTTTATTTCTTTTTTAATTGCCTGAAAAATCTTAATGTTCCAAAGTCACACAACTACCAGTAAATATAATTCATGGTATATTCCAGGCAGTTCAGGTTTAGAGTGAGTGTTTACAGTCTCAGTATATCCAAAAGGACTTTTCTTAAAGCATATTTTCAGTTTCTAAGCAAAAAGTAGCATGTTCAGTTGGATGCGTAAATCAAGCTTGTGCTACCCTATCCATATGTGTGTGAATACATCAGTATTTTTTTCCAAGATGATATTCTTGCAAAAGACAGGAACACTTCATGGTTCTTGGATTGATATTATAATCAGGTATAAAAATAATATTGAAGATCTAGCTAATAAGTAAAACACTTTTACCATTGCCTTATTGTGGCCATGTAGCATTGTATGAGGAGACAGGAGGGAAAAGGAGTCCTCCATCCATGAGAAAGATAACAAGGTTACACAGGTTTAATCACAGAATTGAGAGTGAGATAATTCCTGTGCCTAAGCCTGGAAGAAACTGTGGTATTACAGCTGTAATGTGTTCAGCATCTTAAGTAGCCTTCATGTTTGACAAAGAATGTGTGTGCACATAGACTTTGAGAAGATCCTTTAGGAGTTATAGTTAAAAAGTCTCAGTAGGTGTTTGTTCTCACGATGATGATTAGATTTTAATTAGCACAAGAGTAGTGAAACTCCCAGAGCCTCAATTACTTACCAGATTGGACAGTGGATGCTATTCATATCAACAAGATATATCTGGAAAACTTAATCCACATTTAAACTAAAATTAGCGTTTTCAAAATCAGTAAGTAATCACATATATTTATAGAACTCCTAGAGGATCCAGATATACTTTACAAAGTGTTGTTTGACACAGAAACCTCCAAAATCCCAACAACCAACACAAGTTTCTGTGCATATGCTTCAGGCTTTGTGTAAACTTTTAAAGCACTCGCTGCTTACCTCCATAAGCTGCAGTCTATAGTACAGCTTCAGTCTACATAGCTTATGCCCCAGAATACAAAGAGTTTTTTTGATCGTACCTTCTATTTCAATGGATGTCTATCTATTTTTTGCAAAATTTCTCCAAAGGTTTATGGATGATTTTTAAGTATTCACATAGGTAGATAGACAGTGAAAGAATTGTAGGTTAATTTAGGCTTGATTTGAAAGGGACCTCTTACTGTTGTCTAGTCCAATTATCAGCTGAAAGCAGGTAAACTACAGTAGGTTGCTTAGGACCACATCTAACAGAGTTTGAAAATGTCCAAGAAAGGAATTTCCACAACCTCTCTGGACAGTCTGATTTAGAGATTAACTACCTTCATAACAAAAAAAGTTTTCTCATGTCTGGTCAGAATATATCTGTTCCTATTTCTCTCCGTTGTCTCTTATCCTGTCACTGTGCATCACTATACTCCTCTGACAATAGTCTGTCTCTGTCTCATCTATATCCTCCCATGAAATAGATGGAAACAGCAAGTGGGTTTCCCTTCAATCTTCCTTTCTTTAGGCTGATGAAACCCAGTTCTCTCTGCCTCTCGGTGTGTGTCAAATACCCCAGTATGTCTACTTTACGCTGGTGGCCCACTGGAATCACTCCAGTATGTGAATAACTTTCTTGCACTGGGGAGTAAAAGCGTACACAGTACACTACATATGGTATCACAAGTGCAAGGCAGAAAAAAAATTGCTTCCCTGGATCTCCTGTCTATAGTCTTGCTAACATCCATCAGTATGCAGTTGGTCTTCATCTCTACAAGGTCTATGTGTTTCCTCCAGATCAAATTCTTGTCCACCTGAGATCTCAGTTCTTTTTCTGTGAAGCTGCTTTCAATTATTTCGGTGCCCACCTGTACTGCTGCATATCACAGTTGTCTTTGATGTACTTCCTGAAGTTCCTATCTACTCATTCCTCCAGACTGTCAAGGCACCTCTGAATAGCAGCTCTGCCCTTCCACGTATTGTCTGCTCAATCCAACTTTCCTTGCCAGCAAACATACTGAGAGAGGACTCCATCCCCTCATCCAGATTGCTAATAATTGTTAAATAGTATTGCCCACATTGCAAGGAGCCACTATGATTTGTACCACTGATGATAACCCTTGAGTTTGGTAGTCCACTGTATAGTCCTCTTATGCTGTCTGTATCTCACCAATTTACATGTAAGAATATTATGGGAGACAGTGTTGAAGGTGTCGAAGGTGTTACCGCAGTCAAGGTATAAAGCATCCACTGCTCTCCCTTTGTGTACTGAGCCTGTCCTCTCATCACATTAGAGAATCAGTCTCGTCACACAAAATTTGCTCTGGGCAAACCCATCCTGCTTTTCCCTTGCCATTTTCTTGCCCTTTATGTGCTTGGAAATGACTTTCAGAGGGATTTCCTCCATAATCTTTCCAGGAACTGAAATGACTCTGACTTGCCAGAAGGTCTTCAGAACCTTTTACCTTGACGATGATTGTAATGTTTGCTTTTTTCCACCCACCTTTGTGTCATTTGATATTCCCACTGAGCATCAGTCTAGCTGTAAACAGGCGTGGAGAATGATTTTCATGGATCTGTTTGGAAGTTTACTTCCCTGCTTTTTACTGTGAGAAAACTGGTCAGTTTATTTCAAACATGTTATCCTGTATATTTTTCTGGCAAAGGGTGCTATGAATAAAATTAATCTCATCTCACCTATAGCTACCTGCAGTATACACTTCTAATCTGAGCTAGTACAATATAGAGCTTTTGCAACTAAACTCTTTTTTCTGAGTCAGTAGGAAAACACAGACACTTCTAGTACATAACTCATCATGCAGTGGAAATTGTTTAGGCTAGAAGACATATGAGAATGTAATTTCCTGATGAAAATAACAGTAAAATGAATTTTTAAGTATTAATTGCCAAGTTTCATTTAGGTCACCACAAGAATATCAACTTTGCTAGTTTTACAGAAATTGTCAGAACACAGAGACATAGTAACAGTAGGTACATAAGATGTCATTTCCTCATGTCTGGTGGTATTTTCAGAAACATCTAATTGCATCAGTGTGGTGGCCAAACTTTTACGTATCTGAAGAGAACTGGACTGTGGTATGGAGGCATGCTTTAACAGCTTTAAAAAGACATAATCCAATGACTTTCAAAGACGCTTGTGTTCTATGTCACATAAATACATTTTAGTATTCCACCATCAGCTAAAAGAAGCTACCATTCTAGTAGTAATGGTCTGGGGTATAACCCTGAGGCATGTGGCTCCTTCTCACTCAGAAGAGAAGAATATCTCTCTGATGAATAACAAATTATGTTCTCTACAGCAGCTTATGAGAGGATCTTTGGAGATACTAGTGCCCCTGCTCACTTTAACTTACCAGAGTTGGTGTTACGAACATACTATGGGTGTTTTACAATAACTGAAGTACATATTTATATGTGTCTGTATATACATACATAGACACACACATATGTATATGGTGGTGAATTCTTCAAACACTAATGAATAATCCAAAACAAACTGCCAGTTAATGCGTTGATAAGAATCACCTTTGGTAGACTTAAAGAAAAAAGTGAGAGACTTTAACTGACATGTGGTGTGTTTTTTCCATTTGATGGATAACAGGATGTATAAGTGAAAATTCATCCAGTATTTCTATACATGTGTGCAGACCACAGTATAATTACCCAGAGTAAAGACTTCTGTTAAGAAGAAGGAAGCACATATAATGTAAAGACATGGATTTAAGGAGTGTATTTATCCCCAAAGCAATACAAATAATTTTTGTCCTTGTAATTCAGAATTCAGATAAAACTGAAAGACAAAAAATCACAGAATCAAAGAATGGTAGGAGTTGGAAGAGACCTTTGCGGGTCATCTAGTCCAACCCCCCTGCTGAAGCAGGGTTGCCTACACCAGGCTGCACAGGATCTTGTCTGTTGAATTCCATACACAGACAGGAAAATCTTCAAATACCCCCATTTGGGACTTCTACCCACTTTTACCTTATAACCCACAATGTCTATCACAGAGAATTACAATATTTATACTTGCTGCATGGCACTCTGTCCTGCCAATCTGAAGTAGGGTTACCTGGTCCTATAGTAATAAAAGAAAGGACCACATACTGAAATCTGGTCTAGATCCACGTTTTTGCTGCAGATAATTGACTCTCTTTTTTTCTGTTTTTGGGAGCAGTCTTAGGAGGGCATCACAGTAGAGGAGGCGGGAAGAGGAAAGTTAATATATTTGAATGGCTGTTTGCTTCAGTGTTTTAGTGCTCTTCATACATATTTTTAATAATGGTTCATGTATATGCACTGTAATCAGAGGTGGCTGGCCTATGGATAACGGCAGTATATTGCATTTTGTTTATTCCAGATACGTGAAAGAGGGAAAAAGATTCATTGATTGAGTCGCTGTATTTTAAGTGTTACTATATTTACTAGATAACAAATTAGAGATTTGTTAGACAGCAGGATAAGTAGCTGTCTGTGAATCATGTATTTATTATGCATCACTCTTTTCAGACTCATTAGAAGTTGAAAAGAAAGACTCACTAGCATGTGAAGAGGAATTCAACTCAGAGCTGCTTGAGGACCACAGTGATGTGTCTAAGCAACAGCCACTGTCAATAATAGTCCCCAGGTTACAACCCTGGGGCTTGCATATGAAGTTTTCAGAGATATTTGCAAACACTAGTCGTCTTATACAAATGGATAGACCAGGGCACAGAGAGTCTTAACAAAGTTCCCATCAATATCTTCAACATCAGTGTTACTGGAAACAGCAAAGAACACAGTAAATCAGATTTCCATTCCTTTTACTCAGCTGCTAGATAGGACATTATGTTCACTGTGTGAAACTCCTTGAATGTAATGTAATGGTGTCTAGGTGCAGAACTGCAGACCATTTCATTTCCTTCCCTTTCCATTTAGATATGACAGGGAATCTCATTTCCTGTCTTGAATAATTTTGGGGTCCTGCTCACATTGATGGTGCTCAGCTCCAAAGATGGAAACTAGGTACAGGCAGGAAATGAGGATGACTTAAAAGTTAGGAGAAATAGGAAAAAACATAGTGAGTCCAAGAGAATACAGTTTTAGCTAAAAGGTAATTAATGCCACTGGAACAGTGCCAGAATACTGAAGAAAAATCCAATAAAGAGCACAGGATAATCTCCTTACTTAAAGCAGAAACAATTCAAGCAAGACAATAGCTCATGGTGAATAGGAGAATACAGTAGTCATACTTCACATCTAGCTTATTTTTCCTAACCAGAAGCCATCTGATCAGTGGATCACTTAGAGGCCGAATCATCTGATATGAAGATTGACTGAAAGTTTTATATGGATGAATCTTAACACCGGCCTTAACCTTCTTGTCACTGAAGTTACTGTACTTAGGAGGATCCAGATCTAATACTATGAGTTTACAGTGTCAATATCTTAAGAGGAATAATAAATATAAGCAAGAGACAACTGTGACAGTTCCCTCCATTGTTCTCTGACCCACACTAATCCTGAAGCTGAGATCAATTATAGCAAATCTCAGTCATTCACTGTGATCATGGATGTATTTCAGGCTAGACCTTTTTCTGTTTGTATACTGTCAAAGTAGCCCATGAGATCCAAGATACAGCAGCTGACTGTAACAAGAAATATGACTTTCGGCAGTAAAATTACAGCATATCTGATGACGCTGTTACAGATGTCAGGTAGGTGGAATACACCATGTACAAACTAATTGACAGATCTCATCAACCAGCATTAGCAGAATAGAGTGTACAAAGCATGGTAAAGCTTTAAACGTAACCTAGTTTGAATGTCAACCAATAACTACAGTTAGGAAAGTGAATGGATAGAATCATAGAATCATAGAATCATAGAATAGTCAGGTTGAAAAAAACCTTTAAGATCACAGAATCACAGAATCACAGAAAAGTAGAGTTTGGAAAGGACCTCTGGAGATCTTCTAGCAAAACCCCCTTGCCAAAGCAGGGTCACCTACAGCAGGCTGCACAGGACTGCACCCAGGCAGATTTTGAATATCTCCAAAGAAGGAGACTCCACAACCCCTTTGGGCAGCCGGTTCAAGTGCTCCACCACCCTCAAAGTAAAGAAGTTCTTCCTCATGTTGAGATGGAGCTCCATATAGAATTATAGAATC
>Ga0181612_123890_pt1 | contig 12215 bp, 6 predicted proteins | sample HoacroProtozoa21_FD_119630 | JGI IMG/M metagenome (GOLD analysis project Ga0181612, IMG submission 119630) | Hoatzin crop microbial communities from Cojedes, Venezuel. Combined Assembly of Gp0051906, Gp0051904, Gp0051908
CATCAAAAGCACAGTTTCTTTTGAAACATCTCCCTCTTAAGCAGGCATTAATAACCTTGTTGTGACAGAATAGATCAAAAAGGTCTTTACCAAGTTCTACCTTTTGTCTTGTTTCTTCCTCTCATAGTGGAATCCATGTAATAATTTATTGTCAGCTACACAGCTGCTTCTCCATCGCCCAGGAGCTCCATGCTCATCTGTAAACTGGTGACACTGAAATCTTCTGGTGTTACCCTTATATCACAGTGATTGTGCTTTTTCTATTGACCTGCACATCTTCCAAGAGCCCTAACTTCTTGCAGACTTCACAATATTTATCACAGAATTGACAACTGCTAGTATCATGAGATTATTTCCTGAAACATAAGCACTTGAACTTTGACAGGGCTCCAAGCTGTGCTTTTTGTTTGACCCCCAGTGGTCTGCCACACAGATTTGACACCGTTGTTGCAACACTAACATTATCAGTATCTTTTACTAAACTCATTTGTTCTCAGTTTGAGTAAATCAATGGATGCAGAAAAAAAATCTTCACCCACTGGTAGTATTGAAAAGCAGTAATTCTGCATACTTTTCAAAATCCCAGGAAATGTTTCATCTGCTGACTTAATGGAAGCCATGTTGTTGTACATTTTAGCCTCATAATCATCGGTGAATGTTAGATACTCTCTTTCAAAGCAACGCGCCAGACATAGAACAAAACGCAAAGTTCTGCCAAACAGCCAGGCTCTAATCCTTTTTCCCCTGCTAAACATACATTACAGTCCTGTTGCTGCAGGCTGCAGCTACAATTTCACTTCCAGTAGGTCTCCAAGGACACTCACTGTATTTCTGGTTTATGTGCTCCCCAGCATCACTGACTGTTGTGTCTTTCCTCTCTCAGCCAGTAAGCATAAGGCAAAACTAGACAGATACAGCCAGAAAATTGCCTCTATCAGTTTCACAAAGTTTAGCTGCCTAGTGCCCCACTGATCGACCCAGGTTCCAGTGGCTTCTTTAATAACAAAGGGAGACTTGCTAGAGGACTTCAAACTCTTTTGAGGAATAATATAAAATTTCTCCACACTATTCCTTCAATTCCTGGCAAAAGGTCTGCTTTGCAACCTATTCCTGCTAGCAGTTGTCTATACCTGGTTTTGGGCAAACCATGAAGGCTTGTCTTTTATCCCAGAATGCCCCTATTGTACAAGCTGAAGCCGTACTGAATTTCAGAATGAAAAATTAAAATTCAGCCTCCAAGTTAATTTTTTGGTTAAGAGATTTTTTAAAAACCAACACAGCTGAAGGATTTACGGAAATATCTTTAAAGGATGTTTAAAAAAAAGGTATGCTTTTTTTCAGAAAATTTCACTTTAGACCTCTGTACAAAGGTTGCATGGGCTATTTTTGGAGTTGATGTTATAATTTTTGGCTCAACTGGTGGAGAAAACAGGGGCTTAAAATTGCTACAGTGAGAGAAGAGCTGCCTGACAGCTGCTTTGCTACATCTCCAATGCACAATGAAACATTGCTGCATTAGAAATCAAAGGGCTTTCAAAAAACCCAATTTCCTATATATTTGGTAGACTAAACCAACTTGGAGCAAGAAAGAAATGGCCTTTGTGATATAATTGTAGTATTTCTAGGAAAGATGAGTCATGGAGTTTGACCAAATATGGTATTGCTGTAGGGAAGCTAGCTTCAATTGACATTTCTTTTTTTTTTTTTTTTTTTTTTCCTTTTTGGGAAAACAGGCTCAGGTTTCTCTTGTAGAAAATCTGGGAAAACAACTTTTTCCTTAAATGAATCCAGGAAATTTGTTGAAAAATTCTAATTGTGGATGCAGAGTATAGAACACAAAATATACTTTTCAAACCTCAAATTTGAAAAGCAGTTACGGTCATACAGGGTTTTAAACACACAAGCTGTCCCATTGGAAAGGTACTAGCATTCAGGAAATTATCTTCCTCAAATCACTGTGACTGCTCATGTACTTCCAATTTAATTCTTTGATGTATCAGTATTCAGTATTAAACTTCCATTCTGTTGAGAAAAATGCAAGGAACAAAGAAATCTATTAAAATTCTGAATTAGGAAAAAGATGACATGTCTATCTACAGTATATGTACTCACCAAAAGTGTTCCCTCAAAAAAAACCCATATTATTACCTTGATCCTCATTTAACCAATTTTTACACCCCTGCAACATACTATTCTTGATTTATACTATCATAAATCAGGGAAGAATTGGGACAAGCTATTTCAAAAGTCTGTGGTAGTAGCTGAAGAGTCCATTAATTTCAGCTTGGTAGATGCATTTAAAAATAACGTTTAATAGAATGTGACTCATCAAATTAAACTTGTTTATAACAGAGGTTGTTTTTGAACACTAGATTGACACTAAGTCACTAAGAAAGACCAAGATGCTAGAGAACAAGCTATAGATACGCTGGCTTAGCCAGCACAGACTTGTTTAAAAAGAAGGGTTTGATCCAGTTATTTATTCTAACTAATTCACTCATCTGTTTTTTTCCTAGAAACATCTTCCACTTACATTTTGGGAATCTATTTAGAAATGTTTTCCCACAAAATAAGTTTTATTATGTAAGTGCTAGTTTAAAGTGTAACTATAACATTCTCAGCTGATGCAAATTGCTACAGCTCCTTAGACTTGCACGAATCATCATAAGTTCACATGTAGGTTAGGTATCACAGGCATTGAAAGTGTAAAACCTTACATAAGTGTTAACTATTTTATTTTACTACTGTTATTATTCCTACAGGAGCTGCCTCCATGAAAACCAGTTACTATAAGAATATTGACAACACCAACTCATCTGACCAGCATGTTCTTTCATTCCCATTGCAACTAAAACACCCTTAAAGGAAAGTTACTATCAGCTGTAAAAATAATATATGCTTTTATAGAAAGGAAGCTGTTAAATAGACACATTTCACAAACACCTGACAGATATACGTGGTATAGCATTCACACTTCAAGAGAACTGAGGGAAAGTATTGTTGAAAAATGTGTCTTTGTTAAACTACTATGGCATCGCAGAGTCCTGCCAAACTCTCAGAACAACAAGATTTTTGGTTTTATTTGTCATTGGTAAAAAAGGCAAGTGAAAAAAGAATTATGCTGTGTTTCAAAAATAACTTTTCCACAACATGAATTTCCCAAAACACATTCACTTCTGAAGGGACGGTTGCTTAGCTAGTCTCAGTCTTCAAAGGCATACTACGAGGTGGTATAATTGCCACACACAAATGATTTTTTTAAATTTTTATTTTCAGAGGAAGGGACTGTTCACATGGTCTGCATCTTTCCTTACAAACATGAAGTAACCTCAGATATGTGCAATACTGATGTTGCAGTCAAGGTGCTATATCCAAGTTAGAGGGTGTTTAATATCCTGTAAGCAGTGTCACCTCCAGAGCTGAAGGCAGAAGAAAACATCAGTCTACAGGCAGAAGTCTTGGAATTGCTCTGATTTGTGGACTGTTATATTTAGCCTGATATTGTCCATTTGAAACCCGGATGACTGCTGAAATCTGTAAGTTTTGCCAGCCTCTTTATCACCACAGTCTTTCAGAAGAAGGAAAGAACTATGCAGTGTTCTTTCTGTAGGAAAATGTTTCTTTCTGTAGGAAATGTGACTCTGTGAACAGAGCAGGACATTTCACTGGATATGGTATTGAGTTGTTCCATCTGACTAAAATAAGTGTTCAGATTAAGCCCACGGTTTGCCTAATGGCTAAAAGAAAAGCAGAATTCTCCTCACTCCTCTGTAACATAATGATGTAAATCACACTATTTGAGGAAGAAGTGCGGTGCTTATCCCATAAGTCCTATTAAAGGAGAATTGTTTCTATGTTATATTGTGAATTCTTCTTTTTTGAATCTCCTAAGCATAGAAAAAGGTAAAAACTGGAGCTTTCTATTGATTTCAGCAAGAGACACCATAATTCTCTGAAGACAGGACTTGGCTGTTTGTCTTTGAAAAGCTGAAGCTTTGGAAAGTGCTTAACAGTTCCAGTCCTCCTATTTTTCAGCCAGCTTTATTGCTGTTAGCAAAAGACCCTTGCTGTGGCCGGATAATGTCTAGTACAGGTGCCTGAATGGAGGGTGTATCAGAGCTCAGAGCACCAAGTGACATCCTACCGAGGCATTATTTCTGGACTGTCAATGAAGCTGAAAGCTCCTGAGGAATTCTGAAGTGGGCCACTACTAAAGGCTGATCAAAAGGGTTCGGAAATCAAGCAATTGCCTCTAATTGGATCCTTACAGCACTTATGGAGAGAATTCTTTCAGAAATCCACTTTTAGAAGGCTGCATGTAGAAAATTTCAAATGCTGTGTAACTAGAGTACCAGTAATTAAAATTGGACTACCATTCATGGTATACCTTAGAGATGACTGATTCTCTGAATGTTCAGAAAGGCCCTTTTCATCCGTACCAAATAATACCTGAGCCTGGGACATCCTACCCTCTCTATTTTCACACTCAGCCCTACTATTCTTATCTTCTGTATGTTAGCAAAGCCTGCTCATGTGATCAGGAATAGTGTGAAGTATTTAGTCCATGTTTAGATCAGTATAGTTCTTCTAAGGGCTGTGAGGAAAAAAAATGATCCCTTGAATTTAAAACTCCCTTGGCAGTGGGCTGAAACTGGTGGCAGGTTAGAGCATGGCTGTGCATTTGCAATGTTACTTTTGGATGGCACCTGCGCTGTTGAACGTGTCTGCCCTGCCACGGAGAAGATTGACATGACAGTTAGAGGCAAGTATCAATTAGCTGAAATCAGAGTGCTCATTCTCATGCAAATTATGGACTGTGAACACAAGAAACAAACTCAGACTAACATCTGTCTTATAACACCTACAAAAGATTTCTGCTTTCGTGTCTCAAGGCTGTCTTGGGTTAGCCATAAATCGTATTTTGACAGGGTTTAATAAAATACAAATTATGGAACTAGTGAGTCATGCTTAGCATTTCCATCAGGCAAATTCAAATGGGTGTACATTTTAACTGAGCTGTAAATAGATTAAATTGCAAACCTAATCCTCTGAACTTTTGTAGCTTTACAGATTTTGGAGGAATATGATCTTGCATTCAGAATTCATTCCTAAAGTGATGCTGAGCATGACTGTGTAACATGTTTGTTACGAGCCAGGATTAGAGGGATTTACCCAATATTATATCAGCTACTGTATGTGTTTTAGACATGTGTACATAGGTGTTTTCTGTCACTTTCATTCACCAGCTAAGACCTATAAACAAAAGGAGCCAAAATGCTCTTTAACCCCTCTGTAGCATGCCACTAGATTCAGATACATCTTGCTGAACCACAAGTGCACAGCCAAGGCGTTTATACTGGGAGAGGAGCTGCTGTAAGCTTCCTCTGGAGTCAAGGGGACAGGCAGCTCCGGCCCACAACTTGCCTTGGGAGAATGCTCTGCTGGAGATAGCTGCACCTCCCTGCTGTGTCTGCGCTGAGAGGGAAGCCTCAAAGCAACTGCACTCCTCCGCTTCGCGCCTCAGCTAAATGCTTTATTCTTGGCTGACGTGCTGTGATTCTGCTCTCCTTTCTATCTTATAGAATGGATTTTGCTGTCAAAAACACAATTGACTTTCTGCAGCAAAATATTAGGGAAATAAAGTGTGAAATCTTAAGGGGAAAAGAATAGATGAAAAGGAAAAAAAAAGTTCATAAGTCCAAATATTTTGATCAAAAGCCTGCATGAAAAAGCACAACATGGAAAATTTTTGCGAAATGTTCTGAGTGAATCTGGAAGGAATCTTGTCTTTGCTTTCTCTTTCTCTCTCTTTTCTTCTGGTTTTTTCCTTTTTTGTTTTTTTAATTCTCTCTTGGGCTAAGTACTACATATTGCTCATGCAGTTTAAGTAATAAAGAACTAAGGAGGGGGGAAATATTAAAATTAAAGCTAGTTCAACTGGATTTACTTTCATCAGAAAACACTTTCACATCATGAACCCCCTCCTGAAAACTGTGTAGAAGTGCCCAGGTAACCAAGCACCTTAATGGACCAATGTACTTCTGTAGTTGTACATATAAACAATGTTGAATTACTCCAATTCTTTGCTATAGCCTAATCTTTGAAGGTTAGCCTAATTCCCTTCATACGTGGTTTTCAGACAACTTCTCCAGATATGCACTAAGCTGAAAAAAAATTGTATAATTGTTTTACCGGTGAAGTCCTAGAGCAAGTGGTATGCATGATTTATCATGTATTTCCAGAAATAAGAGGTATGTCTGGTCTGCAGTTTACACACACGTCCTGTATTCAGCCTGTCAACTCTCAATGGAAAAAGGCATCCATTTCACGGATTCCTCAGAAGTGAGCTTTTGCCTGTTTTTACCACCCCATTTCATTGATTATGAGGAGCTTATTAGCAGACTGAAAGTATAACATTATTTTTAAGTCATGGAATGAAAATTTTATGTCTGCAGAAGACTGAGCTGCTTTAAATCTAGAGTTCTCAGTAATAAGAGAACTGTTAATAAGATTAGTGTACCAAAAAAAAATGCAAATTCAAACTAACATTGTATGTTTTCAGACTAACAAGTATTTTCAGTGATTCATTCTCGTTTCATCTTTTTTAAAAATATCACTTCAGATAATTCATTAAACAATGAATAAAAATTTAATTTTTGTTATATTTCTTGACAAATTCTGAGCAGGCCTGAAACAGTGAAGTATTGCAGAAAGAACATGTGCATCCTTTCTTAAGGCAGAAGAAAATATGTCTGTAAAGATTTTACTTACATTTTTGAACTTGCTGCCATTGTATTTATTTCATTTTACAACGCAGAGAGAAATAATAAAAAATATATTAGAAAAAGCTGTTGCAGAACGTAAGTTTGCTGCTTTGGGATAAATGAGTAACAGCTACATAACTGTCATCACACAGTCACTTTTAAGCCTTCTTTCATGGTATACAGCTGTGGTTTTGGGCTATGCAATTAATTAGAGGGTGAAATCAAAGTCATGTATCTTTCTTCTCTTGTGTGATTTTTACTCCCTGTCTTTATATGGCTATTGTGCCCTTCTAATTATACTAGATGCAATTAAATTGCATCTTCCCAACCAACATTTCCATATTCCTGTCAAAAAATATACACACAGTCAAAGAAAAACATATTAATAAGTGAAAGGCATTAGCGTCACTTGCGGATAAAAGGAAGGAAGTCCTTAAGAAACTGCTACTCTTCATGGTCCACAGCACAACCATGAACACTACTGTCATTCTAGGAAAAGGGGAGATATAGTAAGACAATTCTTTGCCATTTAGGATGAGATTTTCAAAAGTTTCCTATGTCTAGCAGGATCTTCATTTAGGTGCGTTGAGTTCAAAATAGCTTAATTTAGATCCACAAATGTGTGTAGTTCTAATACTTACATTTAAAAAATCAATACTCAACATTTTTTCTTCTAGTTTTTTTTAATAAAAGTGTGGTGTTATTGATTTCACAGTTATTCTTAATTGATTCTTACAAGTCTGAAGTTGAACACTTGACACTAACTCTGAAATGACCTTCTGCACGTTTTGTGGATATGATCAAGAGAGTCAACATGTTATTCTAGGAACAGGCAGAACAAAGGATAATTAATGATCCTCTGGACAGATCTGCTGATACTTACTTTGCCACAAATGCAACTAGGGCCCTGAAAGAGGCTGAAGGATATAAAGCAGTTCTTGTAGTAATATCTGCCCCTTAGTCACACCAGTTTTGATTTCCATAGCTTTTGCAGATGTCCACAATCCCACTGTAAACTTTTGTTTCAACCAGAACTCCAAACTGAGGAAAGAAAATTCATTTAAGAGTAATATATTTTTTCTGCATTTCACAAAATACTGCTGGACTTACAAATATAGTGTCAATTATGTTTTGTCTGTCTTACATAGTAGAAAAAAAGGATCCGTGAAAAAGATATACATTTCCAAAGCAAAATTATTTTAATCCTTAAATCATTCCTTGTGTATTCAGCCCAACTAGAAGTATTAGACTACATGCTCCCAGGAATATCAGACAACCTGATTTCTCTAAGAGCTTCTTTTCTTCTCCTGCAGCTAATAAGTCTGTGATAGTCTTACACCTAGTCACAGAAAAATTTCTCAAAGTCTTGCTATCAGTATCAAAACCTTCATCATCATGCGATCAGAAGTAGGTACTCATAACCTCATTGAAATCTCTATCTGAGGCACCAGTCACATAGTGGTATCACATTTCTCCTAGAGACCTGCCTTCCACATGTAAAAAACATGAGCATAGTGAGGCAGAAACCCCTGTGTTCCATCACAACAAAATTCCTCCTTTTACCTTGGAGGGCGTGATACATCTCATTCTAAAACAGATCAGAATTTTGCCTCTAAGTGTCTCTTTTTCTCCAATAAATATAAAGAGTACCTCAATAAATAGATGAAATGCAGACATCTGTGTAGAAAACAATTAAATTTACATGAAACGAAATTTCACCCTAAGGGTCTATAATTAAAGTGCAATTATATTACTAAGTTACATGGACAGGATCTCACCCACTGTCTTTAAACTACTGTTGTTGCTATTATTTACTTTCAGTGAGCTAGAACAAGCAGATTTGAATCAAGGTTGACATCTCATTATACTTGGTCTCATACAACCACTGTCTCAAAGCAAGAGACTTTCAGTTTAAGACTGAATATGAATAAGTAGAACACACAGAAGGGGGAAAGTGAAAAAGTACAATATCAACAACATGTGGATATATATATTAACCATGAATTCCCGTGCTTAAGTAGAAGTCATCATTTATTTTCTCCATGACGAATCACCACAAATCATAAATACAAAAATTGAGAGATACTCACAATCTCTGAGTCTTACCTGGACAACATGTCCTTCTGGCATGATGGAAAAATCAGTTCAAGAAGCCTTTTGAGAAAGAAGATATAAACTTTACACAAGAGAAGAGCTGAGAGTATTAATGACAAATAATAGAAGGCACATTTTGCAAAGAACAAAAGTACATTGAACAAAATTGTTTCAAAATCCTTATTTTGTATTTTTTTTCTTCTGTTTTCCTGGTTTGTTTTTGCCAATTCTAGTCTCAAGTAATGAAAAGAAAAAACATATTTAGAATTATATCTCTTTTTGTCACTATGTATCATGGTAAAATATTATCAGTTGTTACAGCTAGACTACTAGTAGTATCCAAACTACGCAGTTTAAAGTCAGCTGGATTTGCTGTGACTGCAGATTGTCTTGACTTGTGCTTCTGGGAGGACTGAGTAGTTTGCTAAAATGGAGCCCAGATGGGTATGGAGAGAGAAAGGTGGATGTACCCAGAGTTGATGAAATACACCTTTCTGTATGTTCTTACAAAACCTGTTTCAATATTAAAAACCATGAATGGAAACAATAAAAAGTGAAGAGGAAAACAGACTTCCAAATAGGAATAGATGAAAGAAAAATGTATTACAGATTGATCAAAAAAACAGGAGGCCCCCAAACAGCCTTTTGGGTATGCTGTGAAAAACACCTACCAGGAAATATGTGATAGCATATAGTCAGGTGGATGATAAAACCTTTCAAACACAATATCTGCAAGGGTCGAGATACCAAAATCTGCTGGAAGAAACTGGTGACATGCAGACACAGACCATGTTTGGAAAAGCACCAGATGTACCTTACAAGTTTCCAGGCTCTTTTAAGTGATGAACTTGTGTGGTTTTCCTTTTGTCTTTTTTTTTTCTTCCAAAGGATGATTAGTTTCCAGGAATTAACAAAGTGTGCTAAAGTATTATGTGCATGCAAAGACATTGTTAAGTGCTGCATATGAATGAGTCTGTCATCAATTATATTTCAAGCAATTACTTTGATATCATCTTTCCTTTGTTTACAGTAGGATACCATGAATAAGGAAGTCCCTCAGGAAAAAGGATTTGGGGAGGGGAGAGGACATAGGAAGAAAAGGCTCTGAAAACAATATTTGGCTTGAAGCTTTTTCTAAGAAAAAAAATGAATCATGCGCAAAGTTTTTAGTGCAACAAAAGAAATCTTGTTTGCTGGCCAAAAAGGTTTGTTATAGCAATGACAGGAAACAGGAGAAAAAGAGGTGTGATCCAAGAGATTTTAAGAATTTAAAAAAAAATGCAAGTCTACAGAGTTTGAGGTAGCTTTGCCTAGTATGTATGTGGGTTTTTTTCCATGGTGGAGATGTTTTCTTTGGGTAGCTGAAAAAGTAATAATTGGTTCCATGTTTAGCAGTGCTTTGGCTTTAGCTTCATTTCTTGAATGCAAGGAAAAAGGAATGTAGATCACAGTCACGCTTTTCCTTTTTTTTTTTTTTTGGTAACAGTCTGAAGAATGAAAGCATGATTCATTTCATAACAAGGAAATGATGCTGCAGCTACATGTAGAGCAGGAGTTCTTGAACTGCACTTGTTTAGGTCCCACCATGAGCCATCGAGGAGGAGCACACCTACACTGGGAGGGCTGGATGTCTCTGCTGTGCTCAGGGAACAGAGGTGCTGGGAGATAAACCAGGCTGGGACTGGACTCTGGATTGCAGCAAATTAGCCCATGGAGACAACTGCAATGTGTGGTGCAAAGATAAGTGAGTAGTGCTGCAAGACCCAGCCTGGGACCAGACTGACACCTCTTAGATGTGAGAGGAGGTAGGCTGTGTGGTGGTGGCAGTGCTTTCTCCCGGCTACCCAGCGTGTTCCACCAACCCTCCCCTGTGGACATGGCAGTGGCTGTCTGTACTGTGTTAAAGCAGGAGGAAGCTTCCAGCTTTGTGGAGCAGCATTAGGTGTTATACAGCCTTAATACATTTTCTGCAGACCAGCACAGATGCAGGAGCTGCTGACCTTATCAAGATATAGAACAGCTCATCCACCATTCTGGTACGTCTAAGATGCTGCTAGTGATACATCTCGAAGAGAACCTCCTCTTTAAAAGTCAAACTTTAAAATTATAAAACATGATTAATAATTTTATTTATTTAATAATCATATAAAAATTATAAAACAGATCAATAATTTTTATGAATTGGCCCACCCAGCCATCCACAGTACAATGACATTAATCATGTTGGATCCATTGAAACCAAACTTGCCTAGTGATAAACCAGCATTCATAGGGCAATTTTTGTAAGACTGTGGCATTTGCATGAGAGTTGGGACCTAAGGATGTGACCAGGGTCTCAGGGCTTCCTCCTGACTCGATGTAGTCAAAGACCCTGAAAAGCCAGAATCAGACCTCTAATGTCCAGCCAACCCATAATTGCAGCAAGCAAAAAAAATCTTTAAGAAAAACATAGTTCCTTGTTTAACGTAAAAGTACAAATGTGTGAATGGAAACTGATACTAGAATCTTACAGAAAGAGTTTGCAAGCTAAAACCAGCCACTTGCTGAAACAGGATTTTAATATCCTTTAAAAGTTACAGTTCGTAATCAGAATATTGTCCTTATATAGCACTATCAAAATCCTTTTTTATGGTCTTTTTTTTGTCTCTCTAGTCATAGAAAATATGGGCTTTACCATCTAAGTGCACTTTCTTGACTTAATTATGAAATCGCAATTTAAGAAAACAATATTCTTTGTGCTCTGCCGGTCTCCCCTATGAGGAACGCAGGCTGCTGCAGTAGGTTTGTTTATGTACCATGCTTACACTAGACTGTAGTTCCCACGTGCCTCGCTAGCTCAATTTTCATTGCCCCTGGCTCTGTTTTATTATTTACCTTGCTTCTGAAGTTCCTTGTAAGGAGATTAGAAGCCTTTACCAAAAAATACAGTGAGTTTGGAGCTCATTTTAAATGCAGTTATTCACCCTGCAAAGGAAGGATGAGTAGCTTGGTGACTGAGTCACAAAACTGGCTTTAATGCCTCCCTCCTGACTCTGGCCAGGCTGCTACAGAGCCACAACAGGCACATGGGCCATTTTACACCTAGAGCAGAACGAAGGCAGAATAACAAGGCAATGGAGGAAATGGCAAAGAAGCGTAGTGAGCAAGAAAGCACTTGAAGTATTTGAACCTCTCTATAGAGGGATTATAAAATGGATATGTAGCCTTGAACAGGATCCCAAAATGACTGAAGAACCTGAGACACGACTGAGGGTAGGAATGAAAATCTGTCCTTCAGCCACCGACGTGACATGAGGGGACATCTGCCAGCTCAGGAGGGAGTCCAAAGCCCAGGAAAATAATCAAAGCAGTAATAAA
>Ga0181612_129283_pt1 | contig 12215 bp, 13 predicted proteins | sample HoacroProtozoa21_FD_119630 | JGI IMG/M metagenome (GOLD analysis project Ga0181612, IMG submission 119630) | Hoatzin crop microbial communities from Cojedes, Venezuel. Combined Assembly of Gp0051906, Gp0051904, Gp0051908
AGCCACAGATTATCACTGCTACGACAGATCACAGAGTCACAGCATGGCAGGGGTTGGAGGGGACCTCTGTGGGTCACCCAGCCCAACCCCCTGCCCAAGCAGGGTCACCCACAGCAGGCTGCACAGCACCGCGTCCAGGCGGGGCTGGAATATCTCCAGAGAAGGAGACTCCACAGCCTCCCTGGGCAGCCTGGGCCGGGGCTCCATCAGTCTGAGCCTCTCTTGGGCGTTTAGTGCAGGATCGGAAGAGCTGGCTGAAAGCGCTGGGGAGTGCAGCCGGACGGCGCCGACGCAGCTCGGGAGCACCCGCGCGTTCCCAGGTTCGCAGCAGCGACTGCTCTGCCCATGCCCACCGCTGCGTGCCTCGCTGCTACGCCGCGGTCCCCAGCAGGGAGATGCCAGCAAAAAACTCCATCATCAAGAAAGCTTTCAAACCACCAAAGCTTTGTTCCTTAAGTAAACGTACATCTAAGCCCGTAGTAACAATATTACTCTTTCCACAGGTGCTTTTGAAATCATTAGTCACCATTTCTGGAGGAGAAACAATAGCCCAATGACTTGCCCCACCTCGAACACCACGTCAGGGCAGAGCCCACTCCTGAACACGAACCCCCCCACTCTGCCCTTGCCCGCATCTCTGCCGGGCACAACTACTGCTAGTACTAACGCTCACAGGGATACGCTTCACACAAGTTCAGAAGACAACTTTCTGTTCTTCTCGCATACGGATATATGTGCACGTGTGCCGGATTAAGTGTGATTACATGTGCACATGTGTGCAATTAAGTGTGTGGTTCCGCATGTGCACGTGATTACGTGTGCAACGCGTGCCCGCGCCTGTGCAGGGCTGCTGGTGAGCAGCGTTCTCGGCGCTGTGGCTGGGGTACAGCCATCTGATCAGCTTGACTGCACAAATACAAACAGCAAATTGTGGAGCAGGCTTTCCACCGCAGGGCCAAACAAACACGATAAGACAGAAAATGGCTGAAGGGATTTTTTTTTTTTTTCTCTGAAATACTGTCTGACAAAGAGTGCTTTTCTTCAGCTGCCTGCCCCAGAATTACCAAGAGCAGCAGTCGCTTGGCTCAGAAGGGCAGGTTAATGTTTAATACTCATGCAGAGCCCACAGGCTTCCAATAGGTAAGTCATTTATAGCTTTTTTTCTTTTCCTCTTTCGCAAGATTAGTGGGGGAATTCATTGTTCCTGAAAGTGGAGGGATTCAGACTGCTGGCCCAGCCCGGCCGCGGCGCAGGCAGGCACTGTGTGAGCCTCATGCACCCAGCGCTGCCAAACCAGCTCTGACCTGGCCTGCCGCCCGCACCCGTCCTGCGCCGGCTTGGACATCCCCTCTGCCAAATGCATCCCACCCGGCACCCAGCACGGTGCTGGCAGAGGGGCAGAGCTGGGCTCTTTGCAGAGACGCCATGTCAACCTTGCTTGTCTCCATCTCACCCTGCCGACCCCCCCCACATGGCAGTGATCTCTTTCGAGGGGTGAGTGTTGAGCAGGCTCCTCTGAGCCCAGCGGCACCTGCACCCACCGAAGCTGCAGATGCTGCATCTCCCACCGCAGCTGTGAGCCTGACCCAGCTGTGATGCCCTCAGCAGCTGGTTCTGCACAGCTCAGTCGGCAGCGCTGTGTTGCAGTTTCACAGCAGGCGTGAAAGGCATTTTCCACAACTGGTATGCACTGTCTCTCCCCCAGCAGCATCCTCCAGGCAAGCACGTTCCCCAGCATGTGGGGGTCCTGCACTGAGATACGCAATCTCCCAAACTAAACATATTACAGTGATCAGAGGAGAGAGACAAGCCCTGCCAGCTACGTACAGTGGGCTAGGGCAGAGAGCCAGAGGCTAAAGAAAGGGTCAAAGCGAGGGAGAGACTGGGGAACTCAACAGCACCAAGTAATGCATACTGCAGCGAGGAAGAACGTGTAGAAAAAAGGAAACGATGAGCCTCCAGGGAAAAAAAACCTACACTCATAGACTAGCACAAAGCTAGGCATGAGGGCATGATGAACTATGTAATTGCATCTCTCCAACTGACTCACTCAACCTCTCAGACCAAGTTTCTGGTCTTACAAAAGGGGAAGAAGGTTGAGTTTTCCCAGGGAGAGGTGTGGGGAGACTGCGCATTACTCAGTGCTGCCCTGGGGCTTGAAGGCTTTGCCTGATAGGCAGAAGTTGTGGTATGAGAGAGAGCAGAGCTCCCCAGGTGACCAGCAACAAGGACAAGCAGGAATTTAGGCTGCAAAGACCTGCCAGTGAGCCGGCAGAACAGGCCTGAGCCTCCTCTTTGGGGAACAGTGTCACTGACTGATTTAGAGGTGGAAACTCAGGTGTCAGGACTATGAACCACCCACATCTCCCTCTCCGGCTCTGGTTGGTTTACATCTGATCCTCCAAGCTCCTTTTTCCTGACCAATTGCTCTTTTGTGGATGCGAGGCTGGAGAGAGGGCACAAAGCTTTCCACCCTGCTCTGCACCAGCACCCCAGCCTGCCCAGCGTGGGGAGCCAGCTGCCAAACCAGTCACGAGGTGACTGCACGCCGGCCAGAGAGGTCATTGCAAAAGCCCCATAAAACTTCGCTTGGAGAGCCCCTGGATTCAAGGGAAAGGAAGCAGGAGGGGAAGGAGACCACAAAGGAGATGAGACCATGTTGCTTTTGGCCACGGAAGGGCCACCCTCACTGCCCAGAGCCTGCAGTTGCCCTGGGAGGCACAGAGGGTGGCTTTGGTGCTGCTGCATATGCAACAGGACCTGTGTCTCACCCTTCATACTTTGGTAAGTCCAACGTCTCGGATGCACCACGTCAGCAGGAAAGGGCCAGGCGGTTCAGTCAGCCCGCCGAACCCAAGTGCGAGAGCTCTGTGCCCGCAGCCCGGCTCAAGGCAAAGTGCGGTCCCTGCTCTGCGCTCTTCGCAGCACACAGCTGCTGTTGGTGGTGCCCCGGACAGCAAGAAGCTTGTGAGAAAGGACAAGACCAATCAACCAGCGCTGGATGCTTGCAGTACTGGCAGGATCTTCCCTTCTTTCTGCCACCTTCTTGAGGAAATTACAATATTCTGACACCTCTGGTCACTCTCCCTTTCCATTGTAGCCCTAATGGAGTGCTCGCTCACACAACATGCTGGTTCGTTAATCCTTAAAATGCCATGGTTGCTTAAGTTCATGATTATCCTCACTTAGTTAAAAAAAAAAAATGAAAACACAGGTTTTTATTTTTAATGGCTCTGAAAAAAGAGTTGCCCAAGCTGTGATTAAAACTCAGAGCTGTCCAAATTGTTACTACGTAACTTTAGGGCTGCAGGAATATTGGGCGTGTCAGCTCTGAGCTCAGTGGAGCCAGTCTCGGATAAAAAAACCCCATACATACCCAGATCTCAGAGAGGGAGATCAAAATCAGTTTGATGATCCAAATTTCTGATAGCATTCCTGGATAATAAAGACTTTGCAAAGCACAGCCTGCAGAGGTCTGGCAGTGACCTGAAGTGCTTCCCCCAGCACCGGGATTTCAGCCGAGCTCACATCCAAGGAGCCTCCAAGCCCCAACATTGTCGGTAGGTACAGGTACCTCCTGCAGCAGCTCTCATTTGGCAGCCTGGCTCTCAAGCTTGCAATAAGGGATAGATTTATTTAGTGCATGTGGGGTGCCTTGTTATTCGTGAGCAACAAAACCATTGAATCATGGAGATGGGGCAGTCAGATGAGCATGAGAGGAGCTCAGGTCCACATGGGAGGAGAGTCTCCCGCTTAAAATTATGACTGAGCTCTCAGTTAAGTCCACGGAATTGAACAAGCAAACAAGGCTCGTTTACCTGTCCCCAGTGTGACTGGGGGCAGTGTGCCCACCACTGAGTCCTTCTGTACCCAAATGCATGTGTGAACCTGGCTGCCATACCCAAGAAAACTAAATGCAAAGAACAGCAGTGACACAGCCATCACCGAGGAGCACAGCTAACCTTTGCCATGCTCCAGTTCTGAGCCACTTTCTTTTTGCCAGTGGCCAGCATTTAATGCAGCTCTTCCCTTCCCTGCTCCACAGCAGGAGACCACAGATGTTCAGCCTCTTGGCGTCAGTTCACAATGCTCGGATACAGGAGGCAAGGCAGCTGTGTTGATCTCAAGCCTCATACATTAGCTCTCTGCTTTTTCCAAGGACTGATTCACTTGGTTAGGACACAGCACAAGCTAGCAACAGCCGGACTCTCTCTGTGGTCTTCAGTGCACGTGGTTAAAAAGTAATTTAGCAGTGTGTTTCCTAACTCCTTTCCCTGTGATTTCATCTGACAATGAAGCACCAAAGACCCAAAGCATTACAGTATTACCACATTATATCATCATATATGGTCTGATGGTCATGCTGTTCTCTTCTTTGGGCTGATGGTTACAGTGAGGAAGCAAATAACTTAATGAAGCAATTACTCATATCAAATCAGCAGGTTTTGTTCTTTTCTCCTGTCTTGATTATGAGGAACCAGGAAGAATGTCCAGTTACTCAAGGCAGAACTTCATTACCAAGCCAGATAACATCTGCTCAACCACAAGGTCCACATCAGAAGGCTATTTTCACAGAGCAGCCTCTCCTACGGTTAGGGAAGGGAATACTTCAAGGGAAATTAAAGCTGAAGAGTGTATTAACAGACAATAAAGTAAAAATTAAAGGCAGTAGTCAATGCCTATTCAATAGAAGGAAAATCCCTGAATGCAAGGGAAGTCTGAATGGAAGGTCATAAGTGTTTTCCATTTTGAATAGCCCCAGTCTCTGAAAACAAAACTGTTGACGGTGCTTTATGAGCTGACCCGCATGAATAGCCCCCCTTCAGAATTGCTGTAAAATCCCTGGGCTGCTTTCAGAAATGCCAGCTGAGCACTTCTAAAACTAGCTGGAACTTTGGAAAACACAACCAGGTCAAAGTCAAACTCTCAAACCCCTCAAAGCTTAATCCATTTTTAACAAATATACAACCCTGTTATGGCTTTTGTGGTCTCAGTTTTAGCTGAAGCTGCAGGAATGAAGCAACAGCCATGACTTTGTGTCAGTCAAGTCCTTCCAAAGTGGTACGGAAGAGCTCTGGATCTTACTTGTAACCAAGTGAGAGCATCACTTTTTCATCCAAGCATGGTATTTAACCCGGGGCAGGGGCTTACCCCAGTGCCCACCCTTGGCCAAGCTGATTATCAGGTGCTTTTTCACAAGTGCAGTTTGGAGAAATGGACATACATCCCTGGGCAGGGAGAAAAGGTAGAACAGAGGTAGACTGCTGGAGCTCTGAAAAGCCAGGCTTACTGGTCCTGCTGCACAGGACAGAGGCGCAGAAAGTGTGGGACTAAACTCCTGCAGAGGAGAGGGACCACTCACCGCCTATTCCAACCCCTCCTCAGCAGTAGCAACCAGTCTGGCTGCAGACTTGAGCACGTGCCCAGCAAACAGCCAGGCATCATCGTTCTGCTGCTGTTCAGAGACATCCATGGGTACTCAGGGAACAGTACAGTCACGCTTAAAGCTGTGCTCGACTGTCTGCCTGCCATGATTTCCAAATCCATCCCTCTGTGCAACCCCCAGTCCTGCAAGCGTGAATCAGAGCGCATTCTTAAGTGCATGATCTTACATGCTTGCTTCCCTTGTTTGCAAGCGTGCAAGAGGCACAAGGTGCCCCTTCCCCCTGGCAGCCCTCAGTGAGAAGGCAGACCCAGACGCAGAGGGGGCTCTGCCTGTCGCTTGGAGGGAAGACGCTGGACTGGAGCCATGGGGCCTGCTAGAACTGGAAAAGGGGAGCAAGGAACTGGAAAAAAGAATCGACAACAATAAAAGAGCCCACAGAAAATGTGGATAAAGGAAAACCGCAGAAGGATCAACAAGAGTCTGCCTATAATCACTACCAAGGCAATTACAGAATTAGGGAAGATTTATAACAGACTGAAGAGCTGGATACTTGGCATGTGAAATGGAAAAGCTGTAAGGAGGGAATTCTGTATGCTGGCACCGGGCTCAAGAGCCACAAGTGATGCAGCCTCAGCAGTTCTGTCCTATACAGAGCAAACTGAGCAGTATTTTGGATGTCTTTTCTCATACCTCTCAGCTTCCAGCTATAATTTGCTGCAGCCATCAATTCCCAGTTTTCAAAACCTAAACAAACAACATTTATTTATGCAGAATGTTGAAAAATGTGAGGAGTGATTAATAATAGCCACCATTTCCTTAATGCTCTAACACAGTGCAGCTTCTAGCCAGCACTGGCAGCCCTTCTGCGAGGAAATTGCTATTATCCAACTTTACAGGTGGGGAAACAGACACAAAAAGGCTACAGAAAGCAGCTGGTTTAACCCATATCTAGAGGTATAGCTCTGGACTGTTCTTTACATATAAATCTCAGTAATCCTGGAAACTGATGCAGGTTTATCTGTCGTATACTGTCACCCAGCATTAGCCATCACTTAGGTGTCTGCCTTGATTGCTAAGAACAGAATTCCACTGTTATTTTCTCTTGTCTTACACTGGCACATCTTTGTTTCTCAGTATTCTTTACCTGCCATGTATATCGTTTACTCCAGAATTCAAAAGGATGATTTGTCATCAACTAGCAGCAACTAAACTACCTGCACAAGACTTAGGGCAGTGGACAGACCAGCCCCTCCAAACCGATACACTCGTTTCCAATCAACGTGAACAAGCCCTAAGCCTAGAAGTCCAAGATTTCCAGATTAGTTGGGTATAAATACCTTTGGAAAGCTCCAGCAAGGCTCAGGGGATTTTCCCATTGACAGTGAAAGGAGTAAGTCTAACAGTCAGGGGAGCTGCAACAGGCAGTGGCTTTAAAAGGTAAAAATCAGCCTCATCCAAAGCTGAGCAGTGCCAGTAAAGAAGCAGCCAGGGCTGCCTTCATGCCCAGCTCAAAGATGATCGATCCAAATGAATCATCACATGAGACAGGCAAGCAAAGAGGTAATTTAAACACTGAAACGAGCCCGCTGCAGTTCAGCGGGCAGCAGCATGACTGGGCTAACATTCCCACCTCAGAGAGGGACTCGGGCACCGGCTGGGGAGGGCGGGCACAGGGAGCGCGTCTCAGCGCCATGATTAGCAAGAGGCTTATCCTGCCCGCACCATCCTCCAGGTTCCTGCAAGGGACAGTCCCAGCCTTGCTGCTGGGGAAGCACCTCAGAGCCGGAACATGTATTTTCAATTTAGATGTTTCTTGAAAATATCGTAAGCTTTACAAACTGGCAATTTTTTAGCACTGACACACACTTTGCAGGCAGCTCCTGTAATGGCAGCACTGGCAATAGAGTGAGTAAACACGGTCGCACTGTGCAAAGCTGCCTTTCTCCTTACTGAGAAAGGGATGAGGAGAGCATTAAGTGCAACTAGGAAAACCAGCTCTGATTCCAGCTCTGTATGAACCGGCAGGAAGTGCAAAGCTGCATCGGGGAGCTCCTGCCCGAGAACAGCAGCGGCCTCGGGTCTCGCTGCAGCCCAGAGCCTCGGCCCGGCCAAAACAAACCGGGCAGCATCAGAGGCTCCAGACCGCTGTCAGTGCTTTAGTGGTTTTTAGGGGCTTTTAAGAGTCAGCTAGGGCTCCAGCTAGAGCATGAATGGTTTCCTAACAGAAATGATTTCAGAGTCTGGAGCGGTTTCAGCAGGAGCTTGCTGAGCTGGCTGGTGCCAGGAACTGTGTGAATGTAGCAGCAAGGAATGCTTTCTCCTCCTCATCACCCCGCGCCTCTCGGCTGCTCCCGAGACGGGGCTGCGCTGGACGAATCGGAAAAAGTCAGCTGTCATCCAGAAACCCCAGGGGGGATCTGGCCTGCATTTCCACACAGGCTGCGAAGGAAAACTCTGCGGAGCAGCCAGAGAAACGGTCACCTGCTAGCAGGGTCACGGCAGGAACAAACCCTCATCTCACCCATGGCCAAAGGAAAACAGCTCTGCTCCACGGAGGGAAAAAACCAGGAACTATAAAAGGGATATTGTATAAGCCCTGGTGCAAAAGCCTTCCTGCTGTTGTTACATTTTAATAACTCATATTTCCGAGAGGAGCGGGGCCGAGCGCTGCCTGCCGTGACTGCGAACAATGGCACCAGCCGGACCCCGCGGAGGTTCCTCATTCATCGCTCGCCCAGCGAGCTCCCAGCCTGGCCCGCGGCCCCGCTCCCCTCCCAGGCTCGCCAGTCTGGCACCGCAGCTGCCTTCATGCGATTGTTTCCCCGCCTGACAGATTAATTTTCGCTCAGGTTTTTGTTACTGTCTTGCCCTCTCGTGGCTGGCCCGTAGCTGAGACGCTCCTCCGCAGACGGATGCACTAACACTGTCCCTGCTAGATGCTGTGGTCACTGTCCCCAGCAGCGCAAGATCTGCGATCCACTGAACTTCGCAGCCAGCATTGCACGCTGCTCCTCCTCTGATGAGGTCATTCTCTGTGTATCGAAGTCAACTACAACTGTTACTTTTTTTGCCCGCTCTTTTCTTGCCCCATTAAGATGAAAAGTACAGAAAGTAACCAGAGATGCATTCACCTGGCAATGGCCTTCAGCCATCAACTTTCTGAGCGGAGCACGTCTGAATTCTGACCATGAGCACTTCCTTGGTGTGGAGAAAAGCAGTGGCAAGGAATGGTTTAGCTAAACTGCTTGGAGACACAGCTTCAGGACACCCCACATGTCAGTATTTACTCACTGATCTGAGCCCAGATGGATTCAGTTCTCACCCCCCCTCCGGCAATTCATCAGTAGCAAAACATAAAAAATAAATGTGTTAGGTAAATCATTCTTTCTGAAACATTCATTGATTCTGATCTCACCAGAACATCTTCTAGTAAACACTGCGAGTCTTACTTGTGCTGGTTGGCCTTTGTGGCCACCTGAGCTTTCCTAAGGGGTCAGACCTAAGGTTGTTCTTTCTGACACAAAATACAAGCTTTGCAGCAAAGTTATCAGCAGTGACCAGATGGAGCTGTTCCCGATAACATTTCCATTGCTATAGGCGTTTCGATCACGAAGCAATACAGGAAAGTCAGCCAGCCGTGCGGTGCCTGTCTTGACAGAGGCCGAGCGTACACCAGCCTGATCGCTGTCTACAGATGTCTGAGCAGGGTCAGTCTCAAGCCACTGTTTTCAAGCTACGCGCAAGTAAAAGAATACGTGGTATAAACATGTTGCTTCTTCCGTCAAGGACGAAGCGCTTTTTCAATACTCATCACCAGCAGCGTATGACCAGTGCCTCATAGCTCACTGTTCTGATTCAAGTATTAGAGGCCACTAATACCCAAGTCCTTTCAGCAACATGGTAGTAACCCATTCCTATAGGTTTTCAAGGACCAAATTTGTCTTGCTGCTGAGCCATGCCCATTCCATTGACAGTTCAACTTACCTAACCACCACAGCAGCTTGACCAATGACAAATTACACTCTTTATACAACCAACATTTCTGGAAGAGTGGATCGCTTCTAAGAAACCATGGGCACTTGCAAACCTGTCTTTTTGCAGAGAGGAAGAAAGCCAAGGCAAAAGCTGTGCGTGTGGCTGCCAGTTATAATTGAAATCATTTTAATAATTCATACCTCATTACCTTGCCACATGGCAGTTCAAAGACCATCTCCTAATCCTTTAACCCTTCTCTCCTGTGTCCTTTGGTTGGGTTTCTTAGTTTAATCAGTGAAGAAACAAAATTGGGAATGCTCATCAGCACTTGCCCATGGGAACAAAACACACGGGGGGCTGGTGAGCCTAAGATCTTAATTCCCTTCCTCCTGCCTTCCTTGTTTTCCTGATTTGATCCATCCCTGTCAGCTGAAACAAAGAAATCAGTGAACTACCTAGCGTATACCCCAAACCGTTGGCTGAAGCTGGAACTGCTTTATGGTGTGTCCAGGTCCTGTGCCACTAAGGGCAAGGGTTGGTTAGCAGCTTTCTATGGCCTGTTAGGAGCTGCTGGAAGCTGCAGATTTTGCACTGCATCCTTTATCCTGGCAGAGCTCTTACCAGCTCTGAATTGTCCTCTGGGCAGTCAGTCCCATGGCTGTGCCCTTTGTCATTAGGCAGAATTAAGTTTTGTAAATCATAGGAACAGAGCATCACATTTTTTTAATGCTTTTGAAGCCACCTTGTTGCCCCCTTAGCCTTTTAGTGGGGTAAGACCTGATATCTGTTTACTGATTCTGTCCTACACAGGGAGATTAAAAACAAGATACTAGGCAGTAAAATTATTTACAGCTGCAAGTATGGTCCTGTTTGCTTATGAAAAGGAAATAGCCTTGTAAAACAGATTTATTTTAAGCACAGTGTATATTTACACACAGGAGGTGTCCCTCCTTCATAAGCTTAACTTGTGTGTATGAGGGAGACCAAACTATGTACACGCAAACATGCATCAACATGTGCAAAATAATAGCACTAGCATAAGATTTCAACACTAGAAATGCCAAGAACAGCAAAGATTATCGTTTATAGCTAGTTAATAAGTTCCAGCAAGCAGATACATAGAGCTATAGATGAACTGACTGATAGCCTAATGAAAGCTGCAGCAGAAGGAACATTGCAATCTCAGCGTGATTATCACCTCAGCTACAGCACACTTCACCCAGCCCACCTGCTTGCCGAGCCGTGGGCCTCCCAGTGCAGCACAAGCCCTGTTGCACCAACTGGCATACGAGTTCCTCTGTGCCCCAGGTCCCATCGGCATCTCTGCAAAGCCAAGGGGAAGGCTTCAGAAGAGCTGATGGCACAGAAGGTGACAGTGCCCTCAGACTGCAGCAGAAGGAAGCATGTGTGCCTACTGATTTTGAGGCAGCATAGTCTCCTGAGAAACAAATCTTGGTCAGCCAGCAGCAGAGCCAGAGCAGGGCCACCTTGGGGAACTTTTCAAATAAACACAGAACTCGAGCCTCAGGCGATGGAAATCTGCACAGCTCTAGTGGCTTATAGAAGAGGTGATTTCTACCAGCTAACCCATGGTGTTTTAAGCCTATCACTAAGGTTTGTCTGTTGGTCATACACAGCTGCTTCCAAGTCCTTGCTGCACTAGGTAGAGGGTGATGGCTCTGCCTCGTCCCTCTTTCTATATAGTGCGTATCAGACGAACTGCTGTGCCTGTGGATGGTCTGGATTTGAGTGGCTGGGGAGCCCCCCGTGCCTTTTCCCAGGAGGGATGAATGCCTGGCAAGCAAAGTGATCTTCACAGGGAATTTATTAGGCAGCCTGAGCAGCACTCCAGAAGCTACATATTACCTTTGAAGGCCTAAAATAGGTTCTATTGACATATCTCTACCTGCAGGGTGAGGACAAAGGTGATCAAACACAGGTTTCTTTCATGAATAAGCTTTGAGCTGAAGCACTCTCTCTTCGCTTAAGATGAAAAAGATGAGTACAATCAGTGTGACTCATGGAAGGGCTGTTTTGGTAATGTGCTGGGATGCTCAGCTGAAGAGGCCATTTCAACATTTAGACCCCATCTGACATATGCTCCTCTTCTCAAATGTTGCAGAATCAAGATTCTCAGGTGGGTATTTGCCTTCACAACACTGACAAGAATTCCTAATTTCCCTTTTTATCATGACTCAAAATAACAAGCACTGCCAGGTTACAAAACGAAGATTTTCAAGCAGTATCAGGTTGGATTTTCCAATTTGTAGGAGAGTGAAAGTGAAGGTCACAGTCATCGAGCTTGATAAGTGGGCCTGGGTGAACCTCATGAGATTCAACTAGGCCAAGTGTAAGGTCAGGGTCAGGGTAACCCTCTCTATCAATACAGGGTGGGGGATGAAGGGATTAAGAGCAGCCCTGCCAAGAAGGACTTGGGAGTACTGGGGGATGAAAAGCTGGGCGTGAGACACCAATGTGCGCTTGCAGCCCAGAAGTCCAACCGTATCCTGGGCTGGCTGCACCAAAAGAAACATGGTCAGTAGGTTGAGGGAGGGGATTCTGCCACTCCACTCTGGTGAGACCCCTCCAGGAGTCCTGCATCTGGCTCCACTCTCAGCACAGGACAGACCTGGAACTGTTGGAGCAGGGACAGAGGAGGGCACAAAAATGGTCAGAGGGCTGGAACCCCTCTGCTGTGAGAGCTGGGGCTGTTCAGCCTGGAGCAGAGCAGGCTGCAGGGAGACCTTAGAGCAGCTGCCAGTACCTGAAAGGAGCCTGTAGAAAAGAGGAGGAAAACCTTTTCAGCAAGGCCTGTTGTGATAGAACAAGGAGTAATGGCTTTAAACTAAGGGAG
>Ga0181612_130224_pt1 | contig 12215 bp, 7 predicted proteins | sample HoacroProtozoa21_FD_119630 | JGI IMG/M metagenome (GOLD analysis project Ga0181612, IMG submission 119630) | Hoatzin crop microbial communities from Cojedes, Venezuel. Combined Assembly of Gp0051906, Gp0051904, Gp0051908
AATTTCCCAGGCTGTGGCACTTTCCTACCTTCCACTCAGTCTTATAACTGTGCAAAAGGAGTCACAGATCCAAGTTCCTTCTAGACATTTCTCCTTGTTTCTGTTTCCTTGGAAGCAGCCTTTCTCCCTTCAAACCTGAGAAGTCTTGTGATTCTGGCAGGCACCTTCAGGCTACCACCTTCACTAGCATTTTCCTGCCCCAGAGGAGAGACATAAAACCCCTGCTGCTTTTGGATAATATAAAATGAGGAGAGTAAAGAAACAACTCTGCCAAGCACCAATTTTCTCCCAACTTGTTTGTTTGCCTCTGCCCTCCTCCCCTGCCCTGCCTGTTGGCTTTGGAGTCACCACATCTGACATTGGTATAGGAGGTTGCAGGACTAGGTGGTGGCTGATGCACTGTCTCCAAACCATGCAACCAGCTGCATCTTGGCAAGGCAAACTGAGGTGAGCTTTCAAGCAACTTTTCTCTTTCAAAAGCTGTACAGAACTGTCCTTGTGTGAACACAACGTGGGCATCTTTTCCATTTCACACTGGTGTGAACATGCGGCAGCTGCACTGATGCCTGCAGAGCCAGACCAGTGTGAGCGTGCATCCCAGGGCTGCAGTTCAATATTTAGTTGGAGGTCAGTCATGCCTCACTGCAAGTAGCTTGGTCTGATCAGGTCAGCACTCCAGGAAGAAAGCCTGCTTGAGAAACAGCAGGTGGAACATATTTTTTAAAGTACATTGCATTCAACCTGGACAACACTGATGAGAAGGACCCCAGCCCAATGTCTCCACAAAGTCACTACAAATACTCCCTGCTCATTGTTTGCTCAACTCAGCATCTTCACATCCTCAGCCTTCCAGAGCAGGGTTTGTAGGAACCCCAAGCAATCATCAGGGACCTCTTGGTGGAATGCTGGGGAGCTTATATGAAACAGAGAGGTTGACTGGTGGACTGAACAGCTCAGCCTGTTAAACACAAGCCCAAGGCAGGACAAAGCAAGAAGACCAGTGCCAAGCAGAGGCCTGAAGCAACAGGAAGAGCAACAGGAGTCTGATGTCTCTCTAGTCTCTCTCTATACCAGCAGGTCAGTCATCCCAGAAGGATGGCATCTTCTGGGTCCCCAGATGCAGCCACAGCCTCAGAGAATGTAGCACGTACATGATTGCTGAGCTCCTTAAGCTGCTTTAACCCTGGGAGGTGCATATCCTGGTCTAACGGATAATGGTGTGTGAATGCTGTGGCATATGTTCTTCCCTCACTTGTGTGCTCAGGTGTCCTTTCAGAGGTAGCAAAGCACAGGAGGAGTAGTGACATGCATGTATGCAGACTCACACCAAGAAAGACTGGATGTACTCTTACCCCCAGCTCTGGAATGGCTATGGCCCCACTGAAAGCTGTAGTAGCCTTAGAAAGTGTCCATTCCTTAGCAAACCACACATTTACCATTACTAATCATAAGATCTTCATTGCACAATTCACACCAAAGTATTTTCACTTAAATATTCCTTTTTCACCCTCATGCAAATTTACCCAGCTTCAGAAACGTATTTCAAAACCTGAGTTATATTTAACAATAAAGAGATTAGATTTCACTCTGCTACTGGGATGCTTCCATTGTGCCCAACAGTGGTGATAGGGAATGTTTCTGACCCTCTCAACCTCTTCGTTGCACAGTGTTATTTTCTCTGTTACGTGGACAGAGGGACACAACAGGACTATACCTGTACTGTGATAGCAGCCTGAGGCATAAACTCCCCAACTGTTCACATCACCTGTAAATTGGCTTGCTGTAGGTAATGACCATGACCTTTACACTTTAAGCCTTAAAGTGGGGTAGGTTAAATGTAAATTAAATATATGGGACAGATGCTTATAAACGTAGAAGCATTATATTTGCCAATAGCGTAGGCTGCATCTTGACTTAAATTAGGCTAAGTAGCACAAACAGGAAACAGAGTAGCAGGAAAAATGTCAAATGTGTCAGAAAAGAAATAGAAGTTGGGACTTTCCAAAAGTGCAGACAGCAAATTAACTCTAACTGCAGATAACAAATTAGGTCTATCTGCTTCTCTTGTGTGAGATAGTTTTACACCAGTGATGTGACAAGGAAAGAGACGCTCCTCTCAGCCACAGAGCTCCTCTTGCCCTTAACTACAACTGCAATCTGCTCCCAGTCCTCATTAAAAACTTGGTACTGCAACTGGGCTGAGTTTTAGCCTTGGGAAGTCCAGAATTTTCTTGGTGATAGCAGTAATAGAGCTTCTGACTCTTCCTAAGCTGTTATTTTGTATCTCATAAGTGATATGCTTTGCACAGACTAATTAATCAAATCTTATCTTTTCCATGTGGTTCTACATAACCAGGATTTTAACACAAATGTTCAGTGTGTTACTGTCGGCATCTTGCTCCAAGTCACGACAAGAATACAGCCAGTGAGAGAGGGGACAATTGCATAGTGTATTTTGGATACTTAAATTTAACCTAAAATATGTCCTGGCCGGGTACAGTACCTGGGGCATTATAAGACCCTGACATCCCTGATAAAATTGCTTTCATGGGTATCTAATTTAAGCTGACACTATGGTCAGTGATGAGTTTGGGTTCCTGTAGTTCATCCATGAAAGGGACCAGCTGGGTTACAGGCTTCCATCAGCCTCAAGGTGTTTGGACCCTCAGTCAAGCTGCAGTCCTGTCATAGGCTACACGCCAGGTCGTTCGCAGACACTGGGCTGCTCAGCAGACATAAGCTTGTCAAATGTTTGCAAGCTAATGGCTGGAAGTGATGGCCTCAGCACAAATCTCAAGCCAGCAGAAGTAACAAACCCCTTTGCTGTCAAGACAGGGGCCTGATTTCCTTGTGCTAGTAAATGGGTGATGGTAAACAGCTGGGACGTCTCCAAAAAAGTATGACTGTGGGGATTTATGCTCATACACAGTCCTGAACAGATCAGATTCTTGGTCTCCACTGTGAGTGGAACACATATCTGTGGTTTACCTTTCATTTATTTTCTCCTCAAACAAACTTTCTACTGCATCTCTTTGAAGATATCAGCTCTAAATCCCACTGAAAGGATGGAGCATCAAATCACAGAAATGTTTTCTCACATTTTTACGTATATTAATTGCTACTTTTAACTGCAACTAGTCCTGAGCTGGAGAAGAGATGGCACCATCTCAGTGAGTGTGGGGACTATCAATTACTTCCAGACCCACAGAACACCTTCTATGCGCACTCACATACAGTTTTCTCAAAATTAAGGAAAAATGCTGAAAACATACAGCCAAATAATAAGGGGGGGAAGGGGGGAGGGGAAGGGAATTAACCTCCAAGTGGAGATCTTTCACTCTCAGATGATGAAGCTGTGACTTCGACAGCACCTTTCTGTGCCCTCACAGAGCCCAGGAGCAGTGAGCTAAATGCCGGAAGCTGCTGCAGGAACCCCAGGGTCTAAGCCTGTTCTTCTGGCGCCTGAGAAGGAGCTTTTCTGGCTTGCAGTGGTACCATTTACTTCCTCCATCAGACCAGCTCCAAATTGGTCCAAGAAACATTGGGGGGATCCCTGTTGCTCTCCAGCTTTCCATGAGAAAATTGCTGAGACCCTCATAATTACATGAGTCCTCTAGTACGAAGATTAAGAACAACCACACCCTTAGAAGTGCAGTGCTTGCTTACCAGAAAGTGAGGCTGTGCCAGCTTTATCACTAGCAAAGATTTAAAGGCTGAAGAATGTGCTTACACGAAAGCATCGATTTGCAGTAATGGAACAAGGTTACAGAAATATAAAACAATAAAACACATTATTACATTTGCATATAAAATTAGGGAATTTCCTTAACAACTCTTGGATGTCAGCTAGTCTATGAGTGGCCGAAGTCTCTGCCACATATTTCTAGACTGGTAAGCCCTGGGGAGCTCTTACAGATGGATATTTCCTGCGCTTATTGAAAAGCTGGTGATGAGTGTTAATTAGAACAGCCACACTGGGCAGCCCTTCTCTATCTCCAGAGGCAATACCTGCTTCTTAATATCTTCCTTCTGAATATACCCCCGAGTCCTCGTACCAAAGTACTGGATACCCTGCAGTACTGTGGGCTCAAGCAAACCTTCCAGAGGTGTATTTTGGTTAACATATTCAACTTCAGACTTCTTTTCCTATGCCCTGCCTCCTTAGAGTAACTTTAGAAATGATGAATTTGGTAATGTGCCTTTATTTGTGGTTTGTATGAATGCCTGGAGAAATCAGCACCTGAACCTACAGATAGGTTCCAAAACCAGCTTGGCTCCATGGTATGTTCAAGACAGGGAGACAGTCAGACACTTCAGCACCTGTCAAGAGAGAAATCTCACTGGCGCTTGGCATTTTTGCAGAAGGAGATGTCAGGTGTTTAGCACTCAAAAACCTGGCGCTCTCTGCATAGCAATGTCTCCCCTCAGGAGTATTTGGCACAGTCTGTCCCACGCAGACTTCGCATTGGGCTCCACGAAGTGGAGATCACTCGGCTGGCAGCCTCAAGAAGAAATTTTCTGAACTCACACCTGAAGTTCCTCCTGCAGTTGTCAGCCTCTGCCTGCACCAAGTCCAGATCTGATGGCAGATGACACATGCAAGTCAGGGTTGGTCCTGGGCTCTGCTTGGCAACTTCAGATTCACTAGGGCAAAGTTTGCCCGCGCCAGCACCATCGTTCCTAGCTCCAATACTCTGCAAATGTTCACCCTGAACAGTATTTGCTCTCCGTCTCTGCTCAGCCCTTTTAATGCCTTGTTATCTCAAGGTGAGGCCCTCCGACAGCACCCTTGTTAATGCCTGTGCAAAACTACAGTGATCTGATAGACAGATAAGGATGAAGTAAAACACATTTCCATTCCTGCAGGCACCAATGTGCCAAGCCTGCACACACTGTAGGTCAGGCCAAGCAAAGCAGTGCACTCTGATTCAAGAGTAAACCCAGCCACAAGTTATCTGTTGATACTGAGGTATTTATTTAGTAACAGCTAAAGCAATGGACTTGATAGTCTAGAAGTACATGCTAGTACCCTACAAATGCCAACTTTTCAGCTTTGCCAGTGCATCTCAGTCCCCACAGGCCTGAGTTCTCCCTCTGCAGACAGCCATGTCAGACTGAGAACTTCCCTTCCTTTTCCAGTCTTAGTCCCATTCAAGCAGAGGCTGGTCAGGTTGCTTTTTGGGGAAGGTGATGCTGCAGCCCCACATTTTCTGTGACTGCACAATGGGCAAACCAGCTCACATGAAAAGCTCTGCGGCTCTCTGACCTTCCTCTCTTGCAGTCTTGGTGAGAAGCAATGAGGTACAGCTTTGGGTTTCAGGAAGGAGACCAATCAATAATTCACTTACTGCTGAGAGGAGCCACAGAGTAGGGTTTGTCATTTTGCATTTGTATCAAAAGTCCTACTAGATTTCATGATTATGTCACAATTTGTAATCGAAGAGTTTCAACCGTTCTGAACAGAGCATAAATGAAAGTATCTGCAATGAAACAGCAGGAGAAACATTGGAGCAAGGGTTAGAAGAATGGCACTTATTGATAAACAAGGGCATGATCAACAGCACTCCGACTGGTAAACACTCAGGAATGTGCGTAAAGACCACAGCTCTGCTGAGTCACCAGGTGAAGGATGGAAGGATGGTATCAGGTTGATAACTAGAAGATGGCAACAAGGTGCAGCATTTTGTGTGTGACATTCCTCTGCCTGTTATCCCAGCAGAAGACACTCATTAGCCATGAACATACCTGAAACAAGGAAATGCAAACAAGGGGCAGGAAGACTGCCTAAGATCTAAGGAGGGTGAAGTACCCAAGGTTCAGAGACAAAGATTGTATACTAAAATCTGTTGGCTTCTAAATAATATAAAATACATGACCAGCCAGCTTATTGTCATCAATCAAGAAGAACCAAAGATACACTGAAGACTTCACACCCAGTAGCGCTCATCCTTTATGCCACATGCAGGTGACCCTAGCCAGACTCCTTGGACAGGTCCCTTGGTGCTGGTGAGTTGGTTTGAGAGTGGGAGCGAGTAAAACTATATTTAGCTTAAAACAAATATTAGCTTCCTTTTCACTAAGGTCTTGCACTGGGTTTAGTTACATGAATTTCCTTCAAGGAGAAAGAAAAGTTGCACTGGAACAAAATGGGCACTAGCCAAGAAGTAAAGTTGCCTGAGAAACTTTGGACTGGGAAACACCATGATGCTGCCTGAGACTGGCTTCTGTATGCCGTGTCATCTGGGACAACACCTCTGCCTGTGCCCTGAACAAGAAAGGGTGCTGAGAGAAGATTTTAGCTCCTTGCAACACCCAAACAGTTGATGTATAACTGGAAAGAAGATGGACCTAGGCTTCTGAAAAGCAACTCATTTTGTTATAGGAGTGCAATAGGAAGTAACTATGTTCATGTATTTCCTTCAATTTTGCTGATGGCAGTTCACCCTCGGTAATCATCCATTAGAGGTCAGCTAACCTGACATCCCAGAAAGTGAACATGGCATTTATTCCTGAGTTACTTAGCTCCTGGTGGGCTGTGACAGGGTGGAAAAAGTGTTGGCAAAGTGAAGACTGGTGCCAGAATTTGGATGCAGAGTAGGAATTTATAAGAAAGGCATTGTACAGAAGAGATCCTTTGAGGTGAAGGACTGGATTGGGATCTTATAGAGAGCTTAAGACTAATATTGTGAATAGACCAAGACTAAGACTCCATCCCAAAAAGCAGCCCGGCTAAATACAATGCCTTACAGCTCTGGAGGGCCCCAGGACTGTGACTTCCACGCCCTGATACCTTTTCCTTCTTTCTTGTGCTGGAAAACAGTGTAAAGAGGAAAAATCTGATGAGGAAATGGGAATCCTGAAAGGATCCATTTTGCCCCAACCCTAACAGGACTACTTCGCTCCCATCATTAAGAATCTTTCAGAAGGGCCAGCAGAAATACTTGGACCAAATCTCGTCTGTGTCAGCAACCCAGTAAGAGATGCCGATCATGGATAATGGGAATGTTCAAGTAGCCATATTCTCAGGAGAGAAAGATTTACAAAATCTTCAGAGGCTTTATTTAACTTTTGTCAAATTAAATAGTAGAAATTGTGCCTTGAGACAGCTAAGCCAGCCTCAACAAGGCCTCCCATAACCCTTATGCAATAAGGATCTCAGCTCTGATGTTTTTCCTTTACATCTAGTGCTTAAAGAATGGGACTGCAATAGGAATCCGAAATGTGAAGAGGGTTGGGTGTACAGATGTGCTATCAATTGCTGGAAGAAGTTGTAGGACGGTATCTGGATGAAAGATGAAATCTTCTGACTTCAGATACTTCTCCTAGGGGTTGCTGACAGCCCAAAGCTCACTCCATTTCATGAGGTTTCTTGTCTAGAGCAGAACAATGCCATCTCGAGCTTCCCCTCAGAGACCTATGACAGCTAGATGTCCACTGGGTGCACTTGACAGGAGACACTCTCCCCCACCAAGTCCATTGTTTAAATGAGGACATTTCAGGGCAGGAAAAAGGAGAGTAGGGAAGAGACACTGAGCAGATTCATGGGAAACCAAAAATATTAACCAGTAATATCTGTATGTACCCATAAAGTCTCTCCAGTGTCCTTCACCCATCCCCATCAAGATGACAAGGCCTCCTGGAGACGAAGGACTAGTAGCATGTTTAGCACAGATCAAAGTTTAGAAAACCAGGAATTTGCATCATAAAAATAAAACAACAAACTTTTGTTTTGAGCCCAGCTAAAGTTCCACTCCACAGATATATTCCTCCAGCTACCCAGGTTGTCTCTGTGTTCATGCATATTTTATTCATGTTTGCGCAGCCTTTCTACTCAAGAATAGCTGTGTCTCATTTCCTCTGAAATTAATTCTTAACTGCATTAGATGAAACATCCCTAACAGGCACACCAGTGAGTCTTGATTTGTTTAGTCATTTTCTCAAAAGATGACAATCAAAAGATGTCTTCTCCTGCAACCACAGTCCAGTGTCAGTCCTGCACAGCCAGTATATGTACACATCACGAGGTCTCCTCAGCAAACTGTGTATTTCAGAGATCAGAGGACGTGACAATAGCTGTGCTGGGACACGGATATGACAGGGGTAGTTTTCTCCTTTTTTTTGTGTGGAGGTAGCCAGGTCTTGTTCCAGTAAGGACAAATAAAGTATGAATAGGAAGCTCAGAACTTGGCCTAGGGCTGACACTGTCTTATTCCAGCAATGGGAAAGCAGCTGTCTTCCTATCCTTTGGGGATGCAAGAAGAGAGTGCTGTCTGCCTGACTCCTGCACTACACAAGGCGTCAGAGCAGCAGTGAGAAGATCCTTGCTCTGCAGAAGAAGCGGAAACAGGAGCTGCCACCCACACCACTGCCAGTGGCACTCTTGTGGGCACATGGTGGAAAATTCAGTGATTGGAAGAGTGCACCCTTGGACTAAGAGTGCTGCTGTTCTCAACCACCTTCTTCCTCCAGACACAGCATACCTCATTTTCAGCAGGAATACTAATATAATCAGTTTCTGCACAGATGCAGAAATTACTTTACTCTTCTACATTCATCTCTCTCCAAGACTCTATTTGTTACTTTCCAAAGCCTGGGTTCACTATACAAGACACATTTCATTCCTTTTCCTTCCTTATTGAGCATGAGATGAAGTAATTTACCTGTGGCTAATGCACAGGACCATGCAGCCCACAGCAGGCAGCCCACATCTGCACTGCATGAAAAGAGTGATTTTATGGTGCCTGAGGACAGCTCAAGTCTGATCAAGTTACCATGGTTTAAAAAGATGCAGTGCATGCACTGAGCTGTGATAAGTGTTCATGTACGCTCTTAGCCCACAGCAAATCTGAGGCAATGTGACTTAGCTTAACCCACCATGAAAGAAGGTACATTCCTTGCATTTGCCACGGACTAGGACCATATCCACGGACAGCTACTATCATCCTCCGGCGTGCTGTAATTTGTTCAGAGGCTGGAATGTGATAAATCCTACTGGTACTAGATAGTCTTGCATTGCTAAGTATTGATGTCACGTCCGAAGGTAAAGCTTCGGTATGTAGGTGACTGAGGGAAGGTAAATTTTAACCCCTAAATTGCCAGGAAATATGCAAAGTTCAGAAAAGTTAGAGTTAGCTGAGCTGGGGACTTGCAGTTATGGTAATGAAGGGAAGCAGGGGAGCTAGATCTAGATTTGATACCCTCCTGTCGGCCAGCTGAAGTGGTTGACCAAAGCTTCAAGCCCCATGCGTCCACCCTAAGTGATGATTTGGGGATCTTTGGTCATGTCTCTAGTTTACCTATGTGGTGGCTGAAGAGAATCAGTCCTTGTGGTGGCTCACAATAGGTACAGGCAAAAACAGGTCTCCATGATGTAATGCCCTTGTCAGGAAGCAGCTTTCAGAAGAACCACCTGGACTATGCAGAGCTGCATATTTTCAGGCAGAGCTGAAGTAGAGCGAAAGTTTGATTCAATTTCAGACAAACAGTAAGTTTCAGATAAGAGCAACTAATGCAACTGGCCAGAATTTACAGTTACTGAAAAAATAAGCTGATGTAGGCTGGGTGTGGTGGAGTTGAATGACTGAAAGCCTTTTTCACAGGCACAATTCAAGAGCTATGGAGCAGCTCTAGCTGTAAAAGAAGTAGGGGTTAATTTGGCAGTTTGACTGAAACGTCTACTGAATGCAAAGGATGCTAAGAGAACAGCTGCCTTTGTAGCATGCAGTTGTGCTCCTCGAGGGTAATGAGCTTAAGAGATATAATCAGATACATCAACTCATCCTTACCTAGGGGATGTTCTTGACAGGCAGCCTCTACTTTGCATTCCTCTGGTGTATCAGGAAGCAGTGAAAAGAGACCTGAGTAATCTTCTCAAGGAGGGGTAGGACAAGTCACCTATGTCATCTGGGTATTTCCAAATGGAATTGTAGAGTAACATCATGGAGACTTGAGAATATATGTTCTATAGCATGAGATTCAACTGAGCTACTTCTCAAGTCCCTATACTGCCAGTGAGAGAAACAGCAGCACTGAGGGCATGACACATCCTGCAGCAGAGACCCAAAATAGGTCAGGTGGATCAAAGCTTGAAAGAGACAATTTCTCTGAGTGTAAGGACGGTCTGTAGAGACTGATGCAGACACAGATGTCTACAGTGTAGACATCTAAAGTCAGGGGAGACACATTCCAGTTTATACCCGAACAATTGGTCAGGAGCAAAACAGTATGTTCACCTCTGCTTGGCAGCTTGGTCACTTCATTAAAGTGACACATGAAAGTCAGGGACTCTCTTGGTACAAATGGCTGACAGAGCCAGACAGAGCACCTAAATTGACAAAGGTACCTAGCAAACTTTCAGACTCATTATCTCAAGCAAACAGCTTTTTTTACCTTGCCTCTTCACCCCAAGAGCAGCATCAGGATGAGACTCACTCTGCATGTACTGCTTATGAAGAACAGTAGTCATCCCAACAAGGCAAGAAACATTCAGTGCTGCACAGGGGTTCCCAGCCTTTAAAGTGCATTATCACTGACCAAGCTGGTTCATATAACCCTCTCGGTATCCACAGTGTAAGCTCTGAAGCCTGCTACAGGCTAAATAAATGTGCATTTGCGCACTGTGGACATCACAGGGTCTACTTACACTTTGTCTGCAGATGTCATGATTTTAATTGCTTCTGCAAACCATGGGGAAGAAACTATGTCTGGAAGGAGAGATTCCTGTTTTCGTAAGGATTCGGGGTTTGAACTGCAGACAGCATGTAAAGGATAACATTGTCTTCCCAAAGTGCGCTTTAATCTGTGTGTTTTACAGCACAGTGTGCACTAGAGCTCTGTAGCAGTGTTAGTGACCTGTAGGCTCCTGCAAACGCTACAGAAAATGCATGCAACATTTTGCAGTGAATTTGCTACTGTTTTACCAAGTGCCACACTGCTAGAACAGATCAATAGAAGAAAAAAGCATTTGGGCCAGTGTAGGAAGAGATCTAGCTAAAGCTGTGCTGAAATTCACAGATTCCTTTGATCTGTTCAGTCAACTGCAACATTACAGTGATTTGTCCTGCTGTAAATGCAAGCAGGGTTCAGGCAGAATTTCTCTCTCATGGGAGCAGCAAGTCACTCAGCTTCACCTGTATCCTGTGGATTGACGGATGTTGGCCATGCAGTAGCACCAGATTCACTTGAAGTATCAGTCAATGCAAGAAATTATTTTGCCTTGGGTCTTTACTTGAGGTCTTTCTACTCCCTGCACTATATCTTTAAGATTTGTTTCTGAAATGTGAGAGTACTGCCCTACTGTCCCCTTCAAAGAGCTACCATCCCTGTTTCAGGGGTATTCCTGCCTCCCACTGCAGCATCACACTAATCCTGCTGCTGCGAAATTGCGCTGAGTACCCAAAGTAGGTACTGCTAAAGATGTTTAGCTCCAAATGCTAAAAAATTAGTGCAATTCCCAGCACCTGCAAGTTGCCGTCCCTGAATGCCGGGAGGGTGCGGCAGGGATTGCGAAGTACAGCTGACAGAGCGGGGAGTGGCGGCAGGCTTGTCAGAGCTGTCTATATTTAGGTCCCCGCAGGCTGGAACAAGAAAGCAGGAGGTCTCCTTGTTGTTCTCCCCCTCCATGTGAGTCTGCCTGGCAGCGGTGTCTATGAAGTCTTACCTTATTTTATAGCTCGTTTTAAACTTCTCCAGCCTTGCAAGCTGACAGTGCATCCTCACGAGGTACCTCAGATGGATTTCTAACATCTGCTAATTAAAGCACTGTCTCTGTGCGTCGGAGTCTCAGAGGCAAGCTGCCTGTTTTGCTTCAGGTGCCATACTGCTAAAGATTGCTCGTCTGTCTGGTCTAGGACCTTATTTCTGGCACTGGCCAGGGCCACAGCAACATGCCACAAACTTAACAGCCAGCGGTCGGTGGTGCCATGGAAAAGGATCTTTCTGTCCTAATCCTGCACTGATGAGCTCTTCCCCAAAGCAGAAGCTGACATTGCCTTGGGCACTCACCCTAGCCATTATCTCAGCTCTTCCGTCTGCAGATATTTTGCAAGCTGCAGTTCTGCAGTTGTCCAGCCCTTTGAAATGGACCACAGTCACTAATTCAGTGAGCTACTGCTGAAGGAATTTATCTCTCTGATACAGAATCACAGAATCACAGAATCACAGAATCACAGAATGGTAGGGGTTGGAAGGGACCTCTGTGGGTCATCTAGTCCAAC
>Ga0181612_133019_pt1 | contig 12215 bp, 12 predicted proteins | sample HoacroProtozoa21_FD_119630 | JGI IMG/M metagenome (GOLD analysis project Ga0181612, IMG submission 119630) | Hoatzin crop microbial communities from Cojedes, Venezuel. Combined Assembly of Gp0051906, Gp0051904, Gp0051908
AGTAAGCCTGGGAAAAAGTGAGCTCCACGGCAGAGCCCGGGTGCTCCCTCCTCCCCCTGGCACATCCCAAGTCTTACCATGGGGTGCTGGTCATACCCCTGCCACCGCCGCTGGGGACAGGACAATGCCAGCCCCGACCGTGTCCCCGTGCTGTGGGAGGGTTTGGTGCAGAAGCTCTGTGGCTCCCGCAGAAGTGAAAACACTGCTGCAAAAGCACCAAGTTTATAGGCTGGTGTTTTGGTAGTGGAAAGTGTATTTTTTCCCCTCGTGGCTATAAATCTATAGGGTATACATTCTTTTCACTGCCACGATGAAAATGGGGAAGACTGGAGCAAGCGAGCTGATGAGGGACATCACCCTCAAAGGAGGCTGGGAGGCATCAGCTCAGTCAGAAAGCCTCTGGGCTAGCTCAGAATTGATTCTGCTTTTTTCAGACACCAAAAAAATGCTCTAAATACCGGCTGACTGGCTTTGTTCGCTGGGAATACGCTCATCTTGTGAGGTGAAATGGAGCAGTTTGCTGGGGAGCAAAGAGTGTTTTGGTGTCCTGCAGCCTTGACCGCAAGTGCCATCTGGTTAACCTGGTGGTGTGGTTTTGCCTCAATTTGCAACGCAGAACCACGCAGTTGCTCTCTCACTCCTTTCCCCTCCCCCGTGGGATAGGGAGGAGAATCAGAAGGAAAAAGGCAAAAACTCATGGGTTGGGATGAGAACAGTTTAACAGAATGGCAAAGAGAGAAGAAAACAACAACAGATACTCCTGATAAAAAGTATATACGCCATGCAGTGTTCTCACCACCCGATGCTCACCTTGCTCCTGAGTAGCAAAAGGCTCTCCTTCAGCCAGCTCCCCACTTAAATACTGAGTATGGCATCACACGGTAAGGAATATTCCATTTGATTTTCTGTTTGGGTCAGGCCACCCAGCTTGTTGTGAAAATTAACTCTATCCCAGCTGAACGCAGGACACCTGGTCTTCTCCAGACGTCGGATGTCAGCCCCAGACGTCATGGCTACATGGGAGTGGCCTGCACAGCCCCTCTGGTGACTTCTAACAGGGCCCATTTTTGGCTGGTTTGGACCAGAAGAAGACAGGACTGACCACAGATCACCGTCAGCTTCCCCAAAGGTTCCTGTGGCTTTGCCAGCTGTGATGGTTACTATTGATAACAGGTCATCCTTCGGCGGCTCTCAGAAACTTCAAGTAAGAGCTGGGCTCCGCTGTGCCGACAGCTTCCCACCCACACAGCCAGAAATGAGCTGCTTATGTCACTCGGGGCTTGGGCTGATCAGGAATTTATTCCCTAGTTCAGAGATCACCGATCATCAAGATGTCTCCCCAGCACTGGAAACACATGGCTCAGGTCACCTTCCTCATCTTCCCCTACCCTTATCCTCCACAGGCACTAAAGTTGGGATGAGGTTGGTGAGATCTGGTGCTTCTTTGTCCATACCATTAGGGTGCAGCCCAGTGACAGGTTAAAATTTTTCTGCCACCGTGAGAGCTAGAAGTGGGCTTTCCTCAGCAATAGTTGGTACAGTCAAGGAATACCATGACTGCAGGCGCTGAAACTGTAAGAAGAAGTGTTAGAAGATGTCACAGAGCGAATAAACTCCAAGAGAAGATGAGGCAGGAGCTGCGATAAGCAATATCCGAAGGAATTTCCTTCTCCCAGCAGCGTGTAAGTCCCAGCACTGTGCTGTTCCAGACGCTGGCTAATTCCCCCTGATGGCTGATTGATGTTGTGGTCAAAAGGCAAGCTCCAGACCAACCCGCTGAACTCGCAGGCAGGTTTCAAGCTATCTACCCTAACAGCTTTGGCAGTGAAAGCCTCCCCAGGGGGCCACAGAAGAAGCCAAAACCCGATGATACCCATTGCCAAAGAAATAGATCACAGCACACAAAGCCTCGCTGCCAGACGCACCTTGGGCTGGTCACAGCCAGGAGCTGGAGAGCTGGCCCCGTCGCCACGGAGCTGCTGAACACATTACAGATCCAGAGAGATGAGGAGGAGGAGCAGCAGCCCGAGCCACGAGAGAGGGCATTGTGGAGCTGGCAGGGAGTGCGGGCGCGTGTGCCAGGCTCCTTTGTCCCTCTGCTGCCGTCCAGGGGAGGGGGAGAAGTCGACAAAGGCTCGTCAAGGAGAGAATAATCGCTCCATGTGCAAAATGCAGTTTGGAGTTGTGCTGGGCCGATGGGATTCAAATACAGCTTGTGGTACCGGCACTTATAATAGATAGTGTTGCAGGGAGGGATTCGTAAAATACTTCATTGGAGATGTCGTGGCTGTCTCGCTCGGAGGGGAGGTGGGAGGAGAGGGCCGCTCAGGGAGAAGGGCAGGAAAAGCAGAGCAGAAATGAAGCATACGGGAGTTTTATCATGCAGAAACAGTATCCCAGAATGAAGTCTCTTGCAAAAGAAAGGCTGTCACCCTGCGAAACCCATCATTCTGCATTGCTTCAGGGTTAAAACTGGAATCTTGAAAGTTTAGCTGTCTGCTAGGAATCAGACTGGGACACAGCTGAGAACACCTTGTGCTTAGACTTGCTCTCTTTATGGCTTGGGTCTCCAGATCACTCCGAGCATGTACTTTTCCATCCATACATTATTATGTTTTTAAACACAACTATAAACGCAAAAATCTTGCGACTGTCTTGATCTCAGAAGGATAGTGATTCGTTTGCTATTTCGTTTCAAGCAAGGCAAGACTCTGTGCCATGGAGCTCAGTACAGTTGGGTTCCCTGCTAGATTTATAATCCTTACTTTGCTTTATGCTCAGAATAAACATGATACAATTTACAGCCTCGTAGCAGCCCTGGTGTTCAAGGCTTCCAATTCAGCAAAGCACTTAAGCATATGCTTAGCATCAGGACTACCACATCAAGCACACGCTTGTGTTCCCCTGCCTTAACGGAGATTAGCACATGCGCTGATAACTGGAAAGATTCTAAAGAGATTTATGCAGTTGCCTGATTGTGAGCTTATGTCAACAGGCTCTGCAGAGCAGGAAAAAGAATTGACCGCGTGCTTCAAATTAAGCATGTGCTCAAGTTACTGGCTGAAATCAAGGCCTTATTTTGTTATTCTAGGGCAGCAAGGGACCCCATATCTGCAGACAGGATCCTCAAATGGCAGGAAGCTAGCGCCGAGCCCAGCGGGAGGCTCAAGGGGAGCGGGTCGGGGTACCGGCTCCAGCCAGAGGATGCTGAATACAAAAGCTCTGCAGGAAACTCTGCTATTCAACACATCTAATCCTGCTTGGAAAAAAACTCCGCTCCCTGGAACTGCGCTAGAAGCTGGTTCAGACCATCTTCTCCCCTTTCCAAAGCTCCAGCCTGGTTTACTGTGCATTTTCCTGTCTGTAAGCTGTCGAACATCTCAGGTAATTAATACATGATAACTTCTAATAGGCTCATCTTGTAATAACTTTTACCACAGACATAAATTTCACATTTAAACATATTTAGACAGTGCCATAAAGACATCAGCCTTCCTTGCCTGAGTCTGCCAAGTGGGGAGTTAGCTCCATGCACCAGCTTCCCCGGTTTGCCTCTCTGAGCTACTTTATTTTGGTGTTGTATTTTTTGTGCTTGTGGATGGCTTCAAATAGAAACATCAAATACCAAAAGGACCGCTTCCTAGCATTCTGCACTGTTTGGTTTAGAAATAAGCTGTTACATGAACCATAAAACACACGAAACCTGCTGACCCCTCACCTTCTCCTGTGGGGATTCTTTGAAGTTTAATAAAAGTGGAAGTTGGCAGCCTTTCCCTTGCTGAGCACGTTAATGCCACCTCACTTCTCTGCCTGTCTCCTTATTTTCATGATGTAAGAAACTAATATGTGTCAGCGTTCCCATCTCTCTGTCAAATTTAGTTGAAATTGGCCAACGGTTCTTGAGGCAGATAGACACAGCGTGTGGTATCCTGAGGCCTGTTTTCTCTAGGAATAGAGCTAATAGATAGGCAGAAGACATCGCTGGTTGGGAATTCGGCTAGTGGACGGGCAGGAGGCAGCCCTGGTTGGAGGAGCGGGGGAGGTTTGGCTTGCTGGAGCAGCAGCAGTGCAACCGGATGCTGCTGGTCAGAAGGAGCGGGGTCCTTGGGGCGCATACAGAGCTATCCCTTGGGCAAGCTGGAAAGCCTCCCGGGAAGCGTAAAGCCCCAAGCGCCTCTGGGCAATAGATGGTGAGGATACAAGAAAAGCAAGAGGAACCTGCTAACCAAGAAGCTTCATTTTCTGGAGTTTGAAGCCTCCACCAGATGCCTAAGGAGGAGCTGGGGGGCCAGGTAGCCATGGTGGGATCCTGGCAGGGATTCCCCGTCCCAGCTGCACCACGGCCGTGCACATGTGTTGCTGCACCCTCCGTGCTGGCAGCAGTGTGAAAATCCAATGGTATCGACAATGCAGGAAATATAGCGTCGCAGCCCGCCAGAAACCCAATCAATTGGCTAATTACATCACGTGAGGTTTACACGAGGCAGCCTGACAGTCACTGAAGTTACCCTTCCAGCAGCCCATCTGCTTCCAGGCTGAGAATTTCACATTTTCATGCGAAACCTGAGGTGCAGACATGGAGGGGATGTGGAGGCCTGGGACATTTGTTCTCTCATGTCACGGCCTGGGTAAATGTGCTGGTTGCCTCTCTCTGTCTGCCTCAGTGGGCTCAAGCAATGTCACTGAATCCGTTCTTATTGATTTAGGAAAAGGCTTTGATTCTGCAAACCGCAGACTCTTACTCGTGAAACTATGACAACTTGGTATTAGCTGCAAATCAATGAACTTTTTAAATGCACTCTAAGCAACAAAACTCACTTACTGCTAAACCCTGATAAGCCCGGTGCTGGGACAAGTCAAACCTTTATCTTAACTGCCATGTGATCTTTTCCAGTTTGATAGTTCCATTTGCTGTATGGATAAGGATTATAATGTGTCTACAGTGAGATTTTACCCTCCCTGGAAGCACTTGTACAGCAGATGATATTGAAAAGGAATTTTTTTTTTTAAACTTTCTCTCCATATCAACTATTCCCAAATACATTATTCTTATTCACCATTTCCTTTCCAACCCTGCTCTGTCTGCCTTCCTAATCTCTGCTGCTCTCAGAGACCGAACAGAACCTGTGAGCACACTAGAGGAGATTTATGCAACGTGACAGAGCTGCGGCTGGGATGGGACTCGTGCTGGCAACTGCGACACGAGTGGAGACCACGGGCTGTAGCTGCCTACCTGCAACCGCTGGCCTCGGGACACGCGTGCCCTCTTTCCCCCTGCGATCCAGCCTCCGGCTTCCTTATCCACCCGGCCCATCGGTGGGTGGGAATAATCCATCAGGACCAGCATTGCTGAGTGTGGACAGTGGCAGGTAGATTGGCATCATCAGGCCAAAAATTAGAGGGGTTTTTTTGCTAGAGTGGTCCATAACAGAAACCCTCCACTGTGAATTTTGTTTTTCACCTGCCTGTGTCCCTCCTCCAACGAAAACCCCACTGGGCTCCTCCTGCCCTGGCACCTTTTGGGTGGCATCTAGCCCCCAACCCCCAGTGAAGGTGACAGGAATTAGATATCCAAATATCTTCCCAGTGCGGTGGCTTCAGCTCAGCGGCTCAGGAATTTGGCTGCTCCCCGATGAGAAGCTGGTGTGCTCAGAGGCTGTCTCAGGCCAGCTGAGCATCACCGCAAAGCACCAAGGCTTTTAGCAAAGCCTGAAGACGGGAGGCACCCGAGCATCCCCACGCAGGCTCTGCAGACGCCAGGGAAGCTGGTAGAATAATGGGCCCATTTATTCCCCCAGGGGAGAAATGTCAGAAAACACTGAAATGAGAAAAAAATTGCCTCTTTGTTCTGCAAATGGTCATCATTGTGAGAAAGTTTATACACCCTCTGGGAATTCATTTAGCATCATCAAAAAGAGGCTTTACAAAAGTGAATCCTTATTTACCCACAGTAATTTTACCAAAATAATTTCTTTACTGGAAGAAAGGTGAAGTGGGGTTACCCACACTGACAGATGCTCTGTCACTGCTGCTCTACAGGGATATAAAGATACCTTATAGCAGAAATCTGTTCCTATTCAGAAGTGACTTAAACCCCTGTGAAGGGCTGCAGGAGCTCCCTTAGCCATGGGAACGTGCTCACAAAGGTAAGGTTGTTCAACAGAGCATTTCCAGAGATATTTTGCCCTTCCCATGACACAGTGGTTAACATTATGTTTGTGTATACAGGACATCACAACTTTAAAATATCCTGGCCAGCCGTGACCAGTCTGTGGGCACGCCTCAGGGACAGCACGAAGCAGCCGCGTGTTTTTAGAAGCGTGTATTATTTATGGTCTGTTTTGTTGTCACTGCTGAGATCAGACCTTGCTGTGAACATATATTCACTAAAGAAGTAAGCCCGTCCCCAAAAGCCTTATACTGAGCATCTCAAACAGACATGGTCTAATGGAAAGCATTTTCCTACTCCCATGAAGTGTGGTTTACTGGTTTATGTAAAAAAGAAGTCCTCTCTTTCTTTTTTTCCCAGATTCATACCTTTAGTCTTATAAAAATTGTTACACTGAAACCAACCAAGTGAGAAAATAGATGTTATTTCAGCCTTCTTCCAGATTTTGATTTTTTTAAGATGTGAGGCTGCATTATAGTCAAGAGTTCTAGAGTCAAACTAAATCCCAGTTTCTTACAAAAGAGCTTCCGGGACAACCAAAATCCATAGAGTCAGCCTTCTTTAGGAATAATCCCACCTTGACAAGTCCTCCCACGCTTCTCCAAGACATATTTCAGCCCACTACACGTTATTCCCAGAAAGGTACCATGAATTCCCAGCACGTTGCATGTCGGGTGCTGTGACAAAGGCTGCCTGAAGGCTCCGTTGGACCGGGTGGGAGCGGGGCTCCCGTGCACAAAGCCAAGTTCACAACTGGGCCTTAAACAAACATTTACAAAAAAGTGACTTATTTTCCACACTGAAATCAAATGCAAAGGGGAAAAAAACCACAACCGAGTCCTGAGTAATTTTGCAGCTTAGGAATATTTCACATACTTCTTTCACCATAATGTGAAGGCCAGATATAACTTTCTGATTAATGGGGGCCGTGGAGTGCAATAAATGCAGTTCTAAAGGAAATTCATTTCACAGCAAGCACAATCAGGCTTTCAAAACCCCAACCCCCTGTATACACTGGGTATTTTTTGCAAGTTTAAGAGAGCCTAAGAGAATTAGGTACCCAGTTCCCATTCAGAGTCAGTGGGGTGTGGAAGTTAGGTTCCTAGAAATGCCTCCATAGACCTCAGCCATCAGGTATGAGCAGCAGCTCTGCGAGCCGCCCTCTCAGGGGAGTCAGTTTGGCCTCTTCCAGAGGTGGGCTCCCAAGCTGCACACAAACCATTTCAGTCTTATTTGTCAGCTTTTCTACTACGTTTTATTACCCAAAAGAGCCGAGGGGCGAGCTGGGGTCCCAGGAAGCGCCGTGTGAATGCTGCACTTGGCCAGAACTCCCCTGAGCACCTTTGCTGCTGTGGCCCAAGCAAACCAACACTGAAAAGGGAAGCACTTCTGCTGAGAAGTGAGAGCACCGCTCATGTTAATGAAAGATGTTTTACTGTCTGGGGTTGTAGCTGATGGGAAATGGCTGGCTCTATGTGAGAGGAAGAAGACTCGTAATATGTGGGATAAGAAATGTTAAAAGAGGAGTAGAAACTGCGCACAGAAAATGTGTGCTGGGAGTCACATGCTCAAAAAGGGACAACAATGCTGCTTGGATGAATTAATCAACACCCCAAAATTTACCAAGGTCCTGTGAGCTTTTCAGGTGCATACTGCACATGTGGGAGAAACCAGACCGTGGTGCTGGCCACCAAATACTGTGTGCCCACAGCACTGCCTGCATTGCAAAGGTATCCAAGAACCTCACATACTTTTACGTATTAATGCATTCATTTGATCTTACTCCTTGGTAAAGTAGGAGCTTTTTACAGAAGGACAAGGGAGGTTAAAGACATCACAACATCTAGCTTTAAACTCTGTGATAGAAGCTGCTGGTTGCTGAGCACGTGGGCAGCAAGGCTCCTGCAGCAAGTGCTGGGTCCCTGCCTACCTCAGATGAGGCATCTTGCGTAAAAGCCCTGCCTTTGAGACCCCAGCCACTGTTTTGACCACTAAGCCTCTCCTCTCAGCAGCAGCAGAGGTGTCACTAGGCACACCTACATCAAGCATTGGCTCCAGAGCCCTCACTCTGCATTGGAGGCCCCCTTGCAGAAGGGCCGTTCCCACTCAGGCACCGCGCTCCCAACCTACCATACGAAACTCCTCAAGGCTGGGCTCGGACTATTTGGAGCCTTTGAGCCACTGACATGTTGGAGAAGCAGCTGCTGCTAAGTGAGATGAATTCACTCCATGCTTCCTTCTGACAAACATGAGCATTTGAGTAATCTCTAAAACCAGCAGCATATGCGGGAGGTGCCGTGCAGCATCCTGGTACCCCGCGTCAGCCGGTGGTGGGCTGTCTTCCCTTGGGCTGGATAACGGCGATTCTAGTTTGGTTTTTCTATTGTGAACTGGCACTTACTAAAACATGGTTCCACGCTGTATAATTTCTATGGCTTTTATTAATGCAGACAGTATAGGCTCCATAAAGAAGAAAAATTACCAGTGGAAGATAAAACTAAAATACTAGTTGCATTACAATCACATTCTAGTGCTGCAATAAATTGCATGAAGCCAATAAAGCAAAACTAACTGAAGATATTTGACACAAACCAAAAATGAAATGAGAGTCATTATGCAGTCTGCTACAGGGACCTGCCTTGATGTAGTTAAAGCAATAAACTACCTGGGAGTAATCTTTACTTATTTTAAATTGCATATTCCAATTGCAAAGCTGTTTCTGGCATTTCTGCCACACTTACTTTGCTCTGCTCAGAAAAAGAATTACATGTCTGGGTAAGTCATGTCCTATTAAATGTGCATCATATCTGCAGCACTCATAAGTCACTTGAGTCACAATATTGTTTATTCTAACATTAGTCACTATTTTCTGTCATAAATTAGCTGTTCTCCAGAAGAGTGGAAACGAGATTGAACCAAGGCTGCAATTATTTCGCACATCCATGTTGGCACACGGAACAGATTAAGTGGCTATCTCTACAGAGGAATAATCATCATCGGGCGATGGGTCAATTAAAACAAATGTATTCATGCCGTTAGCCCCCAGGTATCTTCAATAATAAGAGTTTGCATTCCTTTCCCTCCCTAATTATTCTCCTCCATGGTCTGGCTGACCCACACATGTGTCAAAATAAGCAGAAGCAATGCCTTTTGCGATATTCAAGGTTAAACCCTCCCTGCCATCACTTCCTGCCAGCCCCCTCGAATCCGCCCTACCCACGGCAGATTTGCATGCAAATCAACGGTGGTGGCACGGTGGATCTTTTCCATGCAACCAGTCCTGCTGCTAATTAATTGTCTGTTATTCTGCCTTTCTGTGCGGTGATAGCAGCCCTCGCTCCCCTGCCGGGAGAGAGGGAGGGGATGCAATTCCGCCGCCTTTCAGTCATCCCAGTTTTATGTGACTGCGTGTGCTGGTGTTGGTTTTCCCTGCCTTTGTGTGGCTTGGAGCATGCCCAGGCCTGGCCCCGCCGTCATCTCCACATCCCGATTTCACACCCATCGTGCCAGGGGACCCGCTGTTACCCCGGGGCCGGGCTGCGGGTCGGGGTCCTGGAAACACGTGCTGACGTAGCAGGGAGAAGGGGCGATTTTGGTCAGGATGCATTAAGTCTTGTTTATACACAACCCCCGTTTAATTAAAATGGAGTGTTTTGCCCCAGAGGGAGCAGGCCATTGTAGCAGTGAATGGTGCTTTATAAGACAGCTTATTCCCTTAGGGAAGAGGCAATCAGTTGCCCCAGCTGAAGGCACATTCATACTTGAATTAAAAACCTTCAATAGCTATTTTTTTAAATTGCCTCTCATACAGAGCTAGATGCATTGCTTGGAAAAAAAAAAAACACAAAAAAAACCCAAAAGAAAATCAGCCGACTTCCACATCAGTTTGTTCCCCTAATAATGCATCTATCCCCCGGGAATTCATGCTCATGGAGGAGTACAGCACTGCTTCATGGAGGCTTCAGGTGCACCTCGCCCAGGTGGGACCAACAGCGTGGAGCGAGAGGCTGGGCTGCCCCTAACCCATCAGCTGCCCTGTGCCGGGCTCGAGTGCTCTTGCTCACTAGTGACACGATGGAAATAACCTACTTGCAATGTTGTCTTTGCCTTCTAAAAGCAGAATGAAGCAGCAGAATGAGCTCGGGAATGCCACGAGGATGGAGGTGTCCTCGTCCATGCCCTGGTGGGGCACTGCCACTCGCTGTCCTCCCCGGAAAGTCAGCGACTGTGTTGCACTTTGCAAGCGGCTGAGCCAAAACGTGGGTATGGGCAGCGCCAGGAGAGGCAAAGCCGAGCAATCGGGACTCTGACAGGAGCTGCCTCTGCCCCCGTGCTGCCTCGGAGGCTCTGAAAGACGAGAACTGGCCCAGTGTAGGGTGAAATACCTTTTTCAGAGGGGAGCAAGAGGACTCAGCCTTCTTCATCGTTAAATTTCCCCTGCGCTTACTGCAGAGGCAGGGGTGTCTGCCTCCGCCTTGGCTCCTGGCCATGGGCCAGCGAGCGCAGATATTCTGCTCACCTAAGCTCCTGCTATTGCCTTCAAGGGCAGGGCAGTTTACCTTCTGCCTTGCTCTTTTCCAGGCTGTTTTTTGCTCCAGCCTCACCCAGGCTGTCTTGCTAAGGGGGGAGGAGGAGGTGGCCATTGCATGTCCTATTCCCTCCTGCCTTCAGCACGATGGGGAGGACCAAAGTCCACATAATACCCACTTTTGGACACTAACTGAGAGCAAGCGTCTGAAGGAGACTGTCAATCCAGGGCAAGCCCATATGGACGGCTTCCCTGCGCAGTCTCTCCACATCTGGTGATCCACAGCTTCACACCTCCAGAGATGCAGATAATGCCATGACATTTAACAGCCGTCGACAGATTTTTGTCCCACAGGTTCAAAACCTAATTGGATAAAGTTGTGTCAATATTTTGTACCCAAGGTGTTGTGTGACAGCCGCTTCAGCTTAGCGATGCACGAGGCGAAGCAGTATCATCTGCTCCAGCGGGGTTTTGGCCCTGCTGTGGTTGGTGACACCATGCCCATGCCTTGCAAAAGATGGCTGAGTGGACAGACTGGCCCCTGTGCAACATTCTTAAGGTGATTTTTTTAGGCTTTTTAAAATCAACCAGCTCTCAGGCTCTGAAGTAACTCCGTGAACCCATGTCCCAGGACATCACCTTGTACCTTGCCCCCTTTTCCATGGAGCTGCTACTGCCTGCCCTTGCCAAACTCAGGCTTGGTACTCACTGCCCACTCTTCCTTACCTCCATTACAATAAAAATTTCAAAAAGTATTTTACACTTAGTAAATGCCTTCTCTAGTGCCTTACAGAAAGGAATTTAATGTACTTCCTATGCTGTTTTGTTTGGCTTAGGGGGCATTTAGAGCCACCCTTGCTTCCACTGAAGCCCATGGCAGTACACACACCGGCTGCTCCCTTTCTCCAGAAAGCCCCAGTGCAGAGCTGGGTAAGACACCTCAGGAGTTGATGGGAACCAAAAAGAAAAAAAAGAAAGAGAGAGGGAAACCAAGCAAATTTACTAAGAGAAAAGTACAACTTTTCACAACGACTCTAGCTTCTTCTTGCTGGTTTTGCTGATTTACGTGTAATTTCCATCTAAACACAGGTATATGCACACGTTACATGGGTGGAGGTGGACACATTTGATGTGTTTACACAGTATTTCCAAACTTTCTGAACACGGGATCCCTGTTTAAAGGCTGGGGCTTGTTTTACCTGGCCAGCCCCAACCCATGCATTGCCAGGCTGTACAGCTGCAGCTGCACTTGGAGCGGTTGGAGGCTGAAACCATCTCAGCTCCTGGTAAATTAATGACATTTGCAAATATGCAGCTATTCACCCCACCTGAAGCTGCCTGGTAAAAGTGGGTAAGAGCAGCATGTGCACTGACCAACCACCAACTCTCAGCCCCTCTCTGCAGCAGTGCATCGGGGTGACAGCAGCCGCTGTCCCTGGAAGCGAGCGGGGATGCAGTCCTTACTTTCTGTTTGCAAAGTAAATAAGAGTCAGAAATGTGCAATTCCACTTCAGTGTG
>Ga0181612_138121_pt1 | contig 12215 bp, 4 predicted proteins | sample HoacroProtozoa21_FD_119630 | JGI IMG/M metagenome (GOLD analysis project Ga0181612, IMG submission 119630) | Hoatzin crop microbial communities from Cojedes, Venezuel. Combined Assembly of Gp0051906, Gp0051904, Gp0051908
ATATTTTCAGCAGGGCTTGTTCTGACAGGACAAGGTGCAATGGCTTTAACCTAAGGGAGGGTAGATTTAGACTAGATAGAAGGAAGACATTTTTTACAATGAGGGTGGTGAAACACTAGAACAGGTTGCCCAGAGAGGCAGTGGAGGCCCCATCCCGCCAAACATTCAAGGCCAGGTCGGACGGGGCTCTGAGCAACCTGGTCTGGTGAAAGATGTCCCTACTCACTGCAGGGGGATTGGGCTAGATGACTTCTATAGGTCCCTTCCAACGCAAAGCATTCTAGGATTCTATGATTCCCGAATTTGCTTACAAATTCTCAGTCATCTTTTCCCCAAGCAGAATTAGGAGGATAAAGATAAGAGCTTTCATTTTCTTTAAAATTTCTTGTCAGTTTTTAAAGAGCTTGAAATCTTAACACAAGTAATGATTACTGTTGAATGAAGACTATTTCTCTGAAGGCTGAAAATCTAGTGACTTGACTAAAACCAATGACTGTGGTGTTGTTACGACCCTGAGCTGGCGACCCTTCAACAACAAAGCTAAGGTGCTGCCTCTGTGGAAGTACCTGTGTCTACACAGGCTTCCTAGAGAGGTGGTCGATGCCCCGTGCCTGCCAGTGTTTAAGAGGCATTCAGACAATGCCTTTATTAACATGCTTTAACTTTTGGTCAGCCCTGAAGTGAGCAGGCAGTTGGACTAGATGATAGTTGTAGGTCCCTTCCAACTAAAATGTTCTACTCTATGAAACAAACTCAGTCGATCCAGTTTCCCCTTAATGATTGCCTTAAACTGTTCTTTTCAATGGCTACAAAAGAGCCCGCTGCTGGAAGAAGTTATGACGCTAACTATTGTGAACTTCTCTGTAAAGATTTGCACAGCAAACAGTGACCAACCTTTAAAGCACACTTGTCCAGACCAAGAACTTACCGCTGTTCCCATTGATCATGCATGAGGTTTCTCTGGAAACCAGGCTGTAGAGGGAGAAGGCTGATATCAATATGAAGACAAGATTTGGTCAAGACCTAGGAAGTCAGGAGTACTCGGACAGCTCCCAGTTTCTATGTAGCCAGGTTACCTGTGCACATGGGAGAGAGAGAGGAGATCTGTAGCTCATAAATCTTTATTTACTTTGGTGAATTAATAGCCTGACTGTTGGAGATAAAGAACTGTATGTTCACGCCAGAACAACAAAGCTTATTTTATGGCAGGAGCGTAAGTATGACTTCATGTACTTATCTCAGGCATGTAGTCTTATTGACAGTTTGACCCAGAGACATCACCTGTGGTTGGGTTTTTTGCCATGAGAAAATTATTATATTTAATAACATTTACCAAACAGTAAAAATGCAAAGGTACATATTTATTAGCTGATACATTGCAAGAAATTAACTCAAAACTGACATTATTTTTGGGTTATGAAAGCTCAGAAAAATATCTGACACTACAATGCCTCTTTGGCACCCAAGAGCTTAAAAAGAAGATGAATGTTTTTCCCAACTTGAAAAAAAAAAAAAAAAATGCTTATGTGCTGAAACGTTTCTGCTAGGACACATTCTTAAGACCAGCTTTTAAACCTGTAATAATAGGGGGTTACTGTAAATGGATGCAGTGACAGTTTTTTAAATATAAGAATAGTATGGGTGCTGACACATGTTGATAGTGTCTGGAGACAAGGTTTTGTTTGTTTGCATTAGGCATAAATGTAATAATTTGAAGATACAAGATAAATTCCGCTCTTAATGGTGAGAGAAAGTAATTCTGAAGAAGTGGTCTGAATTTATTTTATGTAATACTTTTTTAATAACAATGTCTATTAAAGACATCTGCTGAAAGTCTGTAATGCTGATTTAGGAGGGAGAAAAAATAACAAAGTTCTCTAGCAGTCCTGTCTTCCATTTAATATTATGGACTGTTAAAAGAGGGTTTATGTGTGCAACATTATTAACTGAAATTCTGCTCAAATTGAAATCAGGCCCACAAAACTTGCTTTTCTTCAGTACATGCTAGGTTTTTAAAGTATTTAAAGCTATACAAGTGAATGAATACATTTTAATGTTCTTCAGGATTTTTAAAGGCAACTAGGCCAGGCAGAGAAATATTTCTAAACACCTAGACTCTCGCAGTATGTGGCCTCTCTAGCAATGTTGAAGTGCAACAGAAAGTTATCAACTCCCTATACTAAGTCATTACTGCAACTAGAGAAAGAAAATTCACTTCCAAAGTGACTGAATTACAATTTGTAATTAAACACCCAATATTTTATACTGGCTTTGTCAGGCCTGAAAGATACGTGTTTAGTTATGAGAGAGATTGGGGGCAGAGGGAGGTGGGAACAGAATCCTGAAGATCATGGTCTGGGAGAAAGCTTCCTGGCAGGAATTAAGTACTGAGTTTAAATTAATCGCATTGTTGCCTAACTATGGTTGATGTTGTTGTAATTTTTTGAAAACTTATATTAGAAAGATTAAAGTAATAAAACACATTGTATTTTTATCACTCGAATTTGGAGAGGCCTCATGTTTTCCATGCCTGTAGCCTTGATGACTCTCTTGGCAGCTCTGTCAGTGATAAAAGGAATAACTCACCACTGTCAGGGAATTTGGCTGTTTCATCACTGACAGGAGGGGCCAGCATAACTCCATAGTGATTGCTGTCTAAATGACTTACGCAGTTTTCTCATATACTTTTTGATTGAAGAGTGATAACTCAGGCAATGCGTTATTTGGCATCAGCCTCTGAGACAATCTGTTTTCTTTTTATAAATCCTACGGCACCTTTCAACCACCCATTTTTAAATAAGACTACGGTGGATTAGGTTCTAATGTGCCTGGTGGATTTAGCCAAAGCATGGTTAAATTAGATTTTGCTGTCATTCTCTTGCTTTATTTATTTTTTGTTGTTAAATGATAGTTCTTGAAGTAGTATTGAGAAAATGAGAGATGGGCTAAGAGTCTGTCTTTACGTTACAACATAGGAGTATGACAGGGCATTTCACTCCTGGTGGTAGTGGCACTGTCTCTTCCCAAAAGCAGAACTTAGAGAGGAAAAAATACACTAACACCAGCCTAACTCTATAGTCTTGTCAGAAGACACATTCAAGAAGGGGGAAACGAATAATTTAAAAATTTAGAATAATTTAAAAATTTAGAATAATTTAAAAATCTCTATGACTGAAAAATTTTCTACAGCAAATCACATCTCAGAATATCTTTATTAGAGATTCAAATACAGACTGCCTGTGCAAGGTAGAAAGTTGTTGTACATTAAAGTTAGTACACAACAGGCTGAATTATTTGGTGAATCTGACAGGATTTTGAGCAAGGTTTTGGATGGAAACAAAAGCAGTTTCCTTGCTGAGTAACAAAGATGGTTAGATTTGCTAGAGTTTTATGTGCTGGTTCCCCACATAGCACGGTGACTGCGGAGTGCTAAATATAATCTGAAGAGCTGCAGAGGTGATGGGTGCTTTAGACATCCCCTTTGTAAATGTCTGCTGTACACATGCTGTTACTGCTTTTATTGAACCAGTTAAATCTTACAGAAATAGTTGCAGCTAATATTTATGTTAAACCAATCAGCCTCATGTGTTTCTGTATCCTTTTCTCACATTGGCTCTTATTTTTTAGACAAAGCAGTGAGTGAAAGGTCTAGGTGAGTTTTACAGTATTTAACTACAGTAATGCACAGGGCTCCAGTCAGAATCCATATCCTTCGGTGGCAGATGTTGTGTAAACAGATATAAGGACGTCGTTCCTTCTTGAAAGTGTGTATAATATAAGAACCATCTGCATCAGGCATGTGTCTTGATTTGGGTCACAAGAGAAAAGGTACCATCTTTGTTCAGTTCCATTTAAACTTTGAAATGACAGCGCATCATTGTATGGTTACTTTCAAAGGATTCTAGCCATGCAAAGTTTGGTGTTTGTCATAGAAGAAAAAAAGAAATTATACGTAAGGTGAAAAAGTTAATGACAGAGCAGTTGTATGTATAGCCCAGGTCCAAAGACCATCCACTGCCCTCACTGAGGTAGTTCGGTGATTGTCACCTGCGTTCATTTCATATGGGAGGCTCGGGTCTGGATCTAAGAGTTAGTCACACAACGCAAGCGAGAGGAGGATTGTGACAGATGAGGGGTTGCTGTTCTTCACTTCTCTCTCACTCTTATTTTCATACTTTTCTAACTTTTTTCTCTTTCATGTGTGTTTATAGGTTTTGATTTGCATTTGTTTATTGTTCAGGAAGTGCTTCTTCATGGAAAAGAGGAACTCGTGGTCTTCCTCACTGTCTAGAAACAGACTGTTAGCTTTTTGATTCTAAGCAGCACCCCGGAATTCATGGTGACAGGTGAAGCGCTGCTGGCCTTCGCGAAGCGCGGGGCATGTTTGAGACACAAAGCTGCCCGCTGTGCTCGAGTGGGCAGTACTGAGAGCACCTCCTGGGGATAAGCAGACACACTGCGTTTTGAGGAGTAGAGTTCAGGAGTAGTCCACATTGGTGTGCAGCCATCCTACTCACAGTACCGTCATTGAGGCCATGATGACCGCTACATTGTGCTTACAGTAGATTCTGCCTTCTGTCCCATTTTTAATTCTGTCCATGTCAGGGTTGAATGAAGGTCCAAGCTTTCAGGGCTGAATTTGCTCTCTGTGATCCTGACGTTCAGATTTATTGATGTTTGGGGTTTTTTTTAATCTGACAAAACCTCATTTTCATTTTCTAATTCATATTCACTCTTTCTCCACAGCAAAATCTGCCAATCATGGCAAATTACATGAATGATTCTGTGGAGGCTAAACCAAGATTGCTGAACTCATTTTCATGCATGGCTAGAGAATTGAACTTCATGCTCCAGAAGTGAAAGGTTAGTGATTTTAGATAATTTTAAAATGATTGTACAGGAGTTGATACAGCTACTGTCAGTCTACCCTAATCCTCTTCTTTGTTGACTCTGCCCTTGCAGAGGCACTGCTTTCTGCCAGTGATTAAGGAGAGACATTGCTTTCAGCGATGCTGATTCAGCAGAGCTAAGAATCAGTAAATTAGCAATGACTGTAAGGGAATTTTAAATATTTGTAGAGTACCAAACTTCTGTTGTTACTGTGTCTTGGAGATGAAATTCCAATCAAGTTACTGCACCAGGCAATGTGGGAGAGGTGGCAGTCCTCTTTCCAAGTCACAAGGCAGAAAAATGGGGAAACTGTGTATCCAGTTTTTGGCTTCTCAGTGTCACTGCTATAAAATTATATTGAAGAACCATGTACAAATAAAGAAGTCTATAGAGCTAGAATACATTCTAATGGACTGTTCATTTAATTAGCAAAATGACGTGGAGAGTTGAAAAATAATGAACAGTGCCAGTTCAGCATCTTTGCTATTTATGGAATGATCCTCTATACTCTTCAAGTCTCTTCTTGGTTTTTTTCCTATCTGCACCAAGTTAGATGCTTTCATAAATACAGTATTCAACTTGATTAATTTTCATGGATTATCAGGTGCCCTTATGCACATAAAGGTACCTAATCCATACAGCAACCAAATGGTGTGACACTGACATAGAAATTGAAGAAGCAGCATGCTACTGAATACCAAAGAAACCCCACCAAAGAAAGCCTTTTTTTTTTTCTTTTTTTGTTTTTTAGCTGGTAACCTGCATAGCTACATTTGGGACAAAACTAGTAAAATGGAGTTAAAGGGAGTAACTTCTGGGCATACCAGCTTGAGATGATATGTGACACAGAGCTTGACTTAGTATTACTAAATGAAACTACATCTAGTGTGTGAGAGTACTGGAAGGGCTGATAAATATTGCCCACTGGCTACTGCACAATTCAGCTTTTTCTTCTCTGTGGAAGTCAAGTCTGTGACCCTGCTTTAACAGATAATTAACAATGTCTGATAGTGGTCAATTCAGAGAAAAAAGCCTCAAGCTTCTGGTGCCGTACTAGCTGAGGCAGCATGTGTTTCCTTGTCCAGAAAGGAAGTGTAGATTCAAAAATGCCTCCACCAAACGTGTAACGAAAAGGTACTACCTTCCTATATTCTATCATTTGCAGGTCTTGACAAGACAAATTGGTTGGCTAGTAAAGCAAGTAACTCTGCCCCCAAAATGAAACGTGGTCAATGTACTGATCTAGAACTTAAAATACCAATATGCAAGTTACTGTGAAAAAAATGGTAGAGACCCTAGATCAGTATAGACCAATATGCAAAATTATTGTGCTGACAGGTTATTTCACTGTAGGACATGCAAAAACAAGACACTTTTTTACTGAGTACTGGATGAGTACCATAGATTAATAGAAGAAATGGGAGTCAGAAAGGTGAAGTGGAAAAGGAATGACTGTACATCTCATAGGACAATAATTAGGCAAAAAAAATCTATACACATAGGTTTCGATGCTACACCATGGAAAAGTAAAAAATGCTGTTCCTTATTTCCTATTTTATGGGATATTGCTTATAGACTGTGTACTTATGCGAAGCTGGTGCTTTGGTATTCTTGGTCTGTAGTGCTAGATATCTCTAGAATATGTACCACGTCAATCACGGGAACATCCATGAGCTCAAAGCCCCAACAACATGGGCTTTGTGTCTGTATTGTCTTGTCCAATCAGAATGCCTTGTTGAGCTGTGAAATGCAAAACAAGCTTAAGAAACTAAGAAGTTCCCTTAAAATGTCTATTCCATGAAAATCATGCTATGTTGTATTCTTACAACACAAATATTTGTTATATGCAGACAGAAGAGGGAATGAAAAGAAGAATGTAAATACCTTGTCTGGGCACGTTTACCACATAAAATCAACTACAATTATAATAGCATGATTTGAAAGCAACGCCCTCGATAGTTTGCAAAGTTAGTGGTTCCTAGTAAATAAGGAGATGCCAATAATGGTAGCAGAATGAAATGAAGAATCATAGGAAATGTCTTTTGTCACTTCACTGTTCTGTGGCTCATGATTGCTGTGCAAAGAGGGATAATGATGCTTAGAAAGGTTTGAGGGCTACATGCAATAAATGCGAATTGTTATCAGTGTATATTTCAGGCAAACTCAGAAATCAGATCAGATCCAAATGAACCCTTACCCATGTCTGGTCATACCTGCAGGGAATCAGAAGTCCATTCGTAGTTCCTTCCCAATTTACCAGCCACATCTGCCCTATATTGCAATTTGCACAATTATATATAGTGAATACATATATATGCACACACACAAGTATATGTACCCATATATGCATATATATCTTGCTGAACGTTAAGACTGCTCTTTACGAATGACTGTAACACTCTTGGATTCAATATCTTTGGGGAGCAATAGAGGCCAAAATGCCCACCCGTTGTATTCATTTCAACATGGGGAACTATGTGAAAATGAGAAAGTTTACCAAGAATAAGCAAAGAGTGGCAGTCAAGACAATTAAATCCATAAAGGGGGCATGGTGACTACAGAATGACACCAAACAGGAAGCACAGTGCCAATCCACACCGCTTACTGGACGTGCCTGAGAAAGTAAAAAGAAGCGGTCGTGTCCAAACAGCGAAGAGAGGCTATTGGAAAGAAGCAGGTGTCCTTCCAAAATCTAAAGACACATCCAAATGAAAAAAACTAAAAATGTCATTAAACACTGACAGATACACCATTAAAATTATTATTAGGCAGACCAAACATGAGCCTGAGACCTAACTAGCGAAGAGAATAAAAAATAGTTCAATATCTTTCTTCCAATGCATCAGGAAGCAAAAAAAACATGGTTAGTGAGTCTGAATCTGACAAGGGTATAAAATGAACTCTCAGGGAGGACAAAGTCACTGGAGAGGAGCTGAACCGTTTGCATCCTTTTTCACTGTGGAAGAAATCAGGGAAATTGTCCTTCCAGAGCCCTTCTGGGGCATTCAGGGAACTCGGCAGAGAATGTCTCTGAAATTGAAGTGTCTGGAAGAGGTAACGGTACAAAAGGCAGATGAATACAGATGAATGTCCAGAATCTGAAGGATTCACCCAAGAATTCTAAGATAACTCAGGGATGAAATAACTACTAATAGCAGCATGTAGCCTGTCTCTTCAATATTGCTCAGTACATGAAAATCAGAAGGTGTCACATGCGATGTCAGTCATTAAGAAAGGTTCCAAGGATATCCAGCAAACTAAAATTTGACATCTGTTCCAGGTGAATGAGTAGATATTGCAATAAGAGAGAGAATTAGTATCTACCTGAATAAATATTATCTAATCAGTGAGAGTTAACAAAGCTCTTGGACTTCTTTGAAGGGGTCAGTGATATGTAGATGAGGATTGTCTGACTGATACAGTCAACTTGATTTCCAAAAGACTTTTGACAGAACTTTTTATCAAAGTGTTTTAGGAAAACCAAGCAACACAAGAACATTGCTGGCATAAGAAGGAAGGTGCTGGAATGGATGAGAGTATGATTTAAAAGATGTGACAGAGGGTAGGCCTCCACTGGATGGAAGTGAATGGCCAGTTCTTACACAGGACAGAGATGACTAATGAAATTCCATGTGGTGTCTATCTTGGGACCTGTACCATTCAAGATGTTCTTAAATGACCTGGAGAAGGGAAGCGATCAGTGAGGTGACAAAGCTTTGCTGATGATAGGAGGTTATGCAAGGTAGTAAGGACAAGGGAGACTGCATAGCTTGCAGAAAGATCACAATTCAGTGTACATAATTGTAAGTGATACATTTGGGGAAGAATAATCCTATCTTCACATCTTGGATCATTTCTAAGCTGGCCCAAAGGTCTTCAGGAGCAAGACCTTTGGGTTATGGTAGACAGTTCCATGAGAGTATCACTTAGTAGTAGTTGAAGAAAAAAAAAGATAAAGAAGCAAACAGAAAACAAAACACAAAGGATCATCATGCTTATTGTTCAAGTCCATATGGTACTGTAAAAACCCAAGGTTTACACACTTGAATACCACATGCAGTTCTTGTCCATTTATCTTGGATGGGACATACTAGAACTGAAATTATTCAGAGATGACATGGGTGATCAGAGGTGGTATACTGTGACTTCCGTTACAACATGCAAGGAACTCCATCCATTGAACAGCCAACAATCTTCATTTGGAAAAAAACATGACATGGGGGGAATGTAAGAAGAGGTCTGCAGAACTGAGAGGTCTGGAGAGAAGTGGAATAGGGTCGGCTTCTCACTGTCTCTTCTAATACAAACATGAGGGATATCGGAAGAAGTTAGTAAGAGCTTCGTTCAGAACGACCTATTCTTCAGACAACCTATGTGGACCTGTGGTACTCCTCCTTGAAGACTTTCTCTGTCAAGGAGTTTATACAGATGCAAGGAGAGACTGGAAAAAGCCTTGGAAGAGATGCTGTAGAGTATACTGACTAGAGAAATCACATAACCCGACTTGAAAATGTTTGAAGGCTGGGAGGCAGTATGTGCTTAGCCTGTTCTTGTTTTTCCTGAGTGTCCACTCCCACTGTTATGGCAGGAGATAGAGCGCTGTGCTAGATGGACCTGTGGTCTGAACCAACATGTTAAGTTCATATGTAACCTTTTCGCTATACACCAAAGTCAGAATTAAATAAATTAAGTTATTGACAGCTTAAATACAACTTTCAAGCTCCCTAAATAATTGTAATGTTATGAAAAGTTAGGACCAGGAGGAACCTTAAGAATTCACCTAATCCATCCTTCTGTTCCATGGCAAAATCAATTACATTTGTGTCCTTACTGACAAATTCGTCTAACCTGTTCCTAAAGCTTTCATTGATGGAGACTCAGCAGCCTTCAGAAGTAATCTATTTAAAGTCTCACTATTCATACTATGAGAAGGATTTTTTTTTTTCCTGTCTAACTGGAATCTAATCAGCTGTTGTTTGCTGTAAACCATTAGTTAACTGCAAGCCTGAGCTAAGATGGGAGGCGTCCTAGACTTCTGACGAATGTTGTCCAGTAACTTTAGCGACTCTGGAAATAGCCTGAACATGGGTTTGGTTTTTAATGCAGCTGGTAGTTACTGGGTCTTGTATTTTGGTTAATACGACCAAGCATGAACTGGGATCTTTTCTGTATCCTTTTAGGGATTCTCATCTTATTTTAATGTCTTGTCTCTTTAGCATTTTCTGGTTTCAGGTAAACTTCCCCTGAGCAGTACTTTCTAAAGCCAGCGTGTTTTGACTTTGCTTCAGCAAAGGCTTTGTGAAAGGCGTGTCTACAGAAAAGTGGGACAAAAAGGTTTCTTTCAAAATATTACTGAAAGACAGCATGTAATATTTTCTTTCTTTCCTGTAGGCTCTAATTTCTGGTTTAGCCTGTAATTTACTGAACTATATGTGTTTTAGATGAAATGTTTGAGCTGTTTTAAGTGATGCTACTCAGTTCACTTAAAGTCTGCTTCTTGCAGGTGATCACCAATTGTGTTCCCCGTTTTCCAGATACCTGACTTGAGAAAGGGGTTCTGCCTAGCAGAAATGCTAAGCACACACATACTCAACTGAAGTTGATGTTTGCTGCTCTTTAAAGCACAGTGTACTTGAAGTTGATTGTCTTTCAGAAAAAATCAGCTCAAATGAGGCATTTTAGCCAAACCTTTTCAGCCTAATTTCTTTGTTTCAGTTTCCAGTCCCTAACACGAGTGAGAACACTGTCCTCTCGCTTGCAATGATTTGTGAAAATCAGTTTATTTGCACATGTGAAACACTCAGGAGCAGTAGTAGTGGCTATTCTGAGGAGACAGATGTCTGTGAACAGGGTTTGAATTAGTAAATAGGCATGAGGTGATACATGGAACAAAAAGGGAAAAAATGCGTTAAATAGCCGCTCACTGGTGAGCACTGACAATTCTGTGTACAGAATGAAGAAAACATCCTGTGGAAAAAATAGTGTGTAAGTGTGTATTTGAAGACTTCATCATACCGTGCATTGCGCAAGGAAGCCAAAGAAAGATTGCACGAGCCCTTTGATTTTGGTGGTTTTAAACTCATTGACTGCAAGACTGCAACCTCAGTGATGTACTTTTAGTATAGGTTCTCAAATGTGTGCTATATACCTGCGGATTTGTGGATTGTAAACTGCAGCAGTTTCAATGAAACAATGGTGGCGTCAGTCAGCACACTGGCACAGGGGGGAAAAACACAGTATTTCTCTGTTTTGAAGACTGAACTTACATGTGTCTTGCAAGAAATCACCATTGTGGGAAATGGCTCTTTATTTCTGTTTCCCTGTAATTTAAGAACTTACAAAAACGTTCTTGTTTGAATATTAAACTTGATTGGTTATGCCAAGGATCGCAGAACAACCATCAGTCTCCCATATGAAGGAGGATGAATGACAGTTTTCAATAGGTTCAGGCTCTCTTCTGGCTCAGAGAATTCAAAGTGATCACATTCGCTCCGAAATTCTTATAAATGGCTGACATCTAAACAGCAATTGCCTTGGAGAGAAAAAAAAATAAAATAAAAATCTCCAAGCTTCTTCCTCATCACCAAATGTTTTGATTTTTTGTTTGTAGCCCTGTTGATTCAAGCTCAATGGAAATGGGGCAGTCTTTCCTGAGAAGCCATGGGCTACTCAGTGTAAGAATGGCCAAAGAAATTTAAGTTCCTTCACGTCTATTTCTAGTGTAAGCTGCAAGGAACCCCCAGAAGCATCTCTCTGGGATTTTTCCTACTGTCCATTCTTCTTACTCTCTCTCTTCCACCTCCACACCCCGGCTCCTCCATGCCAACCCCATTATTCTCTTGAGATCAGTGTGACAGATCAAAGGCTTAGATGGGGCCTGTGTCCAAGCAACGATTTTCCTTTCCCCACTTCAAGCTCTCTGCTAGCCCTCTCCACGGATATCTCCCACAGCTGTTAGCTCCAGAACCAGACTTTCAAAATAACAGAAATACATACTGTGGTATATCTTAATGCTGCTTCCTAAACTGGGATGTATTTCAGTAACATTAATCTGACAGGATACTGCGTGGGCAACAATGCCAATTCGTGGCATTCACTTTTTTTTTTTTAAATGTTCTTGTTGTGACCTGTCATCAGGACAGAAGGGAAGGAGTACACATTTTGCTTCCCTTCCCGATATTTTTCCAGCCCTGATTCAGCAGAGTACTTAGGTATGTGTGCGTCTCAATCCATGTGCCTGTCCTGCTGTAATACCTCATGGAACTGGAGCCTTCAGTGTTATTCACAACTCGGAAGATTTTGTAGAAACTCTGACTTGAATTCCC
>Ga0181612_152683_pt1 | contig 12214 bp, 4 predicted proteins | sample HoacroProtozoa21_FD_119630 | JGI IMG/M metagenome (GOLD analysis project Ga0181612, IMG submission 119630) | Hoatzin crop microbial communities from Cojedes, Venezuel. Combined Assembly of Gp0051906, Gp0051904, Gp0051908
CAGGCTGTACAAGGAAGGAGAGATGCACCAGCTTTGGACATGGTCAGTGGTATAGGGAAGTGAAAAGCAATTTTTTATGTCATGGACTTTGATTTTACAGGGACAGTTTTCCATTGGTTCTCCCTCAGGGATCAGCTCTTCGTCTTCAGTGGCAATTAAAGTACGATAAGACTTCAGAATAGTTGCAAGACGAACTCTTTTCTTTATGGGAAATGTTTAGGCCTTTAGTGATAATGGAAGGTTCTCCCACTGAATTACCTTGATTTCACCGAGGCATCCTTGGTGGTCATGGAGAGATGACGTACAAGTATGAGTGCACAGGAAGATCAGTAGGGAATCTTTGCTGAAAAAACAGAACTCTGTTTTCTGCAAGAGGCAAAGGACCTAGGACCCTGAATCAACAAAAATATTGTTCTGTAAAGGTATTAAATGGTCAAACAGTATGCGTTCAAACAGTGATGTAAATGCCTCATGGCTCTCTAATGTCTTCAGCATTTATTAAAAAATCTTCTGCTTCCCGTGAATGACAGTGAACTGGGGAACTAATTTGCAGTATAATTTACTCTGTGGCTTTGATCCCAAAACCTGTGATATATTTTATTAGAATAATTTCTATTCATAATGAAATGATTAGTGTCCTCCAATGTCTGACTCAAATTTGGACCTATTTTCTTCACATATCTCATATAATTTGAAACATATCAGTTAATTGGAGTTGTCATTTATCTGCCAGCTTTAGTGGAATCAATTTTTAAATCAATGTAGGACACAATGTAATTGAGAATGAGGTTCCAGGTATCCTAGTGGTCACTTCATGGTGCTCCCAATAAATACGACAATTTAGAGCATATAAAATTAGTCTCTTATCTGCTAAATGCATCCTGCTGTGAAATTGCAGCCAGTTAGAAGAGGAAAGATGCCCTCAGCATAGAAAAATGGTTTGAGAGAATATGAAAGTTATAATGGAAAATGTAATAGATGCCAGAAATAATTACACAGATGACTTCCACAGAGTGTGACTGCCATTCCTTGTATTTCATCAGAAAATCCAGAGCCTGTTATTAATGAAACTGCAAAACCAGGAATCTACTGTAGTTCTTTAACCATCAAATAGTCTTCTTTTCCTTTATGTACATTATGTTCTCTCAAAAGGTACTTGTTCCTGAAATGTTTTTCTGTGGAAACAAATGATAATTTAATATACAACTTCTGAGGTTGTGCTACACTCTGTCTTAACCTCTTGAGGTACCTCTTTGAAACACCTTAGCCGATGAAAAGTTAACATATAGTGATTTTTCATAGATGTATACAGAGCATATAATTAATGCAGGAGAAATGGCATTGCTTTGAATATCAACTGTGGAAAGCACATATATTGCAAACTATCCATGTGCACGAAATAAAGAAAGGTGAAGAGCTCACAAAGACATCAGGATGTTGCTGCCTATAGGCGATTCACCAGGGTGCTTCTTTTGCACGTTCCCTTCTGTCAGGGTGCCTGTGAAATGACAGCATGCTTCTGGGTGTGTTTGCTGCTTCAAGATGGTGGGGTCAGGTTCCAACTGTGAATTATACGTCATGGTGGCTTCTGAGCTGTTTGGTTTACTAAACAGTTTCAGCCATTGTTTCTATCTTATTTTACTCTTTTGCTCCCGGTGGTCATTATTTAATAACACCCCACTGTTTTCATTAAAAGCGGAAAAAGACCCCCACCTCTTCCTATTAGAAAAATCTGAGAAATAGAGAGTAGATAGGTCTTATGTGTCTTCAGCCATCTTGCTATAGAGTGGTCCTTCTAGTGCCAGTGTTGAGAGACCCCAGTGACAAACCAAGTCTCTCCGTGCTCTCGCAGTGGGTGAGTTACCTCTTTTAATGCTGCTAACTTTTGAGTGCAACCTGCTTTTGACTGGGGAGGAGGGCAATGCCCTTTCTCACGTGATTTGGACTCTAAGCCAGTGAATGTGGTTTTAGTTATGCATTAGGCTTTGATCGCTTCAGCACAACCTACCGAGATGAGGCCTTGTAGTCTATACATGCTCTAGTGCAATGATGAGTGAGGTGGGTTACGCAAAATGTCCTACAGGATACTGTTTCACAGCAGCTTAATTTCTTGGCATCTGTCTGAATAGTCTGAAGGCTGACACCAACAAATCCAAGATGATGGGTAGTTATCACAGTACTACAGAGATTCCTCCATCCAGCCTTCGTTTTGTTAGTTGTCCCTTTCTTCTGCTGATCACACTCATGGAGAGGGTGAAACAGACTCTACAGAAGTGACTGGAGAGGAATATGGACACATATCTAGAGTTAATGCAGGCATCTAAAGCATAATACATGACTGGTAGCTCCGTGACACTTCTTCTGGTACGTGACTATGCTTGTTTAGAGCTGGTTTTGGTGCAAGGTGTAAATATAAGCTCTCAACTACTACAGAGGATTAGTTTACATTGGAGAGATATTCCAGGTACCAGATAACTTAATTTCAGAGCAAATTTCAGCTCTGAAGGAGATTGTAACATATGATACATTTGACAGTGAATGGAAAGAATAAACAATTGGCATTATGGAATGCTAAAACAAACATCTGGTTTTTGAAACAGATTTCACTACTACGATGAATAAAGTCAGAGCTGAGAGTTGAAACGCATGCAATTTTTTTTCATGGGGGGACTGAAAACATGGGAATGGGTAACAGTTTTGCAAAGCTGAATACAACATTTAATTGACTGAGCTATGATATAGAAAAAAACTGAGAATGAAATAAACACAGCAGTTGGAAGGAAATAGTATGCGTAATTCTAGAAATATAAGACAAGGAAAATATGGCAACTGCAAAGATAACAGGTAGATGACAAAGAACTATAAATAAAATATTTCAAAGTAATATTGCAGCAATTAATTGTCTAAGGGATTTGGTTAATGATTTGAATAGGAATCTGTCAAAACTAACCTTAATTTTTACTGAGTTAGAAAGGTCATTTGCCTGAACATCAGCCCACTGCTAACACTGTTAAGACTTTTCTCTACAATAATTCTGCAAAAGAAATCATGTGCTAACCATAATAGAGCAGTAAGTCAAAAATCATGATGAATGGCAGACTGGAGTCAACTGTGCCCCCCTTTTAATGAAGAACATCCTTTTTTTATTAAATAATTGAACCTAAACATTAAAGATGGGGCAATCAGGCATGTAAGAAGCCTTGAAGAAGAACTGTATTTTGTGAGTTCCATATCAATTAAATTAGTACACTTTGCTGTATGTCACTATTGATTTGCATTTTCTTTTTGGTTGAAATCTGGAATCCGCACTCCCTATAAGCCCTGTCTAATGTTTTTCACTATTTGAAATATGAAACTTGAATTGATAGATTCCTTTTAGATTTCCTTCTCTGCTGCTGCATACATTAGATTTCTAGCGCTCTTCTTTATACAGTGAGGTACCTGATGTGGACACAGGGCAGGTTGAGTTGCAAATTGGAAGTAGATGTGCAAGACAGAGAGGCTTGGGGCATACCTCGCTGTCTCCTTTGAATTACTTAGATGCCACTAAACTGGGGTGGGCTACCATGTCTTCCCTCTGAGGATGTCAGGGTCCCACTGTCCTCCCTCAGAGTGACTTATCCCAGGTCAGAGCCAGAAGACCAATCCTGCAAATCCTTACCCATTTGACTAAGCCTTCTCACATGAGTAATGGCAGAAATGCTTTGCAGGGTTGGGTGGTTTAATTTAGAAGCTAACTATCAGCTCATGGCTTATGTTCTTCAGCAGTGAGAATGATCATTAATCACGATGTAAGGTTTTCAGTTCAGTGGGAAGACCCTGTCGTAGTCAGATTAGTCTATGTGAGAAACATCCTCTATAGCCTTCAGAGCAGCTCACAGCTATGGAATTGCGCCAGTGATTACGCGTGGTAATGATCAATAAAATACAGTTACAGTCATCTCAAAGAGATATATAGTAGACAGGTAAACAGAAAATGGGTTGTATTTAACGTCTGTGTAAAGTTAAAAGTACCTTACACCAACAAATGCTTCCAAATTCAGTGACTTCCTGACTTGTTTATTTTTATCTATGTAATTTCTACTCCTGTGGATGTACATAGTTTTTCTTAGAGTTATTTCAGTGATTTGTGTTTCAGCAGTGGTGAGCAACTTAAAAGAGATATGTCTTGATGAATATTGATTGGATAAATATTTTAAAAGGTACAGATTAGCAGAGAAGGCAAGCACCACGTGCAGTTCATCTACTATGACAAAATGGGAAGCATTTTAAAATATCTTTGATCTCCAGGAAAATTATGTCCTGTGCTAAGGTATTGATTTTTTGATAATTCTTTCAAGCTGTACTCTGCACAGTTTTGCTGCAGAGACAGGGATGCTGTGACATTGGTCCAAATCACTGAGAATCTTTCTTTTTAATGTCAGGATGATAGACTACTTAAGATAGTTAATCAAATTAGAAGTTTGAATTTGTCAGCCTGGTTGATATTTTCAAACTTAAACAAACCAGCAAACGTAAACAAACCATCTTCTTTCTGGGAAGAGATGCTGTTTTGCTGAAAACTCATGAAATCATCATGGTTGATGAGGCCTTTAGTTGGTGTTAAAGCTGTGTCCCAGTCATTGTGTAATGTTTATTTTTGTCACCCCACCAAAAGTAATTGAAGCATTACTGATTTCAAGAGACGGGAACAGCTGAGGGCTGCTCTGTAGGGACACAGAGACAAAGACATTCCCACGATGCCTTTGAGGGAGCAATAGGATTTCTGTGGGAACTGCTTCGGCCCAGCAAAAGAACTACCATTTCCTGCTCACCTCTGTGTAGAGAATCTTGCTCCCAGGTGCTTAAAGAGATAACATGTTAGGATTGTGAAATTAGGGCAATCTTTCAGACAGGCTCTGAGTTATACAGGGGTGGTAATGTGCACTATAGCCACACTTTCTTCCCAAATGAAGAATGAGGAAAAAATTTAAGTCTTTAATCTTGAAAGAAACATGGAATAATTTGACTATATAGCCTAAAATTTGTAGCGGGGAAAATAAAGTTAGCACCCACCTGCCTGCCCAAAGCAGTGGAGCCCAAGTCCAGCTGGGGCATCTTTTTCAAGTGGTAGGCAAGTTGCTGTGAGCAATTCCAGGAAAAATGCCAGAAAACTTTGGCAACTTCCTCGTGCCACACTCAAAAGACGAAGAAGCCTAGCATGGAGCCAGGGGGATGGAGAAAGGTAGCTGACCCTCTTCAGTATTGTTCAAGAAAATCACAGATTGGTCTAAATAACACTGCAATCATAGTTGAAGTCACCTACAGAATAGCAATAGCATTTTGCTATCTGTGGTTCAAAAATTAACTTAACTGATACTTAAAGAAGATTCAAAAAGGATAGAGATAGAGGCCATAAAAAAGCAACTGAAAACTGTTAAAGGTTATTAAAGGAAGAGAGGATCAAAGGAAATGGAGTTTATGTGGCTTCTTGCAATTTGTCTTGTAAGATTGGAATTCATCATGCGTTTCACTAAAGCTGAAGTCATCATACTGTCTAGTTCATGTTGTATGCAGGCTATGAAAAACTTTGTATATTACAATACTAATTTTTCTTAGACATAGTCTAATTTTTTCTTCCTCCTAGATATGTCTTGAAATATTCCTTTAGTAAGTGTCATTTTTGTTAAAAGATAAACAAGAACAAGGAACCTCGTGGTTATTTTGCTTGTATTCTGGAATGAATAGTATCGATATCACTAGTGACAACACAACAATTTGCTCCTATAAAAACACTTTTCATTGATGCATCCCATGCTCTTCAGAGTGGTATTATTATTCTAATCTGTGGGTTAAGGCTGGTGAAGCTGAATCACTGTGTAGTTACAGCTTTTTATCCAAGGCTGTGCAGTAAGTGACAGACCTGGGAATAAGGTTCTGAAGTGAGCTCTGTTAATTAGGTTAATAACAACAGTAGCAGCAACAGCATCAAGATATCTTGGAATTTGAGGATGAGAGTTGAAATCTTTAATTGGAAATCTCTCTATTAATGCATCAGGTCAGGTTATGACTTTGCCACAGGGAAAGTATGTTGGGGATAAGATGGAGTACAGTGATGATTCAATGGTGAAATCAAGCCCTTCAGAATAACAGCCTTGTTATTTGCTAAGTAACCCAGAAATCTTTTAGCTACCGGTCTTTCCAAATCATACAGTTTTCTTCCAATGATTGCATGTTCGAAGTGGTTTGTCTGCCACAGCTGAGGTGCCTGGAAGTTACAATATGGGCAAGTCCGATTAGTGGCTGTAGGTTGCACCCAAGATGGCTGAGAGAGATTTGTTGTCAGCAGCAGGGTAGGCTGTCTTGGCACATTGATTGTCCTCTGGAGATACCTCATTCTCTCCTCTGACTGCACGTCCGGAGCGACAGATTTTGCCATAGTTATCTAGCCTTTTGAAACCCAGAAGTCAGGAAAGACGATTGTTTCTGGCAAATAGTATTTCTGAGGCACTTTTCAAACTCAAAGCTTTTTAGCACTTATGTTTTATTGTCAAATTGTTTCCATTTATGAACCACAAGATATTAGTGGAAATTCCGATCTGTTCAAAGTTTTGAATGGATGAGGACTGGAATATATGTTGGAAAGTAAAGAAAGCTAATGTAAATGAAGACAGCTAGAGGTGATGTGGCAGACTGCAATAGATGTGAATTCTGTGAGTAACATGCAGATAAAAAGCTTTTCATCAATTAAAAAGATGACAAATTACATTTAGTGTTGCAAACATTCATTAAATGTTTCTTGACTTTGCAGCACTCTTATCGAGAAGTCAGATGCCTTGAGAGCTCCAGAGAAAAATCTGCTTCAGACATTTCTCAAAGGAGCTGCACATGCAAGGAGAGCTCTGGTGGCTGCCATCTTTTACAAACCTGTGCATGCCCCTTTTGTGAAAAACACCCAGTTCTGAGTTAGTTTATTGCCTTTTAGGTTACTTTCAAAATTCAGGTGTACAGGGAGATGATGGAGGTGACAGGAATGCTTCATGGAGTTCGGTTTAAGGCAAATCAAAATCAGATCTTAAGTAACTGACTTTTTTCTTAAAGAGACTTAAAAATCATGCTTTTAATTGGCACTATTAATTATTTTTACTACAAGTAACTTCTGCAAGTACTGAGTAAGTGCAATTGGGAGAAATTTTTATTTTGTGTATTTAAGTGTGCTTATTTCTCCTTTCGCCAGGCTTTAGTTTATCTTAGATTTTTTGTTTCTTCTCTATAGTGAATTCTGTGTTGCTTGTGTGGCTGTTTTGAAACCAGAAAGGGGAAACATTTTTTAAATTAGGAAAATGTTATTACAGAACTACAAAAAATTGGCAGAGAAATTCAGAGAAGATATTCCATCTGCCACTAGTTTTAATTAAATCAAAAGTCCAGAACAGAAACAAACATGCACAAAACCAGAATTCAGTCACAGTATCCTATTAACTGACTTGTATATTCAGAGAAGTTATTTTCATCAGAAAATTAAAATGACCTCAAAATATTTTTGTTCCCTTTTCTCCAGTATGTGTTTTATTATTGTATGAAACAGAAGATTTTGAAGTAAACAAATAATCCTTTTCTGAACCACAGTATTCTTGTTTATTTACATTTTGAATGTCTGCATATTATATTATGTAGCCCTCGAGCCATTCAAGTTAGTTTTAAAATCCTTGTTAGCCTTTTTAACATTGATATTTGAGAAGTTTCTGTTTCCCTAGAACATAATTTTTGAATGGTTGTTTAACAGATGAAGTGACACATATTGATGCTATGTTCTGTGGCATCAAGTAGTTATTAACAAAGTTCAGTGTGAGTTAAGAGTGTCATAAGCAGGTTATTAAAAGCGCTCTCTAGACTGACCAGCAGTTCGTATCTTAAGACTGTGCTAAGATGTTTACTGATGTCAGTAGCAATTACGATGTGTTGTGGATTCTCCTTCTCTGAAGATATTCGAAACCTGCCTGGATGAGGTCCTGTGCAACCTGCTCTAGGTGACCCTGCTTCAGCAGGGGGGTTGGACTAGATGATCCACAGAGGTCCCTTCCAACTCCTACCATTCTGTGATTGTAAGTTGTGATGAGAGGAAAACAAAATTCGGGTTATCTGGCATCATGTGGATAGGAAATGAAAGTTGATGGGTGTCAGAACAGTTCTCCTACTTGGAAAGCATTTAGGAAATTTATTAACTATGCACATCCCAAAGTCATTTCAGGATCTACCATTTTTTATTCCTTCTATATGCAATTCGTCACCATCATTGTCAGCATGCTTTCTTTTCTTCCCTTTTCTACCTTCATGTACGCATACACAGAAACATGTATACTATTTCTATTTCCCATAAACAGTAGTAATCCAGGCAAAATAAATTTATGGTTACTCTTCAAGTATGGAAAATACAGTGAAAATACAGTTGGTTTTCAGAATTTAAGTACTTTTTTCCTGTTCGTAACTTGACAGCTAGAAACAGATTCTGTGATACCTCTGCAAAACCTTAGTAAAGGTTTAGTCACCTTTTTAAGCGAACTGTATGTGCATGCATGTTCTGTAGATGCATATGCTAAGAATTCTGAATTTTTCACTTGCTTGTCAATCATAAAGTACTGTATGCTGGAGATACAAGCAATAGTTAATAGTTTCCCCAAGAGATCATATCCTTTATCTGTAATGATGGAAAGACCCCTCAGTGTTTCAGTTACCTCCTTATACACACACCTTATATATACACCTTAACCTATCGGGATAGATGATAAGATTTGCTGTAAACATACTTCTGTTCCTGTGCTTAGATTCACCTGCGTCCAACACCTTACAACATCAGGCTTAAAGAATATATGAAGTATTACTGCCAGGCACCGATACCACGCTGTTCAACCTGCAGAAACAAGATGGTGCAACACCTCCCCATTTGATAGAATGCTGCTGGTTTGAGTCTGGTGCTGTCTTCAAATTGATGTGGCTATAGAAGATAATATGAAGCAATACCACCTGCTATGTTAGTGTGTCCTGAGGTCAACCTCTTTGCCTTAGCTGTAAACAAGACGTGCCGCTGCTTCTGGACTAGGTCTGTTTTCATGTCCTTTCTTGGAAGACACTCTTGTACTATGGTTGAGACATGGATGTTCTATTTCCCCGTGGTTCTCCTTTTCCTGAGAATACTGCATGGGGTAAAACCGTGTATGTCAATACCAGTTCTGGGGGGTGTCTGTGGGGGCATACTACTGGTACCACAACCTGCTTAGTCCACAGTTAAGGACACCCAGACCTTACCTTTACTTCCAGACTTATCACCACAGCCTTGGGGTATTTGAGACATCTCAGGCCTTGTGTCTCACTCGTCAGTGGCTGGATGACTGCCATCCATTGAGGGTGGATGTTTGTTCCTGTTCTGGGGTGTTCTGGTCAATATTAAGGGGTACACCAGGCTGTTGAGAACTGTGCTGTTAGGTCTTCCTTTCCTAGTGCCTTGGCCCACCTACTGAAAAGCAAGGGTTATCCACTAGTTTATTTAGATTTCCTTAACTGTCACATGCTAGCTGAAGACTTCTTTCTTCTCACCTCTCATAGTAATCACATTTTTGAAGAATTTGTTGGCGTTTTGTCACGCATCAGGAAACCCAATTCCCCATGGTACTTGGACAAATTATTTTCTGTGCTTGTGTAAAATCAGTGTTTGAGTCCATGGCAATCTACTGTCTCTTGCATCTTTCTGTGAAATACTGAGGTAAATTCGGCTGTCCTAAGAGTACCCATGGAGAGAAGTGAACAACCGAAGATCAATACCATGAAAAACCTAGCTATCTTAATATACTTTAAGAGTATGATTTTAAGAAAAAGTCAGTTTGAATAATTTTCTGCAGTGTATTTATGCTAACATATATCTAGCACAGCTGGAAGCTGGAACATTTCTGAGTTGTACTATCAAGATAAAAGGGTGAAATTTGGGTTTTTGTATTTAACTTTTTCCTTCATGCTTTTGGTTTATCGAGTTATTCAGTAATATTTGAAAAGCCAGCAATTATAAAAGTACCAGACTCATGAGGAAAGAGAAGACGTGACTTTTCATAAGGTTAGCAAAATGAAAAGATGACCTTACAGCAATGTGGAATTTCCTAAGGTACCAGTGAAGTTTCTAAATTCTGGCAAGTTGATTACTGTTAGTGAGCGCGAAAAGCCTCTGGAGGATACTTTGGAAAAAGGAATTACAAGATCTTGCAGTCAAAACATTAGAAGCCACTTTCCTGAAAGATGCTGAGATTTAATGTAGAATTTGAAGCTTTGGGATACCTACTAGTGACCCCAACTCCCCATACATTGAGACAGGGTAATGAATAGAATTGTAAATTAGATGCCAAATGATTATGGATGAAATCATAGTGAATTGAAGGCTCATGTCAGTTATGGCCTGGGACTTATGTGCAACTAAAACTCAGCTTAGATCCTCATCTGCTGTCATGGATGTACTTCTGCTGTTCCATGGCACTATGGTGAGCTGTATGAGCCAGCTGGCTGCTTGATTTTATATTCTCTGAGGAAAATTAGTAGATTATAGGCTAACATAAGCAAGAATATTCATATACATAATTATCTAATGACACCAAGACACAAGAAAAGGCAAAGAAATAGCACTATATTTCCTTAAGATTTCTCTTAAAGGATTTAATGATAAAAATTAGAAAATTACTCACAAATCTCAAGTTAGTTTCAAAAAGGCATGAAAATTCAAAACCCATATCCTTTAGAAAAAGACTTTTTATATAGGTCTTGTTATTAATTGAGCTGGTATTCAACAAAAGCATTTTAATATTAAAAAACCTCTATTCCTGTTATCTGAATCACTGGTCCATATGGAATTTAAATTAGTTATTTTTGTAGATTTTAATAAAGAAAAATTGACTCTGCATTTGTTAATCTTTCAGGAATACGTACCTTATTCATAATAATATAGAGATCTGCACTGGTGTATCTCAACCATGATGAGAGCCATGAAGGATGTCATTCAACTAATAATGAAAAAGCTCTTCACCTTTGGTTAGCTGAGGAGGTCCAAAAGGTTCTTCCAGAAGGAAAAACAATTAGCTCCAGAAAAGTTTTGTACTCCTGTTCAGGGAGAACAGTATATGTTAAAGATAAAGAAAATCACACTGGATCATACTAACTAAAGCTTTCACCCAATTTGAGTGCCTCACTGGTGAACAGAGTGGCAGATTTGTCTGATCCTTTGCAAATGGTCCTATACTTCTGAGGAAGTCTTTGGCAGATATAAGGTCATGTATAAAATCTTGGTTACGGTTATTCTTCTGGAATATGTCCTGCTTGCAGTTATTTATATGTATTTATGGAAATACATAAAGGATATGAGGGGATCCTGTGAAGTATAATATTCACAGGGTGCTGAAAAAAGTGCTATTAGATGGCTCGGTACTGATTCAGTGTTAAAAGACTTCAGTGATAGACTTCAACACGCACAAAGACATCGGGCATTTAAACATAATGCAGAGAGTTCAGCAGGTCTCATCCCACTTATAGCACATGGTTAACATCCTTGCCCCTGTTTTCCAGTCTGCCCTTCCTCACCAAGCTATACCTCCTTTATATTAATAAAAAGTAATTATAATTCAACCATATTAATTATCCCACTGAATCTCTTGTACAGCAGCTAAATCGTGGTTTTGGCTGCATGTAAGGAATTTTAGGTCCTGTTTATTTCCTGTATTTCTTGTATTGTTGTGTAGGCTTGTACTGAATGACTATACAGATTCATGTGTACCTTTTTCCTTCTGTCTCTTTTGACCCTATTCTGAGTATCTCTGAATTTCCTGTTATTAGGTTATGATTCTTGATAGTATTCTGGTGTATCTGAGTTTCACCATTTGTAGGGTAAGGCTAGTGATCCTGACCTGTGTATGAAAAGCTTTGTGTTCTCCTATTGAAAAGTGCCATGCAAGAGTAAGGCATTATTTTTCACAAATTTAACTCCTGGCAGCATTGAGCACTACCACCAGAATGCTAAAAGACCTCTAAATCTATTGTCCATTTCAATACAATTTCAGGGGCTAAAACAAGAAAAGAAAAGCAGCAGAATGTGAAGACAGGAAAACTAGAGGCATAGCATGACAGGCTGTGGTGGCAAATACAGTTCTCTTTCTTACTTATAACAAGAGGGCATCTGCTGTCTGAGCAAGTTGATGTAAAGCAG
>Ga0181612_118396_pt1 | contig 12213 bp, 13 predicted proteins | sample HoacroProtozoa21_FD_119630 | JGI IMG/M metagenome (GOLD analysis project Ga0181612, IMG submission 119630) | Hoatzin crop microbial communities from Cojedes, Venezuel. Combined Assembly of Gp0051906, Gp0051904, Gp0051908
CAAGCAGTTTACAGAGTCAAGGGAGATGCATGGAGACAAGATGTGACTTTGCTGACTTTATTCATCACTCCTAATTGCTAAGCAAACGATGAGCGGAAAAACATCCTCAATATTCACTCTCTCCTGTGAGCAACTGGTTACTAAAGTTACAGATTTTATTTGGTGAGGGAAGGGGAGGTGGTGAGAAGTGAAGACTCAAATTTAAGGAAACACTGACGCTGGAATATTGTTATAGTCTGTTGTCAACGGTGAAAGTGCAGCACTAAGCTCACAGTCAAGCCAGAGCTCGTTTTGGACTAGGCATGTCAGTTTTCAGTAAGAGCATAAGAAAGGCTTCCCAGAGAGAAATAAATTCTTTGATAAATAACCAAAAAAAGTTGCCACACTTTGCTGCTTGTATAAAGATGTGGATTAATAGAATTGCATTGCTGCTAACCTCAATGCTTGCATGCCTAATGAGACACCTGACAAGCTTTCCAATTAGAGACATTACATCAAGTTGCTGCAGTCCCAGAGTTTGCTTTATCCTTGACACTGGTTATCCCATTTAACCACATTTTGAGGGGAAGCGGCTGTGAATCAAGGATCTAGCCAGACCGGCTGTATGACTCTGGTATGTCTTTACCATGCAGCCCAAATTAGCCACGAGGGCTTGAATTGGGTCGTTAGCCACACCAGACAGACAACATTCACATGGAGCCGCAGAACAGACATGTGTTATTGCAGTAAGTAAACAAGCACCGAAAATAAAACCTCATTCACATTAAAATCACATAAAAAGGAACATTACAGCAGATCCTTCTCGAATTACCAGTGAAGGTCTGAACCTTCGCCCATCAGGGTTATTGCTAGAACAGAGAACAGTGCCGCCATTACAAATAAGGCGAGGAAAGCTTTTATGCGTGTGTGTACTTGCTGTGTGAAGAGGGAAAAACCTCAGAGGACCTGAGCACTTTTTCCACAGAAATTACATGGAATATTTAGAAGCCATCAAAAAAATGCGACTGGCTCTTTCCACAGCGCAGCAGGTTTGAGCGGGGGCTTTGCGGGGCACTCTGTTTGGTCCTGGCTCCCGAGGACGCCGACTGCCCCTGCAAGCCAGCCGCTGGGCACCAGCCCACCCAGCCAGCACCCGGCCTCCAGATCCAGAGTACAAGTGCAGTTTGATGTTGAAAGCAAGTCGCGCTTTAATTAACCAGTTCTAATTACACTACAAATTGTTCTAAAATTGCATGCAATAATTTAAAAACCAAAACACAAGTATATGCTCTCAGTTGCTGAGTTTGCGAGCATCTGGTGCCCTTTGAAAGATGATTAACAGTATCATTTTCTTCTGATCATCTCTTTACTAAGTACAGGACCTTCAAGGCTTGTATTGGTTAATATTAATAGTGGAGTTTTGTGTTAATTGACTAAGAAAAAGATGAATGAAATCAATCTTGTAAGAGAGAAAATGATTCTCAGTGCTTCCACTGGGGATATCTTCTACATGGCTGCATCCCTTAAGTTATGTATGATTTTATTTAGCAACCCATCCTAGGAAACATTCAGTCCACTGACTTTTCAAATACCTCCTGAATCCACCTGACCTCCTGCCTGGATTTTTTACATGGACTCTGTAACATTATTCCTGGTACAAGTCCAGATAATGGTAATTTCCTTTCCTCTTCATGCCTCAGAAGTGACAGCTCATGGATTTTCCCTGCATTCCTGTTGCAAGATCAGGCACATATGAACAGCAGAGGAGACTTCACATGGTTCTGACTCCATGGCACAACGATGCAGTGAAATAACAAACAGAAAGGAGCAGGAAAAGCAATACAGCAGAGATTTGGCTAAACTAAGACTTTCAGTACCTGAGCTCTACTCCTTGGCTTCTTGTCCTCTGAGACCACCCAGGGCAAACCTGCACTTCCATCTCCCCTTCTACTCCTCCTTTACAAGTCCATGATTGATCAGGGATAAGGTCTATCATTTGTAGCGAGTAGAGCAGGTGACCAAATTCCCATTAAGCAAAAAAAAAAAAAATACGCCTGCGCCTGTAAATCAGCCAGAGTGGGAAATAAGAGCACAACAGAGGTGCCTGAGAGTTCATCTTGCAGCAAATCTGAGGTAAGCAGCAGATTAAGAGAAATTGGGTAAGAGCACCGTTGTGTGCAGGAAGGCACGGCTTACACAGCAGAATGTGTGGCCAGCTAGAGACCAGACACGTCGTCAGAGCCCTGGGGAGGGCTTAGTCAGTCCCCTTCCCAAAATACGCTGCTTCTGGGGAAGGTGCAGCCAACAGCACCCAGGGGAGGAGCTCATCTGCCCGCTGTCCCCCTGTGCTCATTCCCAGCTCAGTTGTGGGGCGGCTTTTGGCACATGCTCAGATCATGGCTTGACTGCTCACCTCTGGTTAGAGCAAAACCCCCTAGGCACTGCCTGTCCCCTTCCCTGTCACCGCATCCGTGTGTCCACAGCCCACCTCTGATAAGATGAACTCCTTGCAACGCCCTTGCAGCCAGTCCTGCGCGGTCCTTCCCCAAGGCTGCCCAGGAGGTGAGCGGATGCCGCATTTCACAGTAATGCCCCTTGTCATTTCTCAGCCTTCGGATGACTTCTGGGGGTACGTCACTCTCACACGCAGAGGCAAACACCCCACGGGCAGCTCCAGAGCCTGCCTCTGGGTCACACCCAGAGCCTCAAGCCATTTAAATCAGCAACAGGGCAGCTCCTCTGGCCTGGGAGAGGGTGCAGGACTCTGCCCTTGACACGTCCGTCTACCTCTTTCCTGAGGAGGTGGGGGAGGAATCCCAGCTGGAAGGATTTTGTTGATTTTACTATTTTTTGGGTGACCTTTGGAAAGTGCACTATTCGCTTCATATTTTTACAGAGCAATTAAATGGGAGGAAACATGAGTCTTTCACAGCTCACTGACCTCAGGAACCATTTCCTATCTGAGCTGTCAGGAGACACATCGTTCTCACTGGCCTATTCTGCCGTGTTTGAAGAAGATATTTAATAGCTTTTTTACATTTCATATGGAGCCATCGCAGAGCTGGTTGCTTCTTTGTTTCCAGATTGCATTGGTCACATCCTCTCAAAAACTAAATTCACCTTTGAGATTTTTATTCAGAGTATTTAAACCTAAGACAGCTAGTAAACAGCATGATGCTCTGAGGGGGTGGATTATTCTCTGATCCTGGAGAACAACACCCTGTCCTGGAGCCCTCTCCTCACCCTCCTGCGGCGGGGTGAGGGTGGCAGTGCCCTTGCTCTCCAGGTGACCATGTTTCAGCATTAACTCATCCTTAGGGTGAATGGGGACATTCATACTCCTCAGAACTATTTCTCCAGCTGCCCACCCAGCCAGCAGGGCTCTGCCAATGACCTGGGGATCACCTGCTAGACCTTCCCTTTGCAGCCAGGGAAGTTAGGAAAATCTATAATTTTATCACGAAAAATTACTTGATCTTGTGTGTTTATAGATGAGATATCAGGCATAAGCCGTGTTTGCCAGGGAATGCTTTCAGGCCTTTCATGGAGGTGGTTTTTTTGAGGGACACCAGCTAGAATAAATGTTGACTGATCTTCAGGGTCTCAGCTGATCTCGAGCTGGGATGTAGGAGGAAGTCTCATCATCCCAACAACACAGTTTTGCAAAGCTACTGACATCACCCCTCCCCTTCTCTAAAATCTCCACTGTATGTTAAACTCCAAGGGAAAAAAAAACCCATCCTTCCCCAGAAGGCAGAAAATCACTGGTCTATTACAAGCTGGCGAAAGCCAAACTAAAGATGGATCACTGCTCATTTAACCCTCACATTCATAAAGAGTGGTAAGGAGAGAAGAGGCTTTCAACCTTAAAAATTAGATTTAAGAGGCGAGTTTCACCCTCTCGCAGCTCTGTGAAATATTCACAGCAAAATCAGCAAACCTTGCAATAAGCAGCTTTTGCATCTCTTATTGGATTTCCTACAAAAAGTACTGTGAGGTTTCTCAGATTTCCTTCGGCTAAAGGAGGATCCTTTTCAAGCCAGCTCTCTCAAGTCTAGCTAAAACACCCTCCTCATGTGAGTCCTCTGAACTGAGTCCTTTATCTCCTGCGTGACTTCTGCTGCTCTGGGTTTGAACTGAGCATTCAGAGCAAATGCCCCGTGTCACGGTACTTCAGCTCCTTCTAGGACTTGGACTTGAAACTCCCACTGGAACTCAGCGTTCTGCAACATGGCATAAGCTGTTCATAAAGTCCATCTGTTCTTCCCCTCCCTCAAGCCACTTCTTCCGAGGTGGACATCCCTCCACGCAGAGAAAAGCAAGAGGAACATCTCCATACTGGTAGTGGTTACACATAAGGTGCACCGAGCTCTTCAGTTGCAGGCTGCTCCTCTGTTGACTCTTTCTCGGCTGCCTTAGCTTTCGTGGTGATCAACAAAACATGTCAGGTCTCCTGACAACAATCTAATCTTATTCCCGGATGCACCAACTCAAGCACTCTCTCTTTTGCAGAAGTATGTTTCTTCCCAGAAAATGCAATTTTATTTCGGCTGCTGTATCAAGCTGCTGCCTCTGATGTTTGTGCTGAGCTTTTCAGGAACTTTCTCAGCTAGAACATTTCTGTTCTAGCAGATCACATCAGAGAAGTGGGAAAATATGATGCCTATATGCCCATGCCTTGGCTATTATGAATAGAGACAGATGGGGAGAGAGAGGACAGAAGAGAGAGGTACAACCAAACACCACCTATAGCGATACGCTATGGTTTCTGTGGACATGACAGATGAAGAGGTCTCCTGACTCCACAGACGCCAGGACACAGTCTCATGGTCCCCCCTTCCGTCCCTCCCTTCCCCCCCCCCCCCTTGAGCTAGCGATATATTTTCCAGTCAGCTAGCGATGTTGCCTGCTTTCTGGAGAAGATGATGATCAGAGAGAGCGAATGTGGCATTAACGGTCAGGAGACAGGGGCTAGAGACTGAGCAAAATGCAGAAATGACTTGAGAACCTAAGGGGAGGGAAGCCAGCGACAGAAATTCCTGTCTGTTAAACACAATCAATGGCCTGTTGGTATCAATCACTGCTGAGCGCTGTGCACTGACTGATGATTCCTCCCTGTCTGCGGCAAAGATAAATGGGAACGAGCAGGGAAAGCCTCGGCCACTACACAGGAGGCAAAGGAGAGCTCCTCCAGGCTGGGAGCAATCAAACCACCACTGCTCCGAGATGGCTCAGGAGACTGCGACATCATTTATTAGATACTTTCTTAATTAATTTTTTGAAAATAATAGATGATTGCTGGAAAGAGACTATTTGTCAAAACCGGGCCCCTTTTGCGGGAACATGCCCACTTCAGTGAAAGCTCCAAGCTGAGCATTTCCTGCGGTCTGGGGAGGACTTTGATCGACCATTGGAGGATCCAGGCTCCCTAAGAGCCCCGTCCTGGCCCTTCCCCCAGGACCAGTTGTGGTCCAGGTTGAAAACCTCTTCTTTGCATGAGACCTCCCACAGCAAGAGCATATAGCATATCCCAGAACAAGATACCTAAATCTGACTTAATAATGTGTCATCTTGTATTGAAAAATACATTTCCATCAGCACATGTCTGAACCTGAAGCTACAGGGCAAGTGAACACATCTGCTTGTATACTCAAAAAAAGAACCCCAAACCCAGCACAGATCTCCGACTCAAAAACATTAAAGAAAGCTTCAGAGGTCTTTGTTTCCCTAACTGTGCAAAACAAGAAAAAAATTCCCTTCCCTCCCTCCTTTACCCACACTTTCTGATTTCTCTGAGTTTATGGCGACAACTGGGAATCCCCCCAGAGGTACCCACACGTCAAACAAATCAGAACTCGCAGTAAAAGACGGTTTTCTTGGTTTAAGTCTATTGTGGGACCCAGGTTCAAATCCTTTTTCTTCCAGGCCGAATGAATCCCTAACACTAGAGCCCTAGGGACTCAAGTGCCACAATTTCCCTATGCTGCCTGATAGGAGAGCATGGATGTCTGACTCGGGCACACAGACCTGTCCTAGCTGAGGTTCTTGGCAAACCCTGCCTCCAGGATTTAGGTGCTCGCTTAGCACAAGTAGGAAGCAATTTCTCGGCTTCAGATTTAAAGCCTTCAATGATTTCTTGAAGGTGAATTTCTAACCTTCTCTGTCTAAAGCGAAATACTAACCCATTTTCTCTTGGTGACAAACAGCTGTGATGGGATGGAGGCGCCTGCTAAATAGGGTTTGGAATGAGCTGAGCTGTGCTTTGCAGGATGTAAAATTTAGACTTTGGCCCCTTGTCAATGTAAAATCTCCTTGTGGCTCTAACTCGGTCACTTGAGGTCACACTTCCCGCCCCCCCCCGCCCCCTCCAGGGCTGACATCTCTCTGAAAGACTTCACGGCTAAATTCCTAGCAACCTGCAAGAAGGATGGCTATGACATGGCTAAACAGAAGAACGATGGAGCCTGGATAAGAATTTGGATTTCACCACGACGTAACGTCTGGAGTTCAAATCAATGGCTAGAAAGAGAAATACAGAGGTCTACAGTGAATAAAACAAACAAATCCAGGATGATTCTTCCTAATCACTTCAGAGTGAGCAGGTCTGACTGCAAGTGCATCTCCACTGAAACGAACAGGCTGGCTGGCCCCGCTGGGGATGGGCAGCCCGACGGGGAAGGCCGGATGGAGAGATGTGAGAGGGGAAACACTCTGTCCCACAGCTCCTTTGGGTAAAGGGATCCGCTACCTGCTAAATAAAATTTGCCTCACCTCGAAGCGGAGTTGGAGAAGAGTTAAGAGCATCTATACGAATGGTGGGAGATGTCAGGCTGGGACAGACCCACAAGATGTCCCATTACTCCAGCCCACTGAGCAGAGACGTCCCCGCTGACACCCCCACCTCTGAGCTCCGGCCCCTTGCGCCCAGCGAGCAAAAACCCCTTTGAACTCCTCTGTCCTCTTGCTCCTACCACATCGGCCAGCCAGCTCCTCTCCCCCAGGGGCCACGCTGGCTTCTGAATTAAGCGTTGCCATCGCAGCCCATCACCCTGCCGAAACACACTTCCAGACCTTCAGACACCGTGTTGCTTCTGCAGATGCCACATGAGGATGACTGACATTTAACAATTTTCTCTCAGAGGAAAATTGCCCGTTCCTCCCCAGAATGAACCTGCAATTTTTTCAGAGCTGAGGCCACATAGTTCAGATGTTTCGATTCAAAAGTGAGGACAAAATTGTTTACTCTGCAGTGGAGAAGCAGAGCACGGCAGAAGATGCTCTGATGACAGGCTGTCCCTTTTGCAACAGAGGTTATAACTTGTTTTTAATCAGTGTTTGCCCCCTTTTCTCTTCTTGTTTCGTTTTTAGCTGCTCAAGGCAAAAGCTAAAGTCAATTTACTGTACATATAGATTACCTGCTGTTTCAGTGCTGCACAGGGTAACTGATGGGAAAGGTCTCAGGCAGTGATGAAAGGAGATGGCAAGGGGAGGATTACCAGTAACAGCAGCTCGCACCGGGTTCAACGGGAGACACGAGAGCTGGGTCTCACCCATCTGGCATTCGAAAGGCCCGTGGCAAGCACGGCACACAGGTCTCTATGCATTAAGACAAAGTCTGAGACTCGACCAAGGCTCTTCACATGAGTAACGGGAGACTGCGGGGAGCTGGGGGCAGGGACTCGCCCGACTCTCTCCATCGCAAAACCTTTGCCAAGTTGTTGGAAATGCTTCAACGTGCTTCCAGTGATAAAAGTTTCAGAAGTTCATTTTGAACCTCCCATGGCTCTCAGCTCAACCAAAGGCAGGACCTTGTTTTGTTGACTCTGGATGTACCCCAGGTTCCCTGCTTGCTCCCCATCCTTCCAGGGAATTGCTCTCCCCTGGACTCAGCATCTCCTTGGGACAGGGCAGTGCTGTGACCACAATTATCTCCAGCTAATTACCTTAAGTTAGAGGAAGGCCTCTGTACCAAAGACCCCTGTTAACATCCGCTAGAACTACAGTGACAAGACCCTGATCAGTCAGATCCTGCACCCAGTTTCTGGCTTATGCTGGGATGAGATGGACCACATTCAGCAGCAGACTGATCTTCTCTGGGACCTCTGAAGCAGCTGGACATTATATTCTGTGGGCAGCCACGGGGAAGACCCTTTTGCTTGCCTGCATCCAGCTCCTTTGCGAGAGGCATACCAGGGCTGCGGAGACGCCTGCATGCTCTGATGCCGCCCGCTCCAGCACTGCTGCTGGGTTTGCTGCAGGCAGCCCGCTGTTCCCAGCAAAGCCTGACGTGTCAGAGAAAGGTTTCCACAGGTCTGGAGAAACAAAGGAGCTCTGAAGTCCCTGTGAGCTGCCTACATTCAAAAGCTTTCAGCAGGCAAAAAAAAATAAAAAAAGGAAACAAGCAAAAAAGCAGAAGGAATAAACATGAACTCAATGCCTCCTTTGTCGAATTCACCCACCTCTGCGGTGGATTTCAGCCTTTCTCAGATTGCTGCTTACCCAACTCTTTCTAGCAGAAGTGCTGGGGCCTGGATTCCAGCCTCCAGGCTTGCCTTTCCCACGTCCCCTCCACCTGCTTCGACGCAGCCCTGGGAACCCCAAGGACCCCCCGACTGCTTTCCCCTGGCAACTCCTGCTCCATGCACGAGCTCCGCCAAGCCAGGGTGGGAAGTGGCGGGCTGCTCCCCTGGCACCGCACTGCAGACCGGCTCTCCCAGCCCGAGACACGCCAGGTGATAAAAAGGGATGCAGAGAGGGATGGAGGAGGCAGGAGGTCCTTGGAACAGACTGCGGCAAGTCCACCCGGCCTGATTTCTAACCGAAGCTAACAGGGAGCCAGTGGACTAGCGCGAGCAGGAGAGCAACGTGCCCATGTTTCTTAAGCATGGCGAGAAGCCAGCGAGCAGGCTCCCATTCCCTCCTGCTGCCTGGAGAACCGGCCTCGCGGGAGGCTGCGGAGCAGCTATTTGTACCAGACCAGGTGGGAGGAGATGAAGGTATTTCAGAGCTGTGTGTGCAAAGAACAGCAGCAGCTTGCCTTCTCTTTTTCCATTTCGCCACAGATTTATCCAGGATCCTGCAAGCCGCTCCTGTGACACTGCCCTCCCCTTGCTAACACCCCCTGCACAACTGCAGAGGAGCTCTACAGCATAAGCCCCACTCCCCAGTCCTCAGATTTTGGCTAAACACCCACTATGTACATACATTTTATTATTTTTTAATACTGTTTAATATTTGCCTGCATTTTCTCTGACTCCTTTTCCCCAGCTGAAAAGCAATGCCCCTCCGCCCGCCCGATGCAGAATCCGCAAAACCGACCATCAGTGGCTACAAGCCACAGAAGCGTCTGCAGTGTTTTAATTTTATCTGAAATCATCTCAGTTAATAGCAATATCCTTTCTTTCCCCCTCTCACCAACACATCCCTTCTTTATTTTAAGCAAGCTCGGAGCTGGAGCCTCAGCCAGCAGACACGAGCAGCAACGAAGCCAGAGGAACGGAGCCAGTTTGCACCCGTGATGAACTTGGCCTCGTACGTGAGTCAGGCGCTTCAGCATCGCACCCGTGGCAAAGCATCGAGGGGTCAGGAGGAGGATGAAGCAGCACCTCAGCTGAAATATTCACAATTCTCCCGCTTTATCCATGATCTCCTCCCTTCCTCGCTGAAGCACTGGCAAATTTTGCACAGCTCACGTACGAGCACCCCTGGTCGCTCCCGAGCTCCTGCATCTCTCTCCGCTGCTGTCAGTTCGGCTGCTGGTCCGAGGAGTCACCAGAGCTGGAAGGAGCCGGTGGGAGATGCCGAGCCAGGGGCTCCAGCTTGCGAGATGCTGCAGTGCCATCTTCAGACAGCAGCGCAGCAACCGCAACCGGGAGATTCAGTACAAATAGGAGGGGAAAAGGAAACCAAACCGAAAGCCCACCCAAACATCGCTCATTGCAGAGGGAAGGCGCAACCTGAGGCGAGGAAAACGTCTGCGGTCGGAGCTGCGGGAACCAAACGGCACAGCTCGAAACCCGCTCCTGCCGCCACGGACCTCAGCGCAGGCGGCAAGGAACAGCGGCCGAACCTCTGCGCAGCCCTGGGAAGAGTGAAACTCCTCGCTCCGTGCTGAAGCTTGGAGATTACAGGAACCAACTGTATTAAACAGCTGAGAGGTTTTAGGAAAAGGAAAAAACAGATTCTCTTGCTCCTCTCTGCTCTGGCATGCTGGGGTGAATATTGCAATGCACATTCTAACGCCCTCCTCCTCTCGGTCTCTCCTCCAGCAAGCAGAATAGGAGTGTTTTAGCCTACTACTCTGTAGTAGCAAATAACACAGGCCAGAGACCTCTCTCCCTCTCTGCCCTGAGCTCGCGCAGCACAGCCGCTGCCACACAGTCTTCCACCACCCCATCACCCCTGCTGCCTTGGGAACAGCCTCTGCTGCCTCCTGAACCCGGCTTGGGCATTTTCCGAGGGAGATCAGCACCGGCAGGGAGCAACGAAGGTGACCAGAGAACCGGGAGTACCTGGATGGGTGCTTGGGTCCACGCCCCGGGTAATTCCGTAGCACATTAGTAACAACCAACAACAGCGGTGGATTGATGCCGCAGGTAAACAGCGCACGGAGCTTCTCAGAGCATCAATCAGGTGGGCTTTGGTGCTAAGACAATTTCATATGCTGGCCCTCTGAAAACCAGGGCCTTTAAGAAGTCTTTTCTAGTGACACTGGCGATTTGGGCCAATTTTTAGTAATTGTAGTCATTCTGGCCCGCTTGCTCACGTCACTGCTGACATAAATCTCTCTGCAGCGTAGGAGACAGCAGCCCAGCCTGCCCTGCAAAGCTTGAGAGAAGAAAAAGCGAATGGACCTCAGGATTTCATTGGGATGCTAAAATTGATCCCACACGGCTTCCACCGAGGAACCCACTTATCACAGCCTCTGAGCAAAACTGCACACTACAAAATACATCTGAAGACGGTGGATTTAGTAAGCTAAGGAAGGGATTTCTGTGACAGCTATGAAAAGCAGAGCCGTTTTGCAGCAGCAAAGCCACAAATGCTGGATCCTCCTGGACAGGTATTCACCTCGCCTGGTTTGGGGCATCTTCGTGTTTAATTTTTAAGACTGAGCTCGTTAACGTGCTTCTCCCCATAGTTAATGGAGAGAAATACAGATGGCTAGAGCGCAATTCTTCTGACCTGTTGTTAACACTTGTCCTAATGCAAGAGGAATGGCCCTCCAGAGAGGCCTGTCCAGCCTAGGATGAGTAGTTCAAGCTCTGAAGTCCAGCTTGTTGACAAATCTCATCCGAAGCGCTGGACGGGTGGGAGCCTGCTACCCAAGCACGTTGCCTTGCTCCCTCCACCATGGCCGGAGGCGGCTGTTGGGGCTGCCCTCCCAGCCCCACCAAGCCACCAGACACCATCCACCGCTTTCTCAGGCCAGTTTCCTGATAATTCGGAAGCTGAAACTGCTTTGGATGGAAAGCTCGTGCCAGAAGGCAACGTGTCGGCAGGGTGGGACAACAGCACCCATCATCAGATCAGCTTAGGCTCGCACAGAGACACAACCCCGGGAACGGCAGAGAGCTCGGGCTGGGAAACTCGCCCGGCATCGGCCAGACAAGCAATCGATCGCAGGTCTAAGGCTTGGCCTTGGTTTGCCCCTTGATTCTGACTGCAAAGCCAAAATGTCTGGTAACAGAGAGAGCCACCCACAAAAACCTTCCAGCCAGTATCGAAGCCAGTTTGCTCAAATCCCAGTTTGGCAGGGAAGGTACGGCGCAGCAAGAAACTGGATCTTCGAGTTAAACGTAACTCAAAGCCCTTCACTCCATTTCCCCTGAGCCAGCTCCAAGACCTAGACCTATCCCTTCAAAAGCTCCTTGGCTTCTTTTTTAATTAATACAAACTCCACCCAACTGAATCTGATGCCTTGAAAACAGTTTGGAAAGAGGAAAAAAATTAAGAAAGAAAAAAACAGAAAAAAGCCAGGTTGCAGTTCTGTGCTTATCTACTCTGCCTGTGGATGAGTACACAGGGAGCCACGTGTGAACCTCATCCCCGGAGCAGGGGACAAGGTGGGCATGAGCCTGAGCTGTCCCTACACCGCGCTGGGTGGGTGGCACACAGAGAGGGACATCTCCTCCGACCCCACTCCAGCTGGAGCTGCAACCGCTCCGGACCCACTCGTAACCTGGACACCCATCCTGCCCGCACGTCCATCACCCGCGCCCACCGCCTCCACTA
>Ga0181612_140234_pt1 | contig 12213 bp, 6 predicted proteins | sample HoacroProtozoa21_FD_119630 | JGI IMG/M metagenome (GOLD analysis project Ga0181612, IMG submission 119630) | Hoatzin crop microbial communities from Cojedes, Venezuel. Combined Assembly of Gp0051906, Gp0051904, Gp0051908
ATGCTATCTAAGATGCTTACCTTAATGGAAGGATGATTCATTTGCCAGATCTGCCTATTTCTTTTCATTAACTATAGGAAGAGCCTAGACATCTAGCTTGAACTAGATACCTGATTTCCATAGCTGAACTTCGGTGAAATGAATTGTGGTGATTTAAAACAGTCATTTACATATTCTGCCCATGCAGATTCTACAGCTCTTGGTCACCTCTCGCTCTGAGTCCCCGTAGCTCTGTTCTTATTAGTGAATGAACCCATCTGTTTTATAGGTGGAATTAATTTGGATGTATGGACAACTTTAGTGTGCATAGTCTACGTGTATGTGGGCATCAGCTTTTAAATAGGTCTTCATTATAAAGTAGGTAACATATTTGTATTTGCATTTTCAATAGAGCATTAAAATAAGGCTTATTGAAGTACTTGTTTGCATTCAACATCTGCATGTGCTTTTGTTTAACAGAAAGGTATGCAAAAATCATACTGGTGTTTCAAAGTCTCTTATTAGTGATTTATTTTACAGGCTAGTCTGTCTTTCTTTAAAAAGAAAGGGTTGTAATGTTTATATGCTGGTACCAGCAGATAAGTGGATGAACTAATAAAGCTCACATCTGTGAAACCCTGAGTGATGCTCACCAATCAGTGTTACTACATTAATACTGAAAAAAGAACACCCAAAAGCAACCCAAAAAACAGTGAAAGAGCATTGCTTGAAGAAGCTTGTATTATTTTTAGTGCTTTTGCATGGTATACCTTTAAATATTTTCTCAGTCTGATCACCATATGGCTCTCAAACTCCTTATTTTTCCTTTTAAAAGTATTTTAAACTGAGCTATGCTATTACATCTGTATATGTCTCATTTAGGGTAACTTACACTTTTGGCTAGCAACACTGAAAATATTTTCCAGCTCTCAAGGTCCAGTCTAACCTTCTTCCATTTTTAAAGCTCTAAATGAGGAGCTGCACTGCACATGTAACTGAAAGTACTGGAGCTGAACATCTCATAAGGAGAAATTCTTGCCAGATTATATATACCTCATAGTTTAAACAGGGCTGGCAGCAGTACAAGAGAAGCTGCTTTTTCAGAAAATCAACTATTCGGGTTTTCAAAAAGAAATCCACTTGTGTTTGATTTTTTTTTAAGTGTTCTGAATTGTGAGGGAAGGGAAATTTAAGGAACTCCTTTTTTCTTTGTGTACTATAGGTACAGCAAAAATACATAATTCAAATAGTGCGTTTCATGGGCCTGCCCATTCCCTTTGGGTTTGCCATAGAGGAGTTATTGACAGAGAGCTAAATTGGGTTAAATAATTTCCCTGTAAATTTGAACTTGATTTTGTACTTTGTTTGGAAATTCCAGTTTACCTGTTATCTTTACTGGGGCATCTTTCAAATCAGCTAATCTGTGCTAGGGAAATTCATTTTGTCTGAGTAGTGAGAATCACATAGAGCATGAAGTGACTGTTCCACTTGGACGTGAGCCTTATTGTTACTTCCAGACGTTGTCTGGGTCAATACTGTGGTCTTCAATTGCACAGAAGTTTTCTTCTACAGTCTGTCTAGAAACAAGGTGAAGTGAAGTACTCATTTTCAGACATCAGCGCTGGGCGGGGGTAGCTGGGTGGTCACAGTGGAAGGCTGTCGGTCATCGCTTGCCTTTTGCATTCAGTGACATTTAATCGTGTTGACTTCTGGGTAAAAGGCATAAAGCCTTTCTGTTCAATATGCAATAAATTCAACTTGCATATAAAAAATTATAAATTAATCTCCCCCTTTTTTTTTGTGCTGCATTTTCATCTTAGAGGCAGAGGAAAAGGGAAACAAGTTTAGTCAGTAAAAATGTTAACTGTGGTAAAATGTCACCCCCGTTATTTATTTGTACATATTTCACCTTCACATCCATGAAATACTTAAAAATTGAAGTAGTGATAAACATGATGTTCATGTTTAATCTAAACTCATATACAAAGCTAGCTGTCAAAGCAATTTAATTATTCGGGATCTTTATGAAGTACTTCTTTACCTTACTTCAAGTGCAACACTTCTCTGATGGAAGGAAATTCTAACCACTGTCTTGTACTCAGAGGTGAAGTAATACTGTTCCTTCACTAATCAAAAATATGGAAATATTCAGAGAATTGACTTATTTGCCAGAGTCCTAAACATCTTTGTTGATGAACAAAGTGAGAGCTATCGCAGGTAGCCAACTACATTGACATGGCAAAGTAATTGTGTGCAGATAAAAAGCTGTTGGGCAGGAGGTACTTTTTTGTGTTGTTTTTTAAAAATACCAGACCTAATAACCTTTTTGGAGGTGATTATACTTATCTAGCTAAAATCCCCCTCATTATTCTGTGGATTCTGTCTTCCAGAGCAGCATTTCCCCCCTCGCTCCTTCCCGTCTGCTTGAAACGACTGGGACTGGCACCGCGGCTTCGGCAGCGGCTCTGTGTCTGGCTTCCCTTCCCCTTTCCTCTTGTCACTGCCACTGCCGGCTGCTTCCCCATCCCCCTGTGCCTCTTCTCAGCGTACCCTCACAGTTCCAGTTACAAAGGCATTTTTCTCATCTAGACAGCTGTTTGCTGGAAATTTAACTACATGATGTCATTTTACCTAAATGCCTTGCCGCTGTGTTTGTGTAATGTAGGAAAACAGTCATGACTAACTCAGGAAATGTTCCACTCCTCTGCATTTCTGTCCCGCGGGTTTTCCAGGTGAGCCCTGATGTGCAGGGGTATTTCTCAAATTTGTATTTGTTTATTGATAGCGTTGTAAAGTAACACTATGACTCGTGGGTACACAGGCAGTTTGGAGCGTAAAGTGCAACTGTTACGAACACAGATAAACTTTTGAGCCCATAGTATGTCATGTGGTCTGTTTTAAGGCACGAAAAACAATTTATCAATTAGTAATAGTTTTGTACAATTTTAGCAGCAGACTCAAGTAAAGTATGCTATAGTTAACATCACATCGCAAAGAAAACTTCTCGTGTCATTTGTCCAAACTGCATGAGTCAGTTCTGAGTGGAAAAGAATTCACACTTTAATAGGATGGTAATAGAACAACATATTTTTTATATTCTTTTCATGAGCAGGTATCATCTCGAGCTTATTCACACATTGATACGTCAACTTTTTGCCGTTTTACACAGCAAATGTTTTTTTAGTGTAGTGAATTAAAATTATGGTACGATTAACCCACTAATGTTTTGGGTTTTTTTTACAGGGGGCTACTATCAAAAGGGATGAACATACTGGTGCAATTGTGGTGGCCAGGATAATGCGTGGAGGAGCTGCAGACAGAAGTGGTAAGGTGTTGCTGTTTTCCACTAGCCATTCACGTTCTACAACTCAGGAAAAGATGAGATAAAACGGGAGCTTTTTGTACTCACGAAATACATCACTATCACAAAGAAAAGTGTCGGTGGTTTGGACAACTTTCTGAAGTGATATTTCAATACTGGTGAAAGTATTCGTGCTGAATTTTTTTCCTCAATTCACTTGCAATCAGGAATGTTTGAGTTAGCAGACACAGGGTTTGTTAAGAGATAACGTAATTTGTTTCCAGTTGAAGACATCCACTTAGAAATTATGGGATATGCCAAAATTACAGCCTGCTCATGGAGGAACTCGGGAAGGCTGAATGATTTTATATTAGTACATCCATTTGGAGTTTCAGCTGGTAATTTTCAAAATACCAACATATCCTTGACTGCCATTGTTTAGTTTGGGATGCTCAGAGTCTGAAAGAACTCAAGCAAGAGGTCCTGGGTTATGCTCTGGAGTGCTTCTTTTCATTGAGGAGAATCTAGGACAGCTGTGTTTCACACTTAGATGGGGTAATGGAGTAAATCTAGATATATATTGTTAAATCAGGAAGTATTTGTGCCACAAATTAGCACTCACAGCCTGAGTGATCTTTGCAGTACTTGCAGCTACGTAGCAATAAGAAAGTAGTACAAGTAGAAAAATAATTGGCACGGACGTTTTTCAAACATCTGTATTAAAGTCTGGAAAAGTCATAGAGAAATGGTACTGGTATTTGGGAAGAAGGAAGCGAGGTGAGTAAACCAACCATCTCAAACTTATCTGTAAAGACAGCAGCTGTTGTTGTCTTCACCATATATTTCTGCTTTTAAGTTAGAGCTTAAAGTGGATGAACAAGGGAGGAAAAAAGCTGAATGTTAGTGGCATCTTTTGTATAACAGGTAGCTACCATTTCACAGCTCCTCTTTGCCTTCTGTAGGTCTTATTCACGTTGGTGATGAACTGAGGGAGGTCAATGGGATTCCTGTAGATGATAAAAAACCTGAAGAAATAATACACATTTTGGTAAATACTAAACATTTTAAGATTAATTTGGGGGAGTTAAGAAAAGTAATTAGACTTACAATTTCTGGTTATTTCTTAGAAAAAAATATATTATATAATAATGCCTTTTCTTCTAGTGCCATTATTTACAAACCTCTATTTTCTTTCTCTTAAAGAATGATTTTTCCACACATTGCATATATATGCAGTTACAGATTACTTGTAAAGAGTTAATGACAGTAATATGGCTATATATATGTTGCAGAATGTTGCAGACCTCCATGTATAATCTACAGTTTTTAAGGCACACCATGATCTTTTGAATTAAAACTATTTTAAATGTATCCATTATTAACACGTTAACTCCATGTGAAAATTAATTCATAATACATGTACTTATTAGAATAAACTGGTATATTAAGATTATATTTTATATTGATTTTCAGTATATAGCCATAAATATGATTACGCTTGCACTCCTCTGAACTATACAATCTCCAAAGCCAGCCTAATTGCTCACTTATGGAGCACTATTGCAAATTAAGTATTTTAGACTTTTCCAGAAGTATTTAATATTTTTACAGCAAAGAAACCAGCGAGGGTCATGATAGATCTTTGTTTGTGGTATAGGCATTTCTATTTACATAAATACCTTGCTGTCCTGCTGAATTGAGTGGCTGTCTCAAACAGTTTTGGTTTAATAACCGAGATGATTCATTTCAAATGTTAGCCTTCTGATGTTCATACTTGCTTTATGGTTTTGTGTTCCCTACAGAAACATATTTTCCTGCAGAAATTAATATTTAAAAATCTCTAGAAACACAATAGCACTAGAAAAGGTGTGAACAATTTCCCCGTTTACCTCCTCGAGGTACAATATAAATATCAAAAGCTAGTTAGAGCTTGTTTAAAAGTAACAGAATTATTGATTCCAGTCCTACGGCTGGTGAAATAAGAACTTGGCTGCTGCTTGTCAAACAGTGAGCTCTTGGATCGCAGACATGCCGGCAGAAGTCTGTCTCACTTGGTAGTGGACAAGGCTGTTTCCATTTTGCTTAAATCGTTGGCTGTCTGTTGCACTCTGCTAGTTTTATGAAACTTGTCGGCTGCATGCAATAGTAGCAGAGGCTCCAGCTGATTAGCACTTCCTTCAATAGCAAAATGTCACTGAGGCAGTGGGAATATATTGTGGTTAATAAGTAAAATGCAGCCAGACGCACTTTAAGTGGGATATAGGGAAAGATGAATGGATGAGGTGGTTGATGATGGCTAACTTGTTTTAAGATTTATAGTGGAGGGCTTTTTTTCCATTTAGTACACGTAGTCTATTCAAAAATGTTTTTCTCTTCTAGTTTCTTAAAGCTGCCAAAAGAATAAATCCCCCCCAATAGTTTTATATGATAAATATGGCACAAGCCTGTTTGAATTTTTCTCTCAGTTTTCTTTGAAAAATGAAATGCTAGTTGGATTTTTCCAGGCATGTCCAAACTGTGCCAGGAGTCCAGCAGTTGCTTCTAATATGCATACATTTTAGCCATAGCATTTGCTTCTGCTTTCAGTGCAGGAGTGGGACCTCTGAAACATGCAGGTCTCAGTTTTTAACAGCCCATCGCTGCCCACCAGTGAAGCAAATAAAACCGAGCATTTCAAGGGGGTATTTTAATCTTTGCAATGCAACGTTCGGTATGGTGAAGCTGTCAAACTCCATGGATAATGCTTGGGAGAGGACAGAATCATTATATTTGAGTATTTTTAAATTAATTTGAATTTCTTTTCCTTTTAAGATTTATTTGAAATGTACAGCTTAATTCTCAGTGCATTTTCTTTTCAAACGTTCACCAGGCTCAGTCTCAAGGAGCAATTACGTTTAAAATTGTACCTAGTGTGAAGGAAGAAATGCCAGTGAAGGAAGGCAAGGTAGGCAAGACTATTTCAGAAGCTATTGCAGTAACTGTTATGCTGGGGATACATACTGTTTGCTCGGATGACGGCACCAAGAATGTGATTTATGCCTCCTGACTTAGTTTTTCTAATGTGATGATGTGTAGCGCACTGTACACTTCAGTATTCACATGCTGGATTTACAAGTGGGTGTAACATGGTTCTTAAGCCCTAACTCTACAGCCATGAAGTTGATATTGGTAATCTTCAGTCTTCTGCAAGGACCTGGCTTGCTTTCAAGTACTCCTTTTCTTCCATGGTACACTGGGTAGAAGACACTTGATAGCACCTTGGTTCAAAAATATATTCTCTTCTGTTCCCTATATGGGCACACTATTCACCTGCAAAGTCCTGTTTGCCTCAGATCATAGAGCCTTTACTACGTTGGGATTGTGGTTGCAGAAGCAATGAATTTAACATTCTCATATGAACTGCTAATGTTAGACATCCATAAGGGTGTTTTACAGCAGTAAACATTTATTGCTTTACATTATTTAGTTCAATTGTTTTGGACAGTAAAAGCAAAAAAAGGAGATACCTTTGGATAACATTTAATATTTTGATTTTAAAGATAAAACATGGTTTGTTTCAGATGTTTATCAGAGCCCTCTTTGACTATGATCCTAATGAGGATAAAGCAATTCCTTGTAAAGAAGCTGGACTTGCTTTCAGAAAAGGAGATATCCTTCAGATCATGAGCCAGGATGATGCAACCTGGTGGCAGGCCAAACACGAAGGTGATGCCAATCCCAGAGCAGGCTTGATCCCTTCAAAGCATTTCCAGGAGAGGTGAGCTACTGAGAAGCATAGTTTCAGTATTTTTTGTAGTAAGAGAAGACACTTAATTGCAGAGTTGTTAAGTTAGCAGAGTTGTCGTATGTGATGCTCACAGATTACATGGGTATGATAAACCTGCATTTGCAGCAAGACAACTGAACTTGGAAACCTGTTGCTGAAATACTTTGGATGTCCTTATTTGTCTGGCTAGAATTAATAATGACAAAAACTGATAGGATAACACTGATCCAGATTGAAAGACAAAACATATGGAAAATAGCACATCAGTATCTGTGTTCACACTGATGTACTACGCAGGAATAAGAACCGCAGCAAGTTTTGGAGAGCTTACAAAAAATTGAGGCTTAGGATGTAATTTTTTAGATTGTGAATAGATTACATTTTTTTAAGCTAATTTCTTATAAAAATCTTCTGGATATTTTGCAATAGTCTCATGATGTTAAGTTTTAAGTAATCCCAAACTTGCAGTAAAAACTGAGGAGTTTGTGTCTTTCCCCTACCACCTCCCATTTTGTAGGAGATTTGCACTAAGAAGACCAGAAGTGCAGATTCAGCCACTGAAAATTTCCAACAGAAAATCATGTAAGTTTGTTAAGCTGGAATAGAAATCATACTCTTGATCTCTAACCGTGTAAAATAGCAGTTTGTTTCAGCCCTGTGACTACAGGATGCATTTCTCCTGGGCACAATAGCTTCTTGATCATATTGTGTCAGTAGGAAAATAAATATAAGCGCTAAAATTAAAAACTTTAAAAGCAGCTAATATTTTTTCCCAGCCCTCTGACTTTGTTTTTGAAGCACCGAGCCCAATTAATGTTGTGATATATAATATTTTAAAGGTTGAAGAGTGTTCTTTTCCTGTTGAAACAGTACAGAATTGGCTCAAGAGTTTATATAATTGGACTGCATCAATACAGTGAAATTTATATTGAGAGTGAGATAAAAGGTTGGATAGTCTCCTCTTCTCTCCCCCATATAGTTGGTGATTTTTTGTGTCCTATGAAGCAGTACAAATTATTACAAGTCAGGACATTCAGTTCTTTGACAGGCTTTCAAAGAACCACTTCTTACTGTTTTTAAAACAAGTTCATTCTTAACAGTCTCTGCTTTTAGATATGGTAGTTGCACAACATAAGAAAAATAAGCTCTCAGAAAGTGCATAGATCGAAACAAATATTTTCTTTCCACTGGAATTTACATCAACATCTGTTTTAAGTATTATTGCATAGTTTACTTGACTTGTTATTTCTTTCAGTTATACAGACTCATAACAAAGTGACTACAATGTAAGAAACTATCACGCTTCAATAGGATCTAAATCTTAAATACAAATATGTTTGTGAGTTCAACTAGAAATACTCAGAAAGTGGTCTAAAATTTCCAACCATCTTTCATTCTCTAACATTAAAACAAAAAGTATGGATACTATGGCAAACGGTGGATACTGCACGCTAACTGCAAAACTAAATGCTTTTAACTTTAAAACTTCTCACCGAGGTTTCTGCTGCAATTTTCCTAACCCATTGCTATGGCTTTTGTGTTCTGAAGTTTGATAATTACTTTTAGTTTTCTAATAACCTGCATTTTCTATCTTTCATTCCATTTCACTATTTGATTGTCTGCCCTAATGCTGTTGTTAACTCCAAAGCCCTTGATTAGCTTTGTAATTACAATAACAGACTATATGATTGCTCTATAGGTTTTCTAATTTACATAGATCTTAGAAACAAAGAGGAGCTCCTCCAGCTTGTAGTAAATGTGTTGTTTTTCTAGGTTCTAGGTCAAGTTGCTCTGCCCCAGTTTTGGAAAAGTGTCTGATCCCAGGGTATAGCTATTTCTCTGTCCACTGTTCTTGAATCTGGATAATACCCTCAACAAGAGCCTTCAATTAATGTGGCACTGGTGCTTTTGAAGAGGTAAATCAGCTGCTGCAGCAAAACTGCATGACTCCTTTTATAATGGACTGCATCTTTTTAGTGACCTTCAAGTGAAAGGTTTTACAAGATGCTTTTCACCCTTCCAAATAGGCAGCCTGAACTTGATTGGGAACTGCTAAAATTACAATCCAAAAAAGACCCACAGTACAATGTCTACTATTGTCTCTGCTGTTTACACTGACTTTGGCTTAACTAGCTTAAGCAAGGGAGCAAGGGAGAAGAGTTCCTCTCTTCCTCCCCTTTCCTTTGAAATGTGACAGAGCCTAAAGGTCAAGCAGTATACCTATTATCGTTCTCTTTTAGACTTTTATAGACAAAGCAAGGTCCAGCTCAATACCATCTAGAAGGCAGTGGTGCCTCTTGAAGGAGGAAAGACTGCAGAGTAATGTAGGTTTGTCATTTTCACTCTTCTGCGTTTCTTAGGACAATCTGCTGCTACATCTGCCAGATTGCCAGGGGAAGAAGGGAAGTGCTGTTCTGAGTAGAGGTCCTTTTATTCAAAGACTAAATGTGTTTTTAGTGCTAGGAGGGAATTCAGATCCTTTGTGGAGGAGGCATTTTAAGGACCAGAATTCAGCTATAGAAAAAATGTTGTGACTAGGATGTTGCTCGAGTTGCTCACAGGAAAATCTTCCACTTGCTTGGCTTTTCAAGAACATTCCACATAAGCTGGGAAACTCCGCGTGCTTGTGAAAGTTAGGCAGCTTTTTCATGTTACCCAGCACGGCAGTGAAGCTGTGAGATGTGGAGGCCATGTCTGTATCTCTGCAGAGCAATTACCTTGCCAAAATTGGGAGATGCTGGAAAATCATGCATTGCTCAGCTGAACAAACAGCATACTGCCAGTATTGGAAACATGTAAGGAAGGTGACATAGAGAACAGAAAATGGAAAAGGACTGCTGGGTCTGATTTTTTTTTTTTAGTCCTTTTCTGTATTGTGGGGTATGGCCCACTGATTATTGTCCTCTAAAGTTTTATTTAACAAGTTCCCATGGAAGAAGGTAGAAAATTGGCAGTGCTTGATTTCGTCTGATTCCTTTTTAATCCTGTACTACCGGCCTTCAGCTTGATATAGGGTTCTCCAGTGTTTGGAAGGGTAATTGTGTGGGGAAACTGATGTTCTGTAGATCTTCCTGAACTAGCTGTATATTGAGAGGTTGCTTGCTATTGCAGTTCATCCCGTCCAGTCGTATGACCTGAATTTCCTTAGCAGTTTGGAAGGAAAGGGCAATTTGCCAGCTGATATTCTTAAAGCTTCTTAAAGACGAAAACCTATTGGCTTCAACAGAGCTGCTCATAAAAGTCCCTTTCCTGACAGGACTGGGAGTTGCGCTAGGAAGTTTTCTTGAGACCTGGTAAGTAGCACTGGATGTCGGCCTGGTCTGTTCAGTCAACTCATTCGACAGATCCCATTGTTTGTAATGAGGAGAAACCTGGGTACATGCCTTTGTGTTTAATGGGGAGAATCAAGGAGAAATACTCTGTTTTCTTGGATACCAAGAAAATGTGAGTCACCTCTGGTTTCTTAGGTGAGCTGCCAGGGTTGTAGTGTCATTTTACTTGAAAATTAATCTCAAAATTAGTCAAAAAAGTATAATGTACGAGAAGTATCCTACAACAACTTCTTTTCCTCTCTTCTCAAGCCAGTTCTGGAACCAGGAAGGACTGTTGTATTTGTCTACAAAAACAGCTGTCTGAAACATAGTCAATAACTGTATTCACAGCAGCATTAATGTCCATCAGGATTTGCTTTAATAATGAAGTATGTTTCAAAACCTGCGAGGAGCTATATTGAGTTACTTTTGGGAAGCCTTTCTACTTCCAATTTTGAATTTTTATATACTTTTCAGCATAGCAATGCATGTTGTGTTAAGTTGCTTAACTGTATACATATTTGTGTATTATAAATTTGGAAGCAAAAAAGTGGGCTTTTTTGATGATGTTGACCATGCTTGTATGTATACACATGTCAAGGAAAGGGAGTAGAGGATATTTTCTATTGAGCTTTTTCAGAAAGAATTATTTGCACTGAAAACAACAGAAACCCAACCTAATTCTGAACTATTAAAAGGATCATTTTATAATGGAAATGCCAATTCTTAATTCACTTTAATAGCCAAGTCAACTTGTTTCATTGTGTCTATGTGTAAAGTGAATATAAGTAAATACTTTAGCTTTATGGAATATACATACATATCTCCCAGAACTTAGCTATTTGCTTGAAAGAGATAAGAGAATCTTCCTCATATTGCACCAGTCAAAGTGAAAAAAGAACTTCAATGTGTACACTGGAGGAGGGGACAAAACAATGTACATTCCCTGTTGAAAGGTAAGTGAAATCATTTGAAAATGGAGAGGGTGCATACTGTGATGGTATCTAGGCATAAGGTGGCAGGGAATTGATAATATAGGTGGAGACTATGCTGACGAGATGGTTTTACATTGAGAGGAGGACCCAGAAAAAGTAGGAATAAAAGAAAAAGCAGGGAAGTAAACTTTCTTATAGAGGATGAAGAAAAGGAGACAGTATTGGAAAAAGGGCAGTGGAAGAACAGATGGACAAAAGCTGGCCATAAACCCTGTTAGGCAAATCCCTACAGAGGATGGGCTTTGAAATTATTAAATTAGTGCAATTAACAGTATCATGCAATAACATTACTGTATTCAATATTTGCACTAACATACTTGTTTTCTTAAAGATTTTGAAATGGTGAATGCAAAAATTACTAATATAAACTCTGACCTATTTTGGTTTTTTATTATTGGTAGAAAACCTCAAAAAGTTCAACATAATATTAGAGAAGTTTTAAAAGCATGAGATAAGTGGCAGCTGGATGTGCTTACCCACTGATGAGATTGATAGTGCTGCTTCCCGGGCTCTGAGTTAGTGCAGAAGTGGTGGAGGGCTACCAAACCTCTCAAGCATTTTCAGCGTTTTTATCGATACTTAACAGCAATGACTTGCTGCAATGTCATGCACCAGTACAGGCTTGGGGCAGACCTGCTGGAGAGCAGCTCTGTGGAGAGGGACCTGGGAGTGCTGGTGGTTGACAGGTTGACCATGAGCCAGCAGTGTGCCCTGGCTGCCAAGAAAGCTAATGGGATCCTGGGATGCATTAGGAGGAGTGTGGCCAGCAGGTCGAGGGAGGTTCTCCTTCCCCTCTACTCTGCCCTAGTGAGGCCTCACCTGGAGTACTCTGTCCAGTTCTGGGCTCCCCAGTTCAAGAAA
>Ga0181612_118791_pt1 | contig 12212 bp, 11 predicted proteins | sample HoacroProtozoa21_FD_119630 | JGI IMG/M metagenome (GOLD analysis project Ga0181612, IMG submission 119630) | Hoatzin crop microbial communities from Cojedes, Venezuel. Combined Assembly of Gp0051906, Gp0051904, Gp0051908
AGGGTAGATTTAGACTAGATATAAGGAAGAAATTTTTTACAGTGAGGGTGGTGAAACACGGGAACAGGTTGCCCAGAGAGGTGGAGGATGCCCCATCCCTGGAAACATGCAAGGCCAGGTTGGACAGGGCTCTCAGAAACCTGGTCTGGGGGGTTGGGCTAGAGGACCTTCAAAGGTCCTGTCCAACCCAAACTATTCTATGATTCTATGAAACAGAGTTGTTTAAAAGACAGAATAAAAACTATTATGACCAGAACCATTAATAAACCACCTGACAGACTCTAGCATCAAGTGCCAACAGATTTGTTTCACAGAAAAGGATGCACACAGGTTGTTGTAGCGGATACAACTTCCCTGGGCGTATGAAGTTGGCATTGCTCACACAAGCTTGACACACACCCTCCAGAAACTAAACTCAGGATCTGCAAGACACGAGATGCCCAGTTGGTCTCTGTTTTCAGACGGAGGGGTTCCAAGTTGATGGTAAAACTATCCCAGCATCTACAGAGAGCACTCTTTTTCAACAGTGTACTAAGTTCCCATTAAACCCATAGCACTGTGGAAGTACATGTAGCAGCGGGCACAGTCTGTGTAATAATCAATGGTCATTTAAAGCACTTCCGATATGTAACCTATTTACCTATCTCCACAAAACTTGTGAAGATAATACAATTGCCTCCACATATGACACATAGACAGGTTAAACTTAAATAATTCAAACTTAATAATTCTGGAGATATGTAACTCAAGACATGAACTTCTTTGGAAACTGGTAGAAACCCTCACATTCTACCTAACAAGAACATCAGAAGGACTTCCTTAGACCAATTAGGTTTCTCTTCACTATTTCCTCAACAGAACAAGTAAGGATTATCTGTGAATGCTCTGTCCTTTCAAGGATTGCCCTTGAATATTCAAAACAAATATGGTACTGAAAAATCTATAATTCTCCCTTGAAGATTTAAGATTTAGGATTATGTTCAGAATTATTTAAATGGAGCAGACATAATGAAATAGCTATGTCTGTCATCTAAGATTTTAAACTACTTTTGAACTGTTTATAAATTGCTGTTTTATGTTCATGCATTCATGAAGGGTTTATATAACATTCACAAAAAAGAAAGGAAAGTAGAGAGTGACTATAGGGGTTTTGGCACTCCACGATTACATGAAAGGCAATTTTGACATTAAGATATTACACAGCAAAGGAAGAAAACCTCCAATAAAGAGGTTTTTCAGTTGCAGCTCACAACATGGCTCTTGTTACATCATCTCACCTCATCTCTGCATCAGCTTCAAACTGCAAGTTCATTGCACAACTAGGGAGAATCATTGCAAACGCACCTGTGGATGCTGCTGGCAGATCCACCACTCTGAAGTCCCTGCAGCATGCACGAGCAGTGCTTCTCTTCCTCTGCCCCATGTTGTCAGTATCTGTTTCCTCAACATTTTTTCTAAGTAACTCCAGTAACCAGTCAGCCATCAGAGACCTGTTTTCTCATTAACACCCCTCTGACAAGAGAGCTCAGTGCGAGACATTTTTCTTTTCCTATGTAATAAGACATTTTTTGCTGTTTCCTGTTCTAGGCCTTCATTACATTCTTGTCTGATGTTCTTATTTTGATCGGCTGTAATTACTGTGCCAGCTAACAGTGCCAGTTCCTTCACGTATTTTTTTTCCAAGCTTTTTGTTTTAATTCCCCCAAAATAGACAATCTCTTATAAATCCTTCTCTGTTTATAATCATAAAATTCCACTTGTATTAAATAATGTCCTTACAAAACCTTCCATACTTTCTTGTCTCCCCTTAACTCCGATATAATCAACAACCTTTGGTGTACAAGATTCATTTAACAAAAGAAGTGCTTATGAAGGCTTTTAAAATGGATGCCAGTTATTTTGGTGCCTTCTTTAGTGAAGGTGAATGATTTATGAACCCTTCAGCCTCTGTACAGTGCATTCTTTAGCCAGCCAAGCACTACTTCATGTAAGCTTCATTGTCCAGCCCTTGCCGCACAGAAACGAGCAGACTGCCCCCAGCATTTTGGCCAGATGGAGATCAAATCAGCCCCTGATCTGTGGTCTCTTGGAGGCCCACAGACTATTTCTAAGGAGTTGACTAAAGATAAATAAATGCATGCCTATTATCAGCAAGGCTCAATACCTGCTAAAATCATCAGCACCTTCACAGGTGCATTTGGAGGGATCCACAACTAAGCCTGAAAATAACTCAAATTAAAGTGAAAATCTTAGACTGCTATCTGTAGGATTTCTTGACATTATTATTTATGCTTATTCCACACTTAGCAAACCATACTAAAAAGATCAGGAAAAAAAAAAGAAAATAATCAGAGTGAGCTATGCTTATGAGAGGGACAGGCACCAGGAACCTGAGTATAGCTATGGACACCGCTTCATTCTTCAAGGTCCCCACTCAACTGCCAGCCAGAGCTGAAGCAGTTTCCACTCTCCATACTTTGCCCCCATTCTTCACCTCTAATCCTCCAAATAAGAGCTGCTTAAGTTAACACCGGCAACACCACCACTGAATCTGTATCTGTGGCCTCTTCCCAAGTCCAAACAAAGCATCCATAATCATCTTCTAACAATTCAGCCACCTTCAGAGGCAGGAGGTGCCTGTGGTTTTGTCAGAAAGCTTACTTGGGTGTCTAAGCTTTTCTTACTGCTCAGACCAGAGCTGGCCAACGTCTTGCTTGAAGAGAGTGACAAGACATTGTTCTCCTACCTAGCCCATTTATGCCCATCAAGGAAATGCTTCTGAACTCCTTCAGTCTCCTCTAAGCACACTGTTAGCAGGAAGGTTAATAGAAAACATTGCCATTCCCTTCCAAAACAAGGTGGGGAGATGCCTCTTTCTTGCAGCCTAGCTTCTTATGGGAGTGCTCATGCCAAAGGAATAGACTTCCCTGAACTGTTTAGGCTTTCTCTTGTTTTATTTTCTAAAATTAAAGCAGTTTCAACATCAGAAACTGTCTTGGGAGCTGTGGACACAGTCTTGGATGTTCAGTGATCCCAATTCCAAATTACTGTGTCGGTCAGTGATGAGGGAGTGACAAGGGCACCTTTCCAGCAAGTGGGAGGTGGGGGTCTGAAGCAGTGCCATGAGCTCCATGCAGATCTCCCACTTCCCAATTAACTGCCCCCAGCCAGTAGATTATTACATGACAGCTGGGTAGCAGCAGACCATTCTTCAGACACAACTGTAGAAAACTTTTTTCAGAGACAGTTTTCAAAGGCTCTGTGTCTGACGGACAACTGGGCACACACATTCAAGCTCAGGTTCCTGCAGGCACTTGGCACTAAAGGTCATGAATTTATCCACCCCTACATTCAGCAGTGGGAATCCCGGAGCACATCCCTCACAAGCATTTTCCAGATGGCTGTTGTGGCCATCACACACTTTGCTGGCCGTGGTGGGTCACCTTCTTCAGCGCTTAGCTCTCCTCCATTCACTCCATGTAGCACCTAAACATTGCAGATTCTTGGTCTAGAGACAGGTATCTAACTTGCACCACAGTGAAACCGTTTATTCACGTCCATGTTTCATTCATGTGCTTTACTGTTGGACCAGATGATCTTTAAAGATCCCTTCCAATCCAAAGCATTCCACGATTCAGTGTAGGAGGAAACCAGTGTAAACCCTAGAACTCCTCACCAGCTGTCCTATTGCTCTGTTCTGGCCTCCAGGACACCCTATGGACCTCCTAACCAATCTTCTGATACAGCTTTGAATAAGCAGCATCCAAACACTCACAGTAGCTAAGGATCCTGGCATCCTAATAAACAAGTAAGAGACTGGTCCAGTAATGAAGAATTCGAGCAGACTAACTTCCCTTCTCTTCTTGTCTACAGACATCTCATACAACTATAGGCAAATAACCCAGGATTGGATTTTTCTGAAGAGGCACTTAGAAGGGCGAGATGAGACATTGCTTGATTTTCAAAACCACCTCTTTCTAAAGTTTCAGGCTCCTAATAAGTTATTTTCCTCTTAAGAGTTTATCTAGCTCTTAAAATCTAGCCGTACTCCCTTGCAGCTTTCAGTTCCAAATATATAAAATGGAGCACTTTTAGCACAAAAGTTGGCAGAAGCACTAACAAAGCCTTAGAAACATTTTTAAATGTTCTCTCCCTTGCACAGGTGTTTGCATGGCTAAAAACATCACAAGGCTTAAACCCTTGTACCTACACATCAAACCCTCTTGAAGGGTTCCACTCTGACAGCTCGCACACAGAATGGTCTGTGGCTCACGTGCAAACCAGAAGGAAGCTCTCAGATTTTAAGAACCTGCCAGCTAGTTATCAACCAGTAATCCGAAGGGCTTTGCCTACAGTTGATGCCTTACGAGCCCAGTCCGTGCCTCTTTCACCAGACTACTTTTCCCAAAATACATCCTAACACTCCTCTCATGGAGGGAAATGAAAACAGTGAAACCCTGACCACACGGCCTTGCGGGAAACACAGTTCAGCTGTGAACTCCAGCCAGCAGGGAAATGCAATGCAAAGCACAGACTACACTTCCCAGGAGACACCATGAGAATATTTTTTGCTAAACTCTTCTGGTTTTCAGCCAAAATACTTTGACAAAAGAACTAAACTACCTCAGAAAACTGACACTTTTCTTTAAAAGACCACTTGGCCAAAAGCCTTCCTACTTCAAAAGGATTCTGGTTCAAGAGATTTTGAACAGCTCTAAAGTTGACTAAATCAGAGCTTTAGAAACTGTGTAAAAAAATCACTCAAAAGTAACCAGAAAAAAATAGCCTTTAACAGAATTTACAATGTATAAATTACACAGTAGATTTCTGCTGTTTCCACAGTACAATTCTCTGCTGACTCTTAAGACTATGCCATGTTTAAAATGCCATTTTGACTATGAATTTAAGTTACCTATTCTTTCATGTATTAATTAAAACAATAATTTCATTTTAACAGATACATCTAAGAATTTTCTGAAAGATAGTCCAAACATATTTAAAATGAATACTCAACTTGAAAGTATTACTTCTTGTCTACATCTGCATACCTTATTTATGCCGCATCAGTAGCATAATAAAATTTTAGGGATATGTCTAACTAGTTTCACAAATTAAAAGATTCTAATATCATCGTTATAAGTGAGACCTTTAAATCAGTGTGTATTTTATACTCTCTGATCACTATAATGCCTTAAATGATCATGGGCATGTAAATGATCATATAAATATGAAATTTAAAAAATCTTAGCTACAGAGAAGGAAATGGCAATAGTTTCCTGCTAATTTTTAAAATCTTTCAGTACCCAAGGATCGAAGTTGTAGTATTTCCAGTCCAGAGGCTCTTTGTTTCATCGTACAGCCAGTGAAGTTGGGTATTTCAGTTCTCCACAGTGATTTGATTTTGCTACAGAAAACAATCCCCCTCCTAAATTTCACTGCCTATACTGAGCACGTACACAAGTATGCACAGAGGTCAGAACGGAAACTCACGGGTCCCCTTACGAATCCTACTTTTCATCTCTCATTTCTGAAAAGCAGGCGTGTGGCCTTCTGGTTACTGAAGTATGGTTTACTCTCATATTGCAGCTCATTTAGATCAAGATTTTATATCCTTAAATTTCATTAAGCATTCGTGTATACTACTTCCAACTTGATTTGGTTTTCACCAAGTTTACTGTTAATTACCCAGTGGTGTAATTTTAGCTCTTACTGGTTCTTCTGTCATCTGCTTCACTTCTGCAATGTCAGTCTTCATTCCCTGCTTTGCAGCTGTATTAAAAACTCACTTTTTGAAGTATAAAATAGCCAGCCGCTTATGAATAGAAGGATGGAGAAAAGCACTTAATAATTCCGAAATCAAACTGAGATATTGATTATCTGTTACCAGGAACCACAACCATTAATGAACTGCATGAAATTTCAATTGTAGGAAAAATTAAAATTCATAGACTCTTTCGTCTTTCCCTGCTCAAAGCGAGCTCTTCCAATGGCATTTGGACATTTTAAATACAAACTCCACACTAAACAGGAATTCAGTGATGTAATCCACATGGGTCCTTCTCAACAGAAAGGTCCAATGTTATCTGATAGAATCGAGCAAGTTCTTATTTCCCTTACCTTCCCCTACTCTGTGGGGATCGTTAATCATATTCTGCCACTTGCAAGGCAGCCCCCTAACAAACACCCATGCTTTTTCCTCTACACGCTTCTAAAGAGTGAAAGTACAAAACTCTCTTACCTTACGGTTGCTGAGAAAACGGGAACTGCAGAACGCTCTGTGCCTGCAGGGACACTGCACAGATGAACCTCATTGCTGCTGTTTACAGAAGTCTGACAGTTTTTAATTTGAAAAGAGCTTGTCTTTCGCTTTTCGACAGTTCAACAAATCAGACAAAACAGTTGCAAGTGTTATCTGTAAACAGCTTCCTGTTTGAAATAGATCAGCTGTCCTGCAGGACAATAATTAGGGAAGAAGTGTGGGAAAGCTGAAGAGGTCCATGATGTAAGCTTTTTATTTTGGGAATGTACTTTTTTGGGAATGCACTCTTACTCTCCCCTCCTCCTCTCTAGCAGAGAACCCCTTTTTAACCATTTACATCTACTCAGCTCTCAGCCACGCATGCACACTGCCCCAGCACACCACTTTTCCTGCTTTCCTTCAGTGGACACAAAAACACACGAAATGCAGCATTGAATGTGAGCACCTTCTCACATTCACACACTCTCCCCTTACTGAAATTCTCTCCATTCTTGTAATTTGCTCTAGCATTCTTGATTTGAGTCAAACGCGCAACTATTTCAGAGCTGAGTCTCAATGCTCCACAATAACATGCAAATTACATTATCCACATGGCAGGCTTCTTCATGAAATTTCGGGGTTTCCTTTTTTTTTTTTGGTATCATTTTCTGTGTCAACGGGAAGGGAAAAAAAGGATACAGAAATCCTTCACTATACCTTCCAAATAGTTCTACATTTCTGGTTTTCAATCTTAGACAGCTAGACTGGTTTGAGCCTTGGGTAAACCACAGTACTCCATATACGTTTGGGCAGGTAAAAACTGGAGCCAGCTGATTGTGGGAAGTGGGATTTTAAGAACACCTTCTGCTACAGCAGTTTATACTTCAACAGGTATGACTGGCTTCAGTCTCAGCTTCCAGGGCAAATACAGAGTACTGCTGATGACTGTACCAGTCAATACCCCCCAGTGAATAGCTGCTATATTTGTAAGGCTGTAGCTCTGATAAGCTTCTTCAATAAAAAAGACCAGCGAACCATCTGCCCTGCCCCCTGGGCTCACACCACTGCTCCCCGCTCCCAGTCTCTCCAGCTAGGGTTTGAGGGGTCGTGCTGCCAGCGAGCACCCAGCGGGACAGGAGCCTGGCCAACTCCCAGCATGAGGCCTCTTACTGGAAGAGCAGAATGGTAGCTAGGGCAGCAACGGGAGGTTCCTTTCCATATTCTACAGTCCCAAGACCAGAAAAGTATCAGAACACCAACAAGGCTTTAGACTGAGGGACTAGAGAAAGTTGTAACAGGATCGTGTCCGTGTATGCATTCACTTCCTTACCACCCTTTCCGATCCGCTCTCGCGGGAGGTGTAGGTCCACTCCACTGAGGGTTTCATGCTGCAGTGGTGGTTGATATACAAGCTGATGACACACGGTACTGATGCACTTTCTCTCTGCTGTGCTCATGCCATGCTGTATCCTCTCTCCCAGCAAAGGCGACAAAAACGGGTACTGCAGACAGCCCAGCACAGGTGGTGGTGCCTCAAACTCAGGACTCACGGTGGGCTACCTTCCTAAAGGCAGACCTCTCCTAAACCACCCTGCTTCCATGTGGGGCTGGAACCTAGCTCCCTCCTCCACCGCTATTAACTCCTGTATTTTAATACACACCAAATGGTCATCAAAGGAACTGATGATCACTTCCAGATTACATCAGTAAAGAAACGACAAAACAGCAGAACACCAACGTAACTCTGTAAGGACCACACAACTCTAATTTGAAAGCCGAGTTTTACGCATACACAAGCCCTGTTAGTTCAGTGGGAGCAGAAGACAGATAGCAGGATTGGGCCCTTGCAGCACTCTGTTGGCAGCAACTTGCCAAGAGAAATATTTGATGTAAAGAATGCAGCGAAGTGACCGCAGTCCAAGCCTTTGAAGATCATATTACGAAGGAAAGCCAACGTCCATTTACATACATATCTACTCTCCCTGTAAACACAGGCAAACAACTCTGAGGCCAGAAACAGAATTCAATGGAGAAATAGAGCCATTTCAGGGAAAGTCAGTAGAAAAGGTAGGATTGAACACTGGGGAAACAGAAGTGAAAAACAAACCAGACTTCAAAAGGAAAGGGCAAATACTCTAAATGCAGTGAAAGTGCTTTCTGTAGGAAAAGGGAAAATAAGCAAGTACACGGTTTTCTTTCACCTGAGAGAGAAAAGGGTGCAGTCCCCTTTCAGAAAGGCATAAGCATCCTTCGCCCACCCAGAAAGCTGACTAGAAGCTGTGTAGCCACGCTGGTGCGTCATCTAAATGAGGCTACTATGTGCAAACTGGGGTACTGATGCATGGAATACACAGGCGCAGCTTAAGCCATCACCAGGTCACAACAGCTGTTGGCTATCAAGCTAAAGTTTTTCATTATGTTAATATGCCTGTCTGAGAATCTGTAGCACTTCAAGAGCTGATTCACAACGCTTTCAGCCACCCTTGCTGGATGGAGAGGGACGGCCTTCGGAGGCTAGGGTATACAGCAAGACACACCAGCCAAGACCAGCTGCCTCGGCTTGACCCATAACCCAACGTTTACCCAGACTTTAAGCTCACGCTAAACACCATGCTGACAAAACTATAGGTAGTAGCCTTGCATTGAAACCAACCAAAACCACGTAGACAAAAGCAAACTGTTTGTAAAAGGACAAGAACTAGTCTCCTCTCAAAGTCTTCTCCTGACATCAGAAAAAACTATGTTTATACATTTTACGAGCCTTCAGGCAAATTTTTAAACTCTTTCCAGAGTCAGTTGGCATTATCTTTGTGTCTGTAAGAGGATTAAACATAATATCTATTTAAAAACACAATGGCTATTCAAAAATGTTGTTGTTACGAGAAGATGACAAGGCCCCAGTTCTCCTCTTGGTATGGAAAAAAAGTCCAGTGGGATCAGCAACATTCCAAACCAGATTTTCCCAGGGGATGGAAGTTGCCAGTACCCAAACTCCTTAGTAAATCAGTATCTGAGCTCAATTGCTGAAGCTCAGCTTATCGCAGACTTCCACAAATGCTGTTCCAGTTCTTGAAAGTCCAGGCTGCCTCGCTAACCCGCCCTTACTCAGCCTCCCAAGGCAAACTCCCAGAAGAGGCAAGGAGATGCAGCAGATGAACCACTCCTCCATGGAACAGATCTGCACGCTGAGTGCATCCTCTCCTCTGCTCCCGAGACAACGTAATGATGTCCCGTTCCCTTTGGCTTCACCCAACAGTAATTGCTTAGCCAAGAAAACAGGAAACCACTTTATTAAACGCCAAGACACACCTGGTAAAAACCAGCCTGTAGCGTGGGCTCTGTGAACATACCCATCCGAACCTTCCTCCACTTGTGCAGCCTCAGAGAGCACCATTGCACCTCTGTGGGCAAGGAGACACCAGAAGCTACCCTCACCACCTCCCCTTCCGTGCAATACACGAGACGTGCAGTGGGAAAGGTCAGTCCTCAAACAGCAACACAGGTTTAGCTTGGTTTGCAGCTGTGTAAAATCTGGCCTTCAGCTTCACTGGTGGTGTTGCACTGATGTTGTTTGCATGAAATTTCTGAGCTGCATTCACTGCAGCAGTAGTGCTTCTTGTGTTATTCTCCATCTCTAAAATTGGAATAATCTCTTCAGTGCCTGGCTTTAATTCTACCTTTGCTGCTTCAGCAGCAGCTCAAGACTGAGCCAGATATGTCAGCACAAAGTCCAATAATGAAAAGCATTATCTATTAATCATTTAGCAACATCTAGCAGCAACTGCTTGTTGCAAAGCTTAAGAATGATTTTCCTGAATAAAAAGAAAAAATAACAGTAACTGGAGGGTAAGGGAGGGGATATCTGAACATGCAGACTGTAACAAATCCAACAGACTGTCCTCTCTTGATCACAAGACAGAAGCAAGACCTTTACATGTAGCTGTCTGCAGGGAACAGAGCACCAGCACAAAGAGATGCTCGTGTCACTTCTGTCTCTTGCTCTCAGCAGAACGCCGGTTTTTCACACGAGCATGCTTAAGGCAGGCAGTAACAGGCACAGCAAAGCCACTTCATTATAAAGGGGTCAACCATTGGCACTGATCAATGCTGCAGTCAGGCCCGTATGGAGCACAGGAAAACTCACACTCCCTCTGCCTAACATGGGACTTCTTTTTATGAGACTTCATGACTTTCTGTAATCAATATCTTTTTTCTGTCATTCTGATACACCTCTAGAGGCCTAGAAAGCACATCCCACAAAGATGAAAGTGTGCAGCTTTTTGGCATTGCTCTAGCATTTAGATGTAACTGAGAACCAAACTCGGGCCTCCCACTTACAAAATTTAGTAAAAACAAAGGCATAGGAAATAGATTATTTCAGCCCACAATACTGGAGTGCCAGGATTCCTTTTAACACTGCTTGGTGTGAGGATCACTACGTTAAAACTTGCCAGATGCTCCCACTTACACCCAACAGGGGCTGATCAGACATGATGTTATCATGCATCAAATTATCATATTAATACAAGATAGGTCACGCACATGCCACCCAAGACTTCAAGCAAGTTCTGCCACACTAGAACTGTGACACATCTACGCACCTTTTCAAAGGGAAATCAACAGGGAGCAGCCTTCCTCGCAGACAGAAATATCTGAAGACATTTGTGAAAGGATTCATATGGAACAATGGAAGCTGTAATATCAGATGCAAGTCTCAAGAGCACCTAACAGACGTAAAGCCCTTGCTTCTCATTTTGGGCTACTACACGAAAGAATGGGTCTTTTTATACTCTTCAGTACATGATTGTCTCTCCACATTGACACCAGCCACACACTGCTGCACAAGGTGTTGGTACAGAATGCCCCATCGCCTTTTTTGCACAGACCAGCGGATAAACTCCTGAGGAATCACCTGTTCAGAGTTCAACTGCGCCAGCACATGAAAGGTATAGGAGAAGCCTAGCATCATCTCACACGGAGTCTGTTTAGGTTAAAGTAACATTTGACACCAGTACTCCAGCAGCCTCATTAGCACTTGACCAGATGGCATCAACTGACTTTCCAGATTGCAGGCACTCACTTGATACGCTTGTCAAGGGACAGAGGGAGTTGTCTGACTGTATCACTGACACTAACACACAAGGGAGCCTGTGAATAAAGGTAAACCAGGACTAAAGTCTTTTGCAAAGCACACAGCCTGTCATTTTTATGTCACAAAAATCCACCTTTACTTGCAGCTTAGTTGATGTTAAGAATCATAAATGGCTTTGACAGCATTATCCTTCCACTCAAAGAATTTGCTCATGAGGCCATCACGGGCCTTCACATTTCATATATAGTTCAAAGGGCTTGCAACAAGAGCCAAGAAAAATCTATGGCCAGCTGGCAATGCCTGGGAACATTTGCAATCCTCACATTCAGTTTACCAGATCTCTTCTCCCCTGCTTACCCCCTTCCCAGTGCTTCAAAACTAGGAACGTTACTGACATTTTTATTGCTGTGAAGACATCAAACCCAAGTTACATTTTGCCTTGAAATAAGAAACGCTGCCTGCTGAAGCCTGCTGCCTGAGCACCACCTCTTCTTGCAGATGTTACACAGCCCCAGCAGACTCACCAACCCCGGACTAAAGGTAGTTAACATCTGGTAAGTCTCCAAATACTCCCCAGGCTGATTCTTCCAGCTCACACCAGCAAAAACCTATTTGCACAGGCTACCATTTGTGACTGCCATAGCAGGCTTACTAACATGTTTCAGGGGAGGTTTAGATTGGGTATTAAGAAAAAATTGTTTACTGAAAGAGTGGTCCGGCATTGGAATAGGCTGCCCAGGGAAGTGGTGGTCACCATCCCTGGAGGCGTTCAAAAAACATATATATATGGCATCTAGGAACATGGTTTAGCAAGCATGGTGGTGGTGGGGTGATGGGTGGACCTGATGATCTTAGAGGTCTTTTCCAACCTTAATGATTCTA
>Ga0181612_122552_pt1 | contig 12212 bp, 8 predicted proteins | sample HoacroProtozoa21_FD_119630 | JGI IMG/M metagenome (GOLD analysis project Ga0181612, IMG submission 119630) | Hoatzin crop microbial communities from Cojedes, Venezuel. Combined Assembly of Gp0051906, Gp0051904, Gp0051908
ATTTTGGACCTAATCCTGAAGCGCAAATCGTAAAAGGGCGTGTGCATTTCAGTCATCAAGGTGCGCATCTTTGGTGTGATAGCGCTTATTTCTATCAGGCAGCCAACACTGTTAAGGCTTTTGGTCATGTCAGATTCAAGCAAGGCGATACGCTTTCGCTATCTTGTACGCGTGCGACTTACGATGGTCAGTCGCAGATGATGGAGGCGCGCAAAAATGTTGTGCTGACCCATCGCAAGCAAACGTTGAAAACGGATAGTTTGAACTACGACCGACTCTACAACAACGCTTATTTCTTCGAAGGAGGAACGCTGACTGAAGGAAAAAATAAACTTGTTTCCGATTGGGGTCAATATGATTTGAATACGCGTGAGGCGGTGTTCTATTACAACGTTCGCATGCGTAACGAAGGTCGTTTAATCGAAACGGACACGCTTTATTATGACACTCGAAAATCGTTGGCGCATATCGTTGGCGAAAATTCGCGCATCACCGATAAAGAAAGCACTGTAGAGACGTCGGATGCCTACTATAATACGAAGACGGATATGGCGCAACTCTATGGTCGTTCAACGATGCAAGATAAGCAAAAAACCATCACAGGCGACAGTCTTTATTATACCAAAAATGGCGAAAGTTATGGTTACGGCAACGTGGTGTATGTTGACAAAGAAAACAAAAATTCACTGCTTTGCGATGAACTGCGTTATAACGAGAAAACGGGTTATGGTTATGCGACAAAGCACGCAATGCTGATGGATTATTCGCAAGGCGACACGCTCTATGTGCATTCTGATTCGATGAAGATTTATACATTCAACATCAACACTGATTCTGTCTATCGCAAAGTGCATTGTTTCCGTCATGTGCAAGCGTATCGCAATGATGTTCAAGCGATTTGCGACTCGCTTGTATTTAATTCGCAAGATTCTTGCATGACGATGTATAAAGATCCAATTGTTTGGAACGAAGGTCGCCAATTGTTAGGCGAGAAAATCGATGTGTTCATGAACGATTCCACTATTCGGTATGCGCATGTCATTGGTCAGGCATCGTCAATCGAGCAGATGTACGACAAAACCCATTACAACCAGATAAAATCGAGAGAAATGATGGCGTATTTCACCGATGGTCGTGTTCGAAAAACAGAGGCAATCGGCAATGTTTCGACCATTTATTTCCCTATCGATGAAAAGGATAGCACGCTGATGGCGTTGAATTATTTGGAGACCGACACGATGCGGATGTATATTTCCGATCAACGCAAGATGGAAAAGATTTGGACTTCAAAATTCGATGCGATCTACTATCCGATGACGCAGATTCCTACTGGTAAGGATAAACTCGATAATTTTGCGTGGTTCGAAAATCTGCGTCCGAAAAACAAAAACGATATTTTTATTTGGCGTGGAAAAGGCGCGAATACTTTGAAAGTAGTTAAGCGTCAAACCGCTCCATTACAGAAATTAGAATGAGTGATATAGTTCATTTGCTACCCGATTCTGTTGCTAATCAGATTGCGGCAGGAGAGGTTATTCAACGCCCTGCCAGCGTGATTAAGGAATTGATGGAAAATGCTGTCGATGCAGGCGCAACAACCATTAATGTGTTGGTCGTTGATGCAGGTAGAACGCAGATTCAGGTCATCGACAACGGTAAAGGTATGTCGGAGACTGACGCTCGACTTTCTTTTGAGCGTCATGCAACATCGAAAATCCAAAAAGCAGATGATCTTTTTGCTTTGCAGACAATGGGTTTTCGTGGTGAAGCACTTGCTTCCATCGCTGCTGTGGCGCAAGTTGAACTGAAAACGCGTCAAGAAGAAGATGAATTAGGTACTCATCTCAAAATCGCAGGTTCAAAATTTATGAGTCAAGAACCATGTTCTTGTCCCGTCGGTGCAAATTTCAAGGTAGAGAATATATTTTATAATGTACCCGCGCGTAGAAAATTCTTGAAAACCAACAGCACCGAACTGAATAACATTCTCGTGGCTTTCGAACGCATCGCGTTGGTTTATCCGCACATCAATTTCACACTCCATAGCAATGGTTCCGAACTTTATAATCTAAAAGCAGCGCCATTGCGCCAGCGTATCGTTGACGTGATGGGCAAGAAAATCAATCAGGACCTTTTGCCTGTCAATGTTAAAACAACGATTTGCGAGATAACTGGTTTTGTTGGTAAACCAGAATCGGCACGAAAAAAATGTCCTTCGCAATATTTCTTTGTGAACGAGCGCTATATGAAGCATCCGTATTTTCATAAAGCGGTGCTTAGTGCGTTTGAACGATTGGTACCTATTGGTGAGCAGATACCTTATTTTATATATTTAAAGGTTGCTCCACAAGATATCGATGTGAATATCCATCCAACAAAAACGGAAATCAAGTTCGAAAATGAGCAAGCAATTTGGCAGATTCTTTCTTCTGCAGTAAAAGAATCGATAGGTGTGTTCAATGTTTCGACAAATCTTGATTTTGATACGACGAATCGCCCAGATATTCCTGTGTTTGATGCAAATCGTCAAGCAACACCGCCTCAGGTGCGCACCAATCCGCAGTATAATCCTTTTAATTCGAAGACTCAGCGCAACCAACCATCAACTTCGCAATGGAATGCAATGCTTGAGGAGTTGAATCGAACACCACGAACGGAGCAACAACAGATTTTCCAACCAGAATTGACTGCACAGGAGAAAAATCAAGCACTCATTGAGGATAAAGCACCATCTCACTATCAATACAAGGGCAAATATATTTTGACAGCGGTAAAGTCTGGACTGATGATTATCAATCAGCACGAAGCGCATGAGCGTGTGTTGTTTGAGCAGTACATGCAACAACTCGACAACAAAAAGGGAACAGCACACAAACTCTTGTTCCCTGAAATGGTGCAGTTGACTTATAAAGAAATAAACCTATTAGATACAATTCTGCCTGAATTAGAAAATATCGGTTTTGAACTCGCTGATCTTGGGCAAGGCAATTATGCGGTCAACGCTGTGCCGCCTGAAATGGAGAATGCAAACATTAGTGATTTCATCCACACGCTTTTCGATAATGTGACGACTGACGAGAACGCGCTTCCACAAATCAAGAAATCTATCGCACTGAGTATGGCTCAAAAAGCAGCAATCCCAGTAGGGCAGATTTTACAAAATGAGGAGATGGACGACCTAATTAATCGCTTATTTACTTGCGAGAACATCAATTATTCGCCATCTGGTAAGCGAATCCTTACGATTCTGTCGCAAAATGATATTGATTCTTTGCTGCGTTAATGTTAAAAAGTATTAAAAATACGCAAAAATAGTCCCATTTTTCAAAAAAACGGGAATTTTTCTAAAAAAAATGATAAGAATTGAAATTAATTATTACCTTTGCGACGGATTTTATGATGTTAAAAGTCTTAATTTTAAAGATTAATACATTTTTGTTAAATAAGAAGTTATGAAAAAGTTATTGATTGTTTTGGCATTAGCCAGCGTATCAATGGTGTCAATGGCACAGGATACGACAGATCCAACGCTGAAATATAGCGTTGCAACGAACTCATTCTGGAGCAACTGGTTCATCCAGGTAGGTGCTCAGTGGAATGCTTGGTACTCATCAGAAGAGCACGGCTACGATCTCGACAAGAGCCCTGTTAAAGGTTTCCGCTCAAATCCAGGCGCAGCTATCGCTATTGGTAAATGGTTCACTCCTGGACTCGGACTCCGTACAAAACTGCAAGGTATTTGGGGTAAATCAGTTCGTGGTCCTGAAGGAACTGACATTGGCAACAAATATTGGATTCTGAACGAGCACATCTTGTTCAACCTCAGCAACATGCTGCTTGGTTACAATCCAAATCGTGTTTGGAATTTCATTCCATTCGCAGGTGGTGGCGTTGGTCGTACAATGACTCACAACCTCTACGCTATGGACCTCAGCGCAGGTATCTTGAATGAATTCCGTCTGAGCAAGAAAGTTCTTCTCAACCTTGAGTTGGGTTGGAACCGTCTTGAAAGCGACATCGATGGTGGCGAACAGTGGACTGACGGTCACCGTGGATGGGATTCACACGACAACAACTTCTACGCTGAACTCGGTTTGACCTTCAACCTTGGCAAATCAACTTGGGACAAAGTGCCTGATGTAGACGCTATCAAAGCTCTCTCACAGCAAGAAATCGATGCACTTCGCAACCAACTGAATGATGCTAACGCTGAAAACGCACGTCTCCGTGACATGCTCGCAAACCAAAAACCAGTTGAAGAAAAAGCTGTTACTAAGTATGTAGGCGCTCCTGTAAGCGTATACTTCAACATCAACAAAACTGACGAAGGTCCTTCATACGAGGCTGACCTCAACGACGTTAAAGGTCTTGTTGAAATCGCAAAAGAGAACAATTCAAATCTTCTCGTAACTGGTTATGCTGACAGCGCAACTGGTTCAGTAGAGCGCAACCAATGGCTCTCAGAACATCGTGCTGAGCAAGTAGCTAACGAAATCGTTAACATGGGCTTCGACCGCGATAAGATTGAAACCGCTGCTAAGGGTGGTGTAGCTATCCTTTCACCGATCAACCTCGACCGTCGTGCAACTGTTGAAATCAAATAATTAACGATTCCACAATACATAAAGAGGCGCTTCTCGTGAGCGCCTCTTTTTTTTGTTTTTATTTTCGTTCCTAATTCAATACAATTTTTGCGAGAAACGTTGAAACAGTTGCCTATCTCGTAAAATTAATGTAATTTTGCATTGAAAAAGGAAAATCCTATGTTCAATCTGGCGTCTTATTTCCCTATAACAGAACCTTCTCTCATATTTTTGGTGGTTCTGTTAGTTATTCTTTGCGCGCCGATTGTTATGGGAAAACTTCGCATTCCACACATTGTAGGAATGGTGATTGCAGGAATGCTTCTTGGGCAGTATGGCTTTAATATTTTAGAGCGTGACGATTCATTCGAACTTTTTGGAAATGTAGGTTTAATCTACATCATGTTTCTCGCTTCTTTAGAGATCGACATGGAAGGATTAAAGAAAAACAAAGGTAAAGTGTTGTTATTCGGCATTTTGACATTTGTTATACCTTTTTTTCTGACGTTCTTTGCGACAAAAATTTTTAATGCATCTTTTCACGTATCAGCGCTACTCGGTTGTATCATGGCAGCCAACACTTTGATTGCATATCCAATCGTTATTCGATATGGTCTGCAGAAAAAACCAAGTGTTGTGCTTAGCGTTGGCGCTACAATGATTGCGCTCTTTTTTGCATTGACGACATTGGCGGCGATTGTTGCATCCGTCAATCAAAGCAGCAACTGGCGATTCTGGTTGCTTTTTATACTAAAAATTGCCGTATTCATCGTAGGAATCGTTCTTATCATTCCACGTCTTACTCGTTGTTTTTTGCGCCGCTATAGCGATGCAGTGATGCAGTTTATCTTCGTTATGGCGATGCTATTCCTTTGCGCGGTACTTTCATCTTGGGTGGGTCTGCAAAGTATTTTTGGTGCATTCCTCGCGGGATTGATACTGAATCGCTACATCCCACAAGTCTCTCCGCTGATGAATCGCATAGAATTCATCGGTAACGCCATCTTTATTCCCTATTTTTTGATTGGAGTAGGCATGCTGATCGACATCCGACTGCTCTGGCAAGGCGGAACGACGCTCATGATTCTTCTATGTTTGGTTATCGCAGGCACAATCGGCAAAGCTATCGCCGCCTATCTCTCCGCGCGTTTCTTCAGATTACCAGCATCGTCTGGTACGATGATGTTGGGTCTTACGTCAGCCCACGCAGCAGGAGCAATCGCCATCGTCATGGTTGGTTTTCTTTTGAAAACACCAAGTGGATTTGCCGTCATCAACAACGAAATACTCAATGCAGTTGTACTCATGATTCTTTTCACATGCATCATTTCTTCCATTCTAACCGAGCGTTCCGCGCTTCGAATTACCATGCGCGACAAAGAGCATTTTCTCGATGAAATGGGCAAAAATGATGACGAAAAGATTCTAATTCCCGTAAAATATCCCGAGTACGCTAATCGTTTGACCAACCTCGCCATTCTTATGCGCAACAAGAAGTTGAACCGCAGTCTTGTTGTGATAAACGTCGTTTACGATGATCATGATTTGCCACAAAATCAAGCTGTGGGAAATCGCTTACTCAAGCAAGTAGAAGAATATGCCAGCTCCGCAGATGTGCGCGTCACGAAACAGGTGCGCATAGCTGCAAACATTGCGAATGGAATTAAGCACGCTTTCAAAGAATTTCAAGCATCTGAGATTTTAATTGGCATGCACACGCATAAGAGTGTGTCGCCCAAATTTTGGGGATCATTCCACCAGAGTCTTTACAACGGACTTAACCGTCAGATTATGATGGCACGCCTCAATCAACCATTAGCAACAATCCGCCGAATCCAAGTAGCAGTGCCGTCAAGAGCGCAGTACGAACCAGGATTCTATCGTTGGCTCGAGCGACTCGCGCGTTTAGCAGGCAATCTCGACTGTCGGATGACCTTCCATGGGCGAACCGACACGCTATCGCTTATTCAGGAATTTCTAACTAATCGACATCGCGAAGTCAGAGCCGAGTTCCAGTCGATGGAACATTGGAACGAACTGCCCCATCTCGCGACAACGATTGCCGAAGACCATCTCTTTGTCGTCGTCACTGCACGAAAGGGAACCATATCTTATAAAACCGCGCTCGAGCGGCTGCCAGATGAGTTGACAAACCACTTCAACGGCAAAAATATCTTAATCGTTTATCCCGATCAGTACGGCGATCCAATCGACCATCTCACGTTTGCGCGACCACAACACCAAGAAGAACGAAGCGCGTACGACGAGATAATCGCATGGATAAGGAAAAAACTAAAACTATGATAAGAATTACAGGCATAACCAAAAGCTTTGGCAACCTACAAGTGCTCAAAGGCATCGACTTGCACATCAATAAAGGCGAAGTCGTAGCCATTGTCGGACCCAGTGGTGCAGGAAAAACAACGCTTCTCCAAATCATTGGAACGCTCGAAAAACCCGATGCAGGCGAGATCTACATCAACGACATCGACGTTTGTCGTCTTTCGTCATCGAAACTCAGCGACTTCCGCAACCAGCACATCGGATTCGTTTCCAATTCCACCAACTGCTGCCCGAATTCACAGCACTCGAAAACGTCATGATACCAGCGCTCATCGGCGGAGCAAGCAAGAAAGACGCCAAGCAACGCGCTGAAGAATTATTGCAATTCATGGGACTCGCAGAGCGAACAAATCACAAGCCCAATCAGCTCTCTGGCGGCGAGAAGCAACGCGTTGCCGTTGCGCGAGCACTCATTAACAAACCATCTGTTATACTTGCCGACGAGCCAAGCGGTAGTCTCGATTCTAAAAACAAGGCAGAACTTCACCAACTGTTCTTCGACCTTCGCGACAAGTTAGGACAGACTTTTATCATCGTCACCCACGACGAAAGTCTTGCTGCACTAACCGACCGAACCATCCGACTGGAAGACGGATTGGTTATTTCTACCACCGCCAAAGACGATAAATAAAATCATGAACGACTCATTGAAAATCGGTGATTGGAACGTTCTGACCATAGAGCGTGAAGTTGACTTCGGACTTTACCTCGATGGCGGCGAAGAAGGCGACATTCTGCTGCCATCGCGTTATGTTCCAGAAAAATACAGCGTAGGCGAAGAAATTCGCGTGTTCATCTACCTCGACCAAGACGAGCGACTCATCGCTACTACACAAGCACCACTCTGCCGAGTAGGCGAGTTCGCGTATTTGGAGTGCGCGTGGGTCAACCAGTACGGCGCTTTCCTAAACTGGGGCTTGATGAAAGATCTCTTCTGTCCATTCCGCGAGCAACGCGTTCGCATGGAAGTCGGCAACCGTTACATGATCTACGTTTACATGGACAACGAAAGCTATCGTCTGGCTGCAACATCCAAAATCGAACGCCATCTGAGCAAAGATTTTCCACCGTATAGCGTCGGCGAAGAAGTCGGCATTCTCGTTTGGCAAAAGACGAATCTCGGTTACAAAGTCATCGTCGAGAACGCTCACGAAGCGCTTGTCTATCGCGATCAAATATTCAAGCCCATCCAGATTGGCGAGAAAATGCGCGGATTCATAAGCAATATTCGCGCAGATGGTAAAATCGACGTCATGCTTCAGCCCGTTGGACGACAAATGACCGAAGATTTCGCCGAAGTTCTATTGGATTACCTTCGTCAACACAATGGTTTCTGCGAATTAGGCGATAAGAGCGACGCAGAACTCATTAAACAACGATTCCAAGTCAGCAAGAAAACCTACAAACGCGCTATCGGCGATCTCTACAAGCGACGCTTGATCACGATAGCTGACGACGGCATCCATCTCGTGCAATAACCTGCGAAATTCTTTTATAAGAAATACAACAAAAAATCCCCGAAAAGCCTTTGCCTTTCGGGGATTTCTATTTTTAGTTGATTAAAATTCAGCATTCTTTGGCGTGCGTGGGAACGGTATCACGTCACGAATATTTTGCATTCCCGTTACAAAAAGAATCAAACGCTCGAAGCCCAGTCCGAAACCGCCATGCGGACACGATCCGTATTTACGTGTATCGAGATACCACCACATGTCTTTCATCGGAATATTTCGGCTCTTGATTTCGCCAAGCAGCTTGTCGTAACTTTCCTCGCGCACAGAACCACCGATTATCTCGCCAATCTGTGGGAACAGCACGTCGGTTCCTTGCACTGTCTTGCCGTCTTCATTGATTTTCATGTAGAAAGCCTTGATTTCTTTAGGATAATCCGTCATGATAACAGGCTTTTTGAAATGTTCTTCTACGAGGAAGCGCTCGTGCTCGCTCGCGAGATCCATTCCCCAAGACACAGGAAATTCGAATTTCTTGCCTTTCGCTGCTGCTTCTTCCAGTATTTTAACGCCTTCAGTGTATGGCAGACGAACGAAATCGGTGTTCACTACGCTCTCCAAACGTTGAATCAGCGACTTATCAATCATCTTATTCAAGAATTCCAAGTCGTCTTTGCAGTTGTCGAGAGCCCAACGAACGCAGTATTTGATGAAATCTTCTTCCAAATCCATGAGCCCTGCAAGGTCGATGAACGCAACTTCTGGTTCTATCATCCAGAATTCAGCGAGGTGGCGCGGTGTGTTAGAATTTTCTGCGCGGAACGTTGGACCAAAAGTATATATCTGTCCCAGCGCTGTTGCACCGAGTTCGCCTTCCAGTTGACCGCTAACGGTGAGCGAAGTCATCTTTCCGAAGAAATCGTCTGCATAATCTATCTTGCCATCTTCGCCTTTTTCGAGGTTGTTCAAGTCTTTTGTCGTCACTTGGAACATCTCTCCAGCACCCTCAGCATCGCTTGCGGTGATCAGCGGAGTGTGGAAATAGAAAAATCCATGCTCATGAAAATATTTATGAATAGCGATCGCCATATTGTGGCGTATGCGCATCACAGCGCCAAACGTGTTTGTTCTGAGTCGAAGATGCGCAAACTGGCGCATGTACTCGAAGCTCTGACCCTTCTTTTGCATAGGGTAATCGCTGCCACAACCACCATATAGCTCAATCGTTTCGCATTGAATTTCCGACAGTTGACCTGCACCCTGACTCTCAACCAGCGTTCCCGTAGCGCAGATGCACGAACCCGTCGTGATTTGCTTGAGCAATTCAGCGTCGAAGTTCGCTGGATTGACTACCAGTTGAATGTTTTTTATGGTCGATCCGTCGTTCAGCGCAATGAAATCCACTGCTTTGCTGCTGCGGTGTGTGCGAACCCATCCTTTAACGGTAATCTTCGTGCCGAAATCGCTACGCTTCAGCGCGTCAACTACTTTTGTTCTAAGCATTGTTTCCATATTTTGTTGTTTCATCTATTGCGAAATCTTATTCGAATGCACCCATGCGAAGCATGTCAACCTCTTTTTCAGTCAAGAAACGCCAGTCGCCGCGACGCAGATTCTTCTTTGTTAGACCAGCGAACTGCACGCGATCGAGTTTCACTACGTGATAACCCAGACTCTCGAACATGCGGCGAACGACGCGGTTCTTGCCACTATGGATTTCGATGCCCACTTGTTTCTTGTCGTTTTCATCTGGATAAGCAACGGCGTCTGCGCGAACTTCGCCATCTTCCAATTCAACGCCAGTTGTCAATTGCTCCATATCGTGCGCTGTCACGTTCTTATCGAGGAATACGTGATAGATTTTCTTTTTCAGGAACTTAGGATGCGTTAATTTACTTGCGAGATCGCCGTCGTTAGTGAGTAGCAATACGCCCGTAGTGTTACGGTCTAAGCGTCCAACTGGATAAATGCGCTCTGGGCAAGCATTCTTTACGAGATCCAAAACAATCTTTCGCTGTTGTGGATCATCGTTTGTCGTTACGTAATCCTTTGGTTTGTTCAGTAGGATATAGACTTTCTTTTCTATTGTAACAGGACGATCGTGGAAAGTCACTACATCGCTGCGCAGAACCTTGGTTCCCAATTCGGTAACGACCTCGCCATTCACTTTTATTTCGCCTTTCTGGATGTATTCGTCTGCTTCACGACGTGAGCAGATGCCTGCATTAGCGAGATATTTATTCAAACGAAGCGGCTCGTTTGGGTCTACGTGTTCTTCTTTGTACTCGATACGCTTCTTCATGCTGTATTTTGCATTCGGATCGTAGTCGTTTGTGCGTGGTCTCCAGCCTCCCTGTCGTTGCTGACCGCCGAAACGTGGTTGATAACCACCGCGTGGCTGATAGCCTTGACGTGGACGCGGTTGGTATCCCTGCTGTTCGCCTTGTTGGTTGTAGCGTGGGCGGAACGTATTGCGTGGGCGATAGCCTTGTTGTTGACGTGGTTGATAGCCTTGTTCGCCGTCTTGGGCGTTGTATCTTGGCTGATATGTATTTCTCGGGCGATAACTTTGCTGACGCGGTTGGTAACCCTGCTCGCCATCTTGCGCGTTATAGCGTGGCTGATAGCCAGTGCGCGGTTGATAACCCTGTCGCTGACGAGGCTGATAGCCTTGTTCGTCGCGATAGTTGTTGTAACTTGGGCGATAGGGGCGTTGCTGTCCGCTCGCAGGGCGTTGCAATGCAGCGCCAAAGCCTTCAGGACGGAAACCGCCTTCGCTGTTGTACGAATTTCTGGTGTGGATGCGTGGGCGTGGTGTACGTCCCATGCGAGGGTAGTCAGACTGATAACGTTCTTCTTTCTTGGTTTCTTCTTGATTTGTGTTCGTTTGTTCCGATTGTGGAACTTGTTTTTCTTGATCGAGATCCATTCTTTTTTGTGGTTTTGGAGCCTTCACGGCTCGGGTTAGTAATTATATTAAAAATGTAAATTCCTATGTAAGTCTTTCTGCTTGTATAGCGTCTTGTTTCTCTACAAATCGATATGTCCGACAAAAATACGCGAATTTGCGCAAAAAAGCAAACGTTGGCGCCGAAATTTTGCTTTTTTTATAGATGTATCGCGTACATTAGTTGAATAATTCTTTGCGGAAGGGCAAAAAAAAGAACGTGAGCGAAAAATTTCGTTCACGTTCGTTTCGTTGTGGGCGTTGACGGATTCGAACCGCCGACCCTCTGCTTGTAAGGCAGATGCTCTAAACCAGCTGAGCTAAACGCCCTCTCTTTTTTAGAGTTGCGGGTGCAAAGATACGCCTTTTTTTAGAACTGGCAAATTTTTTTGCAAGTTTTTTTTCGAGCGTGCGTGAATTTGGCGTTCTGCTGCGCGAAAAAGAGGGGAAAATCGCTCGTGTTTGGCGATTGTAAAGCGATGAAAAAATTTGATGCGGCAACGAGATGAAATTTTAATTCTCGAAAAACGAAAATTTTTGCTTAAAAAACCGAAAATTTTTGCTTAAAAAAACCGAATTTTGAAGTGTGAAATTTCCTTAAAAATTTCACGCAAATTTTTGCGGTAGTCTAAATGAAAAATTTTTGTGAAAAAATGCGATTTTGGATGATTATGCAAGAAATATGAATTTCTGATGACGAGATTTTTGCACAGTTTACGCGTTTTTGTGCAAAAAGTGGCTTTTTTGCGAAATTTTTGCTTGTTTTTTGCGTTTTCGGAAGCGCTGTTTACGAATTTATTTCACGTGAGATAAAAATCTATCTCACGTGAGATAATTTTCTATCTTATATCATTTACATTTGTTAACACGCTTTTTAAAAAAAAAAGC
>Ga0181612_127657_pt1 | contig 12212 bp, 13 predicted proteins | sample HoacroProtozoa21_FD_119630 | JGI IMG/M metagenome (GOLD analysis project Ga0181612, IMG submission 119630) | Hoatzin crop microbial communities from Cojedes, Venezuel. Combined Assembly of Gp0051906, Gp0051904, Gp0051908
ACCTTGCCACACAAACCCAAAATGCCCTTGAACACCCGTGCTGTTGTCCATTTTCACTTTGTAGGAATTCACTCCGCAGCAGAGTTCTGGGACTGAGCACGCTTCCAGGAGCTTTGTGCTATGGAGAAGTTTAACTCTTCTTATATATTTTCTCTCCATTTCAAATGGCACACAGTACAATCGCTCCTTTTGCTGCCAACTCTTATTTTGAAGGAGTACCTGTTTCTGATCCCCTCTCTTCTTTATCTGCTTTGGCAGAACCTGTTACAAACAGACAAAAGTCTCAAGGACTAATTGTAGTTTTGTACAATATTCTGACTTTCGTGTTGCTGTGCAACCAATTATTATTTTAACATCTGCAGTTGTAAGCCAGTAAATATTAACCAGTGTTTCTGATCCTACATGCTTTTTTCAAAGAACTCAGTCTTTCCTGTAGGCAAGCTCTTTGAACATCACAAGTGGATGACTTGCTAAGGTCTTTTGTACAAAGAAATTAACATTAAAAAAATAGAAGAAAGCAAAAAGAAAGAATCAGGCCTGGTTTGCTAACATGTGTGCTACTGTCAAAGACTGAATACTGCTTCAGCACTTGCAGTGCAGCATTGGACAACATACATTTATGACCATCTTCGCTGGATTTTGCTGAAATGTTTCCACTGAGCTTTTAATACCAATTTGTTATTTCTTAACATCTGGATCAGATTTAATAGTAATTGCACATGTTGAAAAGAGTCTGAGGTTTGGGGTTTCAAGGGGGTGGGAAAGGTGGCTTTCAGTAGAGGAATGAGCCTTGAGTCATTCAAAGGGATTCCCATTCGTGACAAATTATTTACTTTCCCTTTCACCTTACTGAAACAGGGCTCAGAAAAACCTATCCAGCATTTTTGTCCAAGAAATTCAAAAGCAGCTGGAGCAGGATTTAGATGCCTAAACTTAGGCATATAGCACTATTCTGGAATCACTAGGATATTCAAGCATCAGTATGGAGCTGTCAGCCATGTCATCGTGAAAACCCCTGCTATTTTGGCTGGACCCAAGTATTTCAGAGTGAGCACTGAAAACCAGTAGCCACTTCTGCAATTCTTGGCCATAATGCTTGAACAGGAGTTGCACAGCCACTAAAACTTACCAGCAGTGATGACAAAGATAGTCATCGGTCATCTGGAAAAGTTAAAATCTGATCTGATAAACTAGCAAGAGCAGCAGTAGTTTAAAATTATGGTAGTCACCACTGAAAACCGAAATACTGAAGATACAGCAGCTACAAGGCAAATGTCATTGATAATTGTGATGGGTGCTGATCTCCAGGTGCTAGAGGAGCTGAATGGGTTATTAATGTAGTTATCATTAGGAAGCAAATTGAATACAAAATGTTCCTATGTGCAGCAGACATTTGATTGACTTTTGTCACGTGTCAGATGAAAAACTGAGATTCTAGATCAAGTTCTCCCCTTGTATAAATGGATTTGGTCCCCCCACGCTAAATGGAAATTCAGTTAATTACACCCCAAAGGAAGTCAATCCCTTCATCCAGCACATATGGAAAAGACACTTTAGTTCAAATTCTTTATAGTCCAGAAATATTTGCATCACTGATGTGACTCCTCGGGGGGCAGCAGGCAAATTTTATTTTGTCCACACCTGGTCACAATAATAGTTGTGGGGCCATTATTACCCAAAGCAGACATTTGGGGTGATATTTACTAACTAAATGTAGATTTCTATACTTGAACTACTCTTTGCAGGCTTCCTTTATAATCAGTGGGGAAAAATAAACATTTTTACTTGTTATTTTTCTTATGCTAAAATAGGCATCTAAAACAGGTCAAATGATTTGCACCTTAGAAGTGCCCATTTCTCTTCACCAGTAACACAGAACTTCAGGTAGCTCAAAAGTAAATATCAGCACTGTAGATGTCTATAGTTAGATGAGATTAATTCAGTCCCAAGAATAAGAAGAGATGCAGATTATGTTAATGCTTCTTAACAGCAATTATCCATGTTATGAGGTATACTCAACTGTGGATTAAGCAAGAAACAAGCTTAATGCACCTTTGTCTGCAAGCCCATGATAGTCCTGTTATTGCAACATTCCTTCTAGTGGGAAGTAATACGCTAGTGATGATATACTGATACTTAATATGACAATTTATGACAAGAGTTGGATATCAGTTCAGTAATGCCCCTATTAACATATTTTTCAGCATGACAGTTGATCATAAATGTCTGCATTAAATATTAGGAGAGCAGCATCTATCTCATTTTGTACAGAATTGCAGCAGAGATGTTTAGATTGGTATGAATAAAAATATATGGGTGTGGGAGCACCACAGGATAACACAGCAGGAGAAGGGCTAGAAGAATGACATATGTTGATATAGATCAGGAGGTCATCAAGATCCCAGCACATGTCCATGTTTCTTCTCAGGATACCCAGAATGGGAAACAAAAGATAGTAAATCCTGATGACTCACAGATGAGACAGGATGCAGAGAATAATCCCTGTCAGTTTACACCGGGAACAAACGAGGCGTATCCAAAATCACCAACCTAAGATGAACCCAGTAGACCTGAAGAGGAACTGGCCTGTTTCTATCATCCTCTGTGTCAGCACAGGGAATCTCGGTCTGCTTGCCTGCACACCAGCATCTTGGTGCTCTAAGTGCAGACAGACTATTTGGACATACACATTTTGGTGTTGCACATGCTTCTGGGAGTAGGTGGATAAATGAATGAAATCAGTTTTGGTTTAAAATATAATTGCCTTCCCCTTTCTAAAGTCTCCCGCTGAGATCTGCTATGCTGTTGTACAATGCTGCAGCATTATTTCTGACGAAGTACTTCTCCATCTCTGTCAAACAACAGCTCCTCATCAGCGTAGCTCCGCTGTTTTCTTTCATGTCAGTAAATATCCAAGGGCAGGAATTATTTCACACTACTGTAATACTCAAGCCTTCATGAGCATTACAATGGATTTTTGGATGCACAGATCAGAAAAGATTCCAGTCCTATTTAACTTTTAATTTCAGACTAGCAGCATGACTAAAATCACAATTACATTATTTCACCTGGGCGACACTGAAGAGAAAAATGGACAATGACAAACCTTACCCTAGAAATCACCGAATTACGGGAGACTGTGGTTTACAACTGGTTGTGTTCCACAGCTTTGCGAATGAACAGGTTGAAATCTGGCACTTACTGTAAGAAAGAAAAATGCATACTCCAGTATATTATTCAAAAGAAAAATAGCAAAGCCCTTTGCTGGCATAAATTGCCACCGCTCTACTGATTTAAAACAAGAGCTGATTTGCATCAGATGAACATCCGAGCCATATTTTATAACATGCTCAATTTTGATTAATTGTTATTACAATCCTAAACAGGATTTTTCATTGCTCAATTATTTTCAGCACCATAAATGAAAAGAAAACAAGAAGCCCTGCCACTGAATATGCCATACTCTTTAGCCATAAGACAATTAATAATTCTTTTCATAATTTAAAGACTTGACGCTCTCAGTTGACTTCTCTGTGAAAGGTGAGCAACTACATCTCCTACACTCGTCCAGGTGAACTCAACAACATTGTCCGTGTTCATTTTTCTGACGTTCTTTTCACCAGTGCGTTAGGTCATAGGGAATGCTTCCTGAATACAAAGCCTCACACGGAGACTTTAAATGTCTGGACAGAACTGGATACAGTTTCCTGTATGACTGGTATTGAGGTGGCTGTACAAACCATCTGAAAAACTCCGACATTCATTATTTAGAACTACCAGAAGTCTAGGCCTCTATTCTTCCATTACTCCTGCCTTTAATTGGCATATTATTCCTTAAGTTATTCTGAGTATTGTGCTCCTATGTGATACATACCACATTTTATTTCTTGATCTGTCAATGATTTTATGGTTCATTCCCTTTCCTTCTGTTTTCATATAGTACTAACATACCGGATGTTTGGGAAAGTCATGTCTGTAGGTTGTTATTCTACAGATAATGTGATACAGAGGGGAGAAGGAAGGGAAAGAGGAAGGGGAAAGGAGAGAAAAAGACAGGAAGGAAGGAAAGGAAAATGGAGAAGGAGAAGGGGGAGAGGGTGGGAGGAAGGAAGGACGATGGGCAGCTGCCCTGTGGCTAGAGGAATCAACAGGTCTGATTGCACTGTGAAACAGCTGAGTGAATTGCAGATCAAAGCGCAAGTCAAGAGGTGGTTTCTTCAGTCAGTTCTCCTCTGTGGAAACCCTTGTGGATAACAAACATTACATCTAAAGTTTTTCTAACTGATGTGCCCTATTTCTGTTTATTTAATGGGGTTTTTTTAGTGGCTACATCCTGAATACATCAACACCCTTCATCTCATTTTACCGTGGTGTAATATACCTGGCCCCCTCTCCTTGATTTAAAGTACATTTAAAAATATCTCACATGAGTCTGTTCTGTGCTATCTAGTGTCAGGATCTCTTCTGACTTCACATGCCAAGCAGCCTTGGCCTAAATTTACACTTTGATGGAAGATCTTCTGAAAAAATGCATCTATACAAAAAACTCCAGTAGTTTTGGTAGTTTAGAACATGAGTTTAATCTCTGTGAGTAGGCAATCCGCACCTTTACAGAAAGGTGCTATAGAATTTGCTGTAGGGTTATAAAATTATATATGATTTTAAAGCAGACTAGAAGATTCTTTAGCAGGGAGTCTATGCCCTGTTACATTTTATGGCCTTGGCCCTTTCACAGTGATAAATCCTGACTGATCAAATGGTCACATATAAGGGTATTTGCCTCAGCAAGCTACCTATAAAATGTGCTACGGTTCCAAAATCAGGCTCTATTTTCAACCGTAAACATCAATAGACATTTGTAAATTTGGTTCTGCCTGCCTGACGATATGACCATCAAAATATTCTGTAGTATGTATTATAGGAGTAATTGGTTGATTCCACCTGTTAAAGAAATGAAAATCTGTTCTTTCATGAGGTTGTACAAACCTAACATAATAATGACCATAGAAGGAAGCTCAGTAAATTTCGATTTACTCCTGCGCGCTATTACTGTTTTCCCATACATCACCATGTAGATCTGTAGCCATCCTTTTTTGTAGGATCATAGGGAAATTCAGGTTGGAAAGGACCTCAGGAGGTCCCTAGTCAAACCTTCTGCCCAAAGCAGGGTCAGCTTTGAGGTCACACCAGGTTGCACAAGGCTTTATCCAATCTAGTCTTGGAAACCTCCAGACACAGAGGTGGCACAACCTCTCCGGGCAACCTGTGAATCTCTTGTTTCCACTTATGCCTGCTGACTCTCATCCTCCAACCATGCATCACTTCCTTATCTAAGGTTTTCTTTCAGTTTGTGTATTGTCATAGCTATGTCTTAATCCCTAAATTGGATTTATATTGGTGCTCCTTAATGCCTGTAAAAAGTCCTGGTGATACTAATGAGATTATGCCCAAGTGCAAAGGCATCCATACCAGTCCTGTTGCAGGACTGAAGACTTTGCAGACTTTCTCTGTAAGCAAAGAAGAACAAACATCAAGTTAAAAAAAAAAAGAAAATTCAGGCAATTTCAACTTGTCACTTAAATAAACACAATTTCTGTAGAGCTCATTTGCTGACATAAAAACAAAAAAAACCCACAGAAACTCGCTCCTTTAGATATATAATTTAATAAAGCTGGGTATGTAAAACAAACTGGAACTGCAGGTATCTTTAGAACAGTCCAAGCTGAATCTTGAGGGGCTTTATATGATGCAGTAATGATCTACTTAGAATTATATGAAATTTTATATTATCTTAGCAAAATGCCATATCAGTTTGCTAGCTTATCCCAGATATTTAAAGACAGAGATAGGCAAATAAATGAAAGCAAGACTGGAGACTGTGACATAAAAATAGAGAAAACAGGACTATAATATATACTGTCAGATAAAAGGAGCCTGAAGGGAGATGATAAAACAGTTTAAATACCCTGAAGGAAGCAATACCAAGGAATGAAGAGAATTATTCACACTATGTAGAAGAGCTAAACCAACTTGTGTTTACCACGCCCTGCAAGTTCTAAAAAAGAAACTATTTGGGTGAGACAATATGAACAATTTAGTAAAACAGTAATGCATAACTGGGACTCCAGCAGGGAGAATGCGACACTCCTCAAGTTTCTTGAGACCTTTGATCTCTTGCTGGTCAGCCAGTTGGGCCCTGGCCCTTCAGCTGTCCCCTTTCTCAAAGGCATGGCCCACCCACTACTGTCCCCTGCCACCCATGTCGATCACCTGGGTTGACTGGAGCTCAGTTCAGCGCAGTGCTGTTCTCTCCCTGGCAGTGATGTAGTTAATTAGTGCCCACCCAGGTCTTACCTATAACAGAAACATCTGTGAGAGCCAACGTGCTTCACAGCAGGCTACTTTAAAAGTATGAAGGCTGTCACACATCTCCACAAGAAGACTGGCCCATAGCTTCACCGTGGCCAGTGGTGGAACCCCATTGCACGCTACCTGCTAAGCTGTGTATGCGTCAGCAAGTAACAGCGACCACCAGGATTGGATCAGCAGACCAAAACCCTTGTCACATGTGATGCCCGCGCCACATGCATTTTAGCAGTTTTCCTTCAGACTACTTAAAGTCCAGTCCTGTCTCCTGCATCCTCACTACCAACTAAAATGGTCTAGGTGTGCTCCCGGAGTACCTCTTCTAGCCTGGTTTCATCTGAGATGGGTCTAGTTTAGGTGCTCCGAGACCACTCTGAACCAAAGCAGAGAAAACTGGGGATGGTTGGGAGATTCTCTTCAAAAGTGCATGCTCGATCCAAATTAAAAAGCTAATGGAGATGAATCCAATTGTCAGAACTGCCATTTCAGAGTTACCAGGCTATTGTCTTCTTAGCCCTCTTCAGCTGGGTCAGAAAAATCTGGGCTTCCTTCCCAGCATCAAGCTCTTTTGTTTCTGTACTTTTACATTTGTGTTACTCACCTTCACACTTCCAGTTTCTGCAGGAAGCATTGTTTAGATCAATGATTTTCAAACTTTTCTACTTTGTAGAACCCTAATATATTTAACTTTTTCATTGGAAATTGAAGTCTGTGTATATCACATTTAAACAATAAGCTTGACTTCCTCTAATAACTTCTTCACGTCCAAGTGCCCCAAGGAAGTGGCCCAAAGGTCTCCAGAGATTCAGAGGCCCCAAGAAGGAAACCATTGCTTTAGATTACCCACAAAACAAAGGACAGAGCCAATAATCAGCCTATGACAGTAATGCAGTACTTACAGTCGATGGCCCACTTCTGCAGAGGTAACGATGCCTCTTCAAAGGCTCTACTACTCCGTGCCACTGCACTTCTCCCATACGGTTCACGATTAAATCAGAGGAATCATACAAGGGGAAGAAAATTCCACATATGTTACAATTAGATGAAAAAAATGTCTTTTTCAAAGCTCAGCATCACAGATCATCTTTGATTATAAAGACATTTTATTAGTTACGAGGACTCCATATAGGTCAGAATCCGTTGCAATAATATGGAAGATGACAGCATACCCAAAAAAATAAAAGAAAATGAAGGTAGGCATTGTCTTCTTTATTCCTTTATACTGTAATACCTTCTGCAAGCTAAATCAAGTGGATTTTACAAGCTGTGTGTTACAGCACAGATTCATTTTTCATAGCTTTCATAGACATTTTTCTGCATTAAGCAAACAACTGTCAAATAAAGGCTAAACTGTGCCTTTGGAGTCAAGCCATTCCTCAAAAGCAGTTTTGCATGAATCACATAGTGTTTGTTGGTAGCCTCAGACAAACAAGGAGTGGCCTTGACTAATGACAACAAATGTAATAAAATAGCTATGCCTCATTGCTTCTGGAAAAGCTGACAGAGGTAGCGTAACCACATTCCTCCTCATTCTGTTCTTACACTGATGTTTATGCCACTGCCAGACAGGACTGACATACTTTCCCAAATTATTTCCTAAGGAAGGAGCACCTGAACAACAGCAAGTAAATTAGGTATGACACAGGTTACCTGGATTTAATTCCTTGCCTCGATGAAGACTTCCTGTGTGACTCAGACAAGTAATTTTTCTGTCTTTCTGTTCCCAAGCATTATGTATGGAAATAGTTACTTCCTTCAGCAAGTATTAAGAAAATGTACATTGTATATTGCAAGAGGCAAGAAGAGTCAGGCAGTCCAAGATCTTTCCCATGTGGGATGAGTCTAATTGTTTTTAGAGATGCTATATACAAGCACAATAACACTGTTAAAATAAAAGACACTGATTCGTTATTGTAATTATCTTCCCAGGAATACATGGAAAAGATTATACCCAAGTAACATTTCACAGTATTTTTCTTTAGAGCCTGAGAAATGGCTGAGATGTTGAAATACAAGCGCCAGCATTCCTTCCCCAAATCAAGACAGAATACAGTGGATTTAGTGTGGCAGCACCACCTGTCGGTAAATTTGTCATCAAGTTATCTAAAAAGCAAAGAGAAAATTATCAAAGCAGACTATGAAACGAAATGCTAAGATATAACCTGCAAACTGTATCTTCAACTGTATCGTCTTACTGCCAAGACCCACACGTAAAACTAGAACCCACATCAAGGGGCAACCATATTATTAGTGTCTCTGAAATGTCCTTGCACATGAATCATTCTTTTATTACAGACAACATTTTCTTGAGCCATAATTTCACATTTTTTACCCTCGGTAATTTTATAGCAGCAAAAGCTGCCTAATTTTCACAGGAGCTTCAGATTAAAACCAGGGTGGTTCTTCAAAGTGAGTATATGCAGAAAAGAGTGTTCCTGGAAGAGGCAAAGCCATTGTAAGTGGCAAACAGTTTATCAAGCTGTCAGCAGTGTCAGTTCTGGCTGCGAAATCTGAAAGAGCAACAAATGTAAGGTTAACGAGTGATTATTACTTCAGGAAGGGTGGCATTCACATAACTGTGAAAACAGGGAAATCCCACAGCTCTTACTGATGAGACTGTTTTTCCAACGTGCAATAGTAACTCAAATTACTAGATGATTGTAAGGAAAATACACGTCTCATCACCTTAAAATCAGAAACAGGCTGTAATGTGCAGATAAATATTTTGCTTGCTGCTATAGTTTTCTATGGGGATGCTAAGCAGCAATTGTGGCATACCATCATAAAGGCAAATGACACAGAAAGGAAACTGCCATCAACAACAGAGATCTCAGCAACAATCTGGGAAAAAAAACCCAGACAATTTCACCAAATAAACTGAAAATTAAGAAAACCTCTTGTCAATCTAATCTCATGTAACGTCTTCACCTTCTACATTGAGTATGTCAGCATTTCTAAACCATGAACCCATCCTCAAGCAGGTGCTATTGCACTCAGACTACACCGTGTAGTTCACACGTGCCCATTGCTCAGAAGCATATCCACCACTATGTATTACTGTAGGGCACTGTTCTTGTTTAGGGCTCAACCTACAGTGCTGAGACCATCCTAAGGCAGACCTGGCCATCTTGTCACTTACTCTCCAGCTAAGCATCCACTCAGAAGAGCTGTTTCAAAGCCTCTGCGGCCTGCTACTGCCAGCAAAACTTCAGCGTGCAATGCATTTGCACCCATCGGGGTCTACTCTCCAACCACAAGAACCTGAAGACAAGGATCTCCAGCTTCTCTGACACTAAAAATATTTACACTTTGGTTCAGACCTCTAGTAACCGACTGCATGTTCATATACTTTATGCAGTATCTCATTATTTTTTTAACGGATTTAGGCTTAAACAGCTGTCACATGACTATTTGCATCCTGGAGAACTGCGAGTCTAGCCAGGCAGCTTAAATTACAAGTGCTCTGGTTTTGCCAGTCCTACTTCTCATTACTCATGCCTGACAACACGATCAGTGTCAGCAGTTTCACTGCTTAGTTTCTCATACTGGTTACATATGATCAATCGCACAGCTTTCCTCCTTTTTAAAATTTCCTCCCTGACTGACACATCCATTTATTTACAGTTAAATAGACACAGGCTACAGATTTCCCCTCCATCAGTGCAACAGGATAAAGGGAAATAAGAGCAGTGTGGAGGACAAGCAGCAGTTGGGTCCCCTCATTCCTCGCTTGGTCTCCCACTGCCAGCAATGGAGGAAAATTTCAAAGGGGTCAGCACAGGACACTCTACCCAATGTGGTCTTTTCCACTTTTTACTGCAATAGGGTTTTCACTTCATCTCTAGGAAAGGGGCTCTGCAAGAATGTTCGTACACTCTAGCCTCTTTGCAAGAACAGCAGTGCTCATTGCTCTCCAGATGGAAGTATTACCCGCAAATAACTTCACTGACATTTTCTCCTTTGCCCTCTTACTCTCCTGCCACAACCACATTAATAAGTCAGTAAGAGCAGGAAATAGAGACCAAGTTGTTTCAGATGACTAATAGAGTTCAGATACCCCAATTAATTTGGTGTCCAACATAAGGCATCTTAAAAGAACCTCAATTTTTCAGCAAGTAGTCATTCGGCACTATATGAAGATAAAATAACATTCAATAATCTCAAAGGAGGTGCCAAATACTAATTTAAAGCCAACAGGAACATTTCTGGGTTCCATTCAGACTTCTCAGACTTGGCGATAAAGGAATTGTATATTATTTTTGAATTATTCTCTTGTGCATATCCAGAATGCTTTTGTACCACGCACATTTGAAAGTGGAGTCACTGTGCACTTCAGTACTGTGCTGAACTGAACTCTGTATTTCCAAAGCATTTTTGAATAATGTGGTCTTTTTTTCCCCTATATTGCAAAGAAACAGGCGTAATGTATTGTTTGTGACAGTACTGACAAAATACCAGAGCACTACCCTGATAGCATCTTTTCCTTCATCATCTTTCTTTGATTTCATATCACTGTTTTGGTTCCCCAGAATAAGAGTTTTGCCTTGTTCTTTTGAGATGAAGCAGTTAAACACAGAGAGAGAACTGGTAAGCATTATGGTAATGATGTCTAAATACAATCCTAGGATATGTATTATTTATTACACAAACATTTGTATTTTCATTGAACAAGTTCATTTTGGGTTAACCCTCTCCTAGCTTCTGCCTCAACAGAAAACAGCGCTGTCGGCAAAACTACTTTGGGGCGATTCAAATGCTTGGTGCTATGATGTAAACCACAGTAATTTTACCTCTAGCATCTTTGCAATACCTAGAATTTTACCTGTAAGACACCCTACCTATGAATATGCTTTCCCTGCATATGTGCAAAACAGATGCCCGCGCTTTGTGATTATCTCAATATCTCAGCGTTTTCCACACAGTACATACATATTGGGTCTTAACCATGCTTTCTATATCCGTATTCTAACATCTGTGCTCTATATCTGTGTTCTATGTCTGTATTGATATCTATATCTACCCATTATTCGTACTTCCTGCCACCTTTCGCCGTGTTCTAAATCAGCTCATTCAGTATCTTCATCACTGTAATTGTTGTGGCTCCACTACCATTTCCACACATACTGCCCTATAGATACTGCCCCAAACCATTTGATATTTATACTGTGAAGAACAAGAAATAGGGAGAGGAGCACAGTGAAAGAATACTCTGTTGTTGTAATCTTGGGTAAATGTTTTTCTTTGTCAGAACTTCAGCAAGAGGAGACTATAAAAGCTGCACTCTAAAAAGCTGCTAATTTTAAAAAGACTGACAGTTGCAAAATTATAAGACTGGCAGGGCTTGCTCTGGGGCTTTTCCTTTTTCTTTGCTTTCCTGTGTGGCTCCAGTAGCTCCCGCCTCCTTGCCTTATAAGCCGGGCAGTAAGACTGATGCTCTCTTGAACTGTTGTTTCAGTTTACTGATAAATCTATGAAGCACAGAATGCTTTATTTTTCCAGCTTATTTTACTGTGGTGAATCCTCCTACTGTCAGATTAAAACACTTCTCCCTCCATTTCCAAACTACCCATGAAGTTAAAAAAACAAACAAACCCACACAAGCACAGTTACCATAGAAACTATCTCTAAGATACAGAACAATTTCTTAAAGACGTACTGAGTATCATCCCAGCTGTGATACAATGGTTCAGCAGAAAATGAGGGACTGGCTGTGCTCCAGAGCCTGCATTTCTCACAGGTTTCTCTCAGTGATGAAGAGTGTCTCTGCTGAAACAGGAATGGCTCTTTGCACAGTGAACTGACTTCTCAGGGCGTCATGCGAGTATCACAAGTCCATCACAAAATAA
>Ga0181612_149882_pt1 | contig 12212 bp, 5 predicted proteins | sample HoacroProtozoa21_FD_119630 | JGI IMG/M metagenome (GOLD analysis project Ga0181612, IMG submission 119630) | Hoatzin crop microbial communities from Cojedes, Venezuel. Combined Assembly of Gp0051906, Gp0051904, Gp0051908
CCCCCAGGAGACTGCGGGAGAACTCTCCAAGGGGGAGCTTTTTGGGCCAAAACCAAAACTTAAAAATTTTTTTACCAAAAAACCTATTAAATCCCTTGCCCCCCTATACAAAAAAAAAAAAAAAAAAAAAAAAGAAAAAAGGATTTTTTTTCTGGTTGACTGCAATTAAATAAAGCAAGCCTTTCCTAGCATGTTTCATGCACCAGAACTACCATGCTTATATGCAGTTTCCAAGGAAAATGGTAAAATAAGAGAGATACATCAAGGAAATTTAGAGCAAATAACTACACACAAAGTGCATAGTTGAAAAGAGTTGTTCTATGTAGGCCATAATATTATTTGCATTTACACTGGGAACAGTTATCTAAAGTACCGTTCTAATCTCTGCTGTAAAACCGTGAGGTACTCTTTGAGTCTCTTGATTTCATCCCGTTTAATTCTTGTTATTTCTCTGTTTTTGTGCATATACCTGTAAAACACAAAAGTTAGAAAGACTTGTCAGCCCATAGTATTCCAACACTGAAACTGAGGTCTGTACCCATCAGCCATGCTGTTTAGTGCTAATAAATACTAACCCTCCCTAGGACCTTGTTCTACCTACAACACATTAAGCAGCAAAACAGAACCAAGAAGAAAACGGTAACCCCATCACGCCTCCCCTTCAACAACTTCCAGAACATGCTTTATCCCCAGTGCCAAAAGCTCTGTTCGTACCATGGATGTGTCTTACAAACACATACTAGAAAGCTTCTAAATTGAGTGGTTTAAGTAACAACCATGTAGCAATACTCCTGTTTCACTGTTTAGACTCACAAATAACACTCAGCATCTAACTGAAAACCAAACATTTCACCACTACGTATAAACAGCATGTACTGATGTTGAGAATCCTCTTCAATTCACACAGTCTATCTGGATCACCATGAAATACATTACTAGTCACCCTCTTTCCCAAATAGACTCATAAACAGAGAGAGATTTTCAGAGTATTTTGCCTGTGTACACAACTACCTAGCAATAAATTAAAGACTGAAGTGTAAGCAGGTTTTGGCGCAAAACAGCAGTAGGTCTTAAATTGTTATCCATGTGTATTTTCTGAAACAGATGAGACACATGAAAATTATAACTTGTCCAGCTAGAACATAAATTTACTGTGATTTAAGCGAGCACAAGATGCACCAGCAACTTCAGCAAACTCATGAGATTTAATTCATATTCGTACTAGGACTTTGTTGATAATATTATACTGTACCTGTCCAGATACAAAATTGAAGGAAATTCTAATTTGTTGTGTATCTTCTCTGGTCTCCCCAAAGCCTGATTAAACTCAAATCTTGATAGCTCAAAAGTTAATACAGGAGGAAGCTCAGTGAACCAGTGCTGAACAAAAGAAAAACAGAAAACCCCACAATGAATGCCCTCCAGTAGCAGAATTTTAGTAACAATGTCACAATACTTGCAGACTGGCATAAGCTACAGCAGACGCTCGTTTTAGAGGATGGATCACCAGAAGCTTTCCGACGTTCCTATCTTTCACTTTTGCTGTAAACACAGACCATTTGTCACCCATGCTTTTCAACTCACCTGTTGCTATCTGCGTTAAAGCAGAGCAGGCAGGAGGGTTGCTTCTTTTCACACTTGTCTCACTCATACTAAAAGCGGCCTGCACTTTAACCTACCTGCCTTGCCAACTGTCCTCTTCTCCTTTAACTCCCAAAGGCCACTGAAAGTTTTTATACTGTACCAAGCTCTCTTCCCACTACCTCCCTCGGACTTGAGTTCCCGACTCTTTCATTCACTTGACCTCTCTCGAAGTTTCTAACAACCTCGTCTGCAGCAGGATCAGCAAGTAGTCTGGGCTGGGTCAGACAAGTTCTCTCAGAGCTGTAAAACTGGTACTTTTTCTTGAAACCTCATCCACACCAACAATCTCTTCTGAAGTTTCTGGTCAAGTCTCCAATCACTGCTAATCTGTCCATGGACCAGCCCATGTTATCATCACCCTATCCCAGTTTTCTACAGGTATTCAGTAGAGGTGTATCCTGTGTCTTAATTTCTTTCATTACATACTTCCTTACTCAACTACAAGACAAATTCAGCTCCAATTCCAGTATTACAGTTCCTTTTTTTCTCCCCACTCTACAGCATAAAGCACACAGTCCATGCGTCTAATACGTTTTGGATGTCTAACCATCAACTCAAGCTTCCTCGATTGATGCAGACACCGTTGCCACACATTTCTGACGTGAATGGGCATAGGCCAGACATGGCTTCTGACTCGGGGCTCGGTTTACATTCTCCTACCCAGCCAAATGTCTTCAATAGTCTTTTCATGCACTAAGTTCAAGACAGCCTTTTCCTCCTGCGCTCATGGATGAAATTCAGGTCTAGGTTCTCATCCCTTCACATTTCAGTGCAGTATTTCCTCTCTTCTCCCCCTGCCCGGACTTAGTGCACATAGCCTTGTCACACTAACAAGATTTCCACAATGCTGCTGAATTTTCCTAGTTCATCGTCTTCAGCACCACTCTTCTCACCTGTTTAATGCAAAATGAGCTGCTTTCCCTTTTCTTGCCTATATCAGCCTCCACTAGCAAGCTTTTCAATTTTGAAGGAAACAGTTATGACTTCTCTCCTGCAGCAACTTCACACAGCAATAAACTTCAATGTTAGAGTCAGCAAAGCCACACTACAACCCTTTCCCCTAAAATCCTTTTATTACAAGGCCCCAAATCCACTTACTGATGACTAAGCTATTGATGTGCTAGAGTTAATCAACCATGAAAAAACTGAAAAACACTATATAATTTTCTCTAACTCCAAGTATGTGCATTGACCTCCATCTTCTCTTGAATTTGGACTTAAGTTCCTTGGGACAGGGAATGTCTCTTTTTTTTTTCTGTTCATACTTTAGCTCACTTGCTGACACCCTACTCCACGGCTGAGGCTTTTAGGCATCATGATAATAATAATAATGAACAACAAGCTAAATACCCCATTAAAGGCAATGGTGGGAACCAGGGGGGAAAAAAAAAAAGTAGAATGTTACTTTCAGGATAAAATGGATCTTTCAAGACATGTGACTACCACATTAATATGATTCTTTTCAAGTTTTGATATCTACCAGCTCAGACAAATGCACCTTGAAGTCTCTGTTCAGTAGAGAGAGACTTTGTTAAAGCTACAAGAAATTCAGCTTGCTTCAGTACTTCCAAACCTTCCAATGCACAGTAACATCTCTGTGGCATTATGTTTAAACACAAGTACTAACAGAAGCAACCACTGTAAATAAATCACTTCAACGTGGGGAACTGTAACGAATTTACTTGGCTCTGGTAATAACGCAGTAACTTTTTTTAGATTAGGACTTCACACATTACCTTTCTTGTTTTGCCACTGCTGTCAATCTGTCATATGACTATTTCACTTCCATTTCCACATGCTAAGAAGCCAAGCTGATTAAAACCCTGGCAGTTTCGTAGAACTCAAAGCTTAATGCTCTAGACCTGTACAGGACTATCCTTCTGTTCCCCACAGCTTCCTGAAATTACAAGTTAAAAAAACCCTCAAAAACAAAACAAAAAAAAACTCCGAGCCTGACATTTCTAGTGAAGCATTTATAACTGAACTGACATTTTATGCATGAATGCACACAGGTTTTAACTGCAAGACAACGTTCAGTCCATAAGTTGAACAATCATGCCCTTGTACTAGGTACATAAAAGATTTCACGTTGCATAAAGAAATTGAACTTTGGATTGTACAGAGGTATTTATGAGATCTTTTTTCTTCCAGTTATTTTTCAGGCAACATGCTCACTGTAAGAAGATATTTCTACAAGTGCTGGAATAAAAAATATTTGAAATATCCTGTGAAAGAACAACACATCCAGTAAGATGTGTAAATACGTTTGAAAATGTTTGTTAACATCTGATTTGGTTGATCAATATCTGATCAACAACTGCTGACCAGAAAAAGGGACTGCAAAAGGGATGCTATAAAGCTTTTGTTGGTAACACAAAATTGCAAATACAACTTCAGACTGGAGGATGATTTCAGTGTGTGTCACTAGGCTTAGTAATTAAACCCTGTGTGTATTTTGACATGATTAAAGGAAGCAAAATTTCATTACTGCAAAAGACTGACATCAAGGAAGAAATTACACCTGAACTTTTTACTTAAGTAGATGAAATCGCCTCTTCAAAACAGCTTGTGATGAAACATGAAGAATTGTGTAAAAAAGTAGCTCAGCCTTTACAAGCAATGGGAATTCCCATATTTCCACACCAATAACCCACAGGTTACCAGAGAGACTTCTGCCAGAGAAAAATGCTGGACATACACATAATACATGCATGCCAGCAGTAAGTGGGGACGTTTCAGAGCACACCCTCTTGCTTCTACAGCCACCATTGGTCCAACTACCTCCTTTCCCTAACCTGTGACTTCTGCACAAGAAATCTCATCTGTCACTTCATCCCAACACCATGCGCTGCATACCCCACTTCTTAGCGGGGCTCCATCTGCATCCCTCCACGCTTCCAGCATGCTCTGACACGTGGCAGCCTCCTGCTCTAGCAAGAGCTCTGCTGGGAGGAACAGCAGCCCATAGAGCAAGTATTGTCTGCCCACCACCGCCAGCAAAGAGGAGAAGAACTGCCCACTGTAGGGCGCAAAGAGAAGGGTGCTGAGAGACGTCGGTAAAAAGAGGAGAGGGGAAGAAGGGTAGGGTGCTGAGGAACTACCAGACGGAGGCACGGAGGAGTAACAACAATGCTCTAAAGCAATGGTCAAACGCACAGCTTGTGCAGGCTGTTTACAGCAAGTTGGTCAGCGCAGTGGTCAGCTACCACAGGACATTACACCCCTGCCCTCTCAGAAGATCAAGTGTCAGCAACAGGTGCGAACCAGGCTGTGCCAAAACACTGTAAGCACATAACTGTGCCAGCTTTTAAGAAGCATAAACTTGGTATCTCATGAAAAATACAAAAAAATGATACTCTGCATACTCCAAGAGAGATACAGCCCACCCCAAGTTAACAATGCAATTACGCCAGAAGAAAAAAAACCCCAAAAGACATATAACCCACCCCAAATTAACAATGCAATTATGCCAGACATCAGAACCTGCACAGCAGCAGGTCACACAAAACCCAACCACAAACCCCAACGAAGAAAAAAGGAGCCCTACAACAGCACTCTCAGAGAAGCCTACAGGAGCACTTACCTCCTGACCAGACTTTGCAGAGTTTTCTGAATGGAGAGATTCAATTTCCCCTTCAATCATTGCAGCTTCTAGGCACTCATGCAGATCTTTAAAGCCATTAACCTGGAGTGGATACTGGCCAAACATTTCTGTGTTTTCAAATTTTTTACCTTCGCATAGGAAATTAAACAGTTAAGGTTTTAGGAACAAATATTCACCTGTAAAAAACCCTAACAATCATAGGTCACTTGACCTAGTCTACTGAATGATACCCATATTTTCTTACTGACCAATTCAATTACACATACGAAAACAAGTTACTCAAAAAAGTCTCTTGAATGTAATATAGAAAATTACTGTATTTTTCTCTTCATCCCATTTCTTTATACTGTTTTTGCATCTACAAGCAAAACTCAGAATGACTTGGCAGCACAGATATATGGGAAGTTTTACGCATATAAATCAAAGTCCTCCTCCTGCAAACAGCAGCTCAGTGATACAACCCTACATTGTATCAGCAGAGTCAGTGGAATTGCTGGTATGAAACAGCCCTTTGTATAAATACATTTTGCAAAAATAAACCACAAAAGAGAACATTCATGATTTCTGTCCTGAAAACAAAACCATAATTTGGTAACGATGCATAAAGATGTAAGCTCAAACATGAGGAAAAATATGTGTGACAAGTGATTTCAATCCACGACTTCAATTTATTTCATCCTAAAGTCAGTAACAAGTCATCTTACATCTGCCAGTTTCTTTTTATTGGTTTGGTTTCTACATATCTTCTCAGTTAAGATAAGAATGTAAGGGATGAAAGTAGTTGAACACAAAGGAGGAAGAATACTAGCTAGTAGCAAGGAACCTGCAGAAAGATTTTGAAATCTGACAATAAATTCATAGATACGCTGCTTCAGGCCAAGCAACAATCTGGAAGCCACTTTAAAGATTATTCAAGTGCATCTCAGGATGGGAGACAGAATCACCAACATTAAAAATACTTTCACAACTGCTGGCCTCCTGGAAATAAGAATGCTGCAATTTTGCAGGTCTACTAACTACATGCAGGTAAGATAAAGGGAAGTTTGTTGTACAGTCTCTGCCTCCTCAGCACTCTCTCTGGCACTGCCCTTGAGCAGGTTTCCACTGAACTGTACTTTTAAGAGGGTGAGTTATCCACACCAGAAATTGTGCGAAAGAAAATGCAATAACTGAAATTTTAAACTGCATTAAGTGAGGCAGAGAGAGTGCAAGAGGCTAGCTCAACGACATACTAATTATATACTCAAAGCAAGTTACTGTAAGGGGCAAAACTGCCCTGATAATAATTTCTTGCAAGAATTTTTGCTCAGCATCTCACCCAAACTTCTACTGCACTTACGTATGTACATACACTCATCTCCTGAAAGTTATCAAAACAGTCTTTCTGGACCACTACAATTCGCTACATTTACGTTCAGTCTCACATTCCCAGGACAAACCTTTTGTCACTGACCAAATGCGTATTCTCTAACTGTACTTCTGCAAAAGTAGCTAAAATGCTACAACTACATCATTCACCTCTGTACTTAGACAAGCACTGAACAGACATGAGCACAGAAGCCCAAGTAAATTCAGATGCCTACCTTCAAGTACACCTACTGCTAGAAATCGTCCATAAAACAACTCCACCATTGGGTTCTTTGGTTTCTCTCCATCCCTGAAAACAGAAAGCATGTTAGTGCAAAAATCAAACACAAAGCTACAACCTTCTATAAAACTCTGAGCAGAATATTCTGAATTCATTATGTAAATGCTGCCTATTTTACTCAGTTACTGTTCATTTAACTCCTGCACTTGCCTCTAATGACAATAACAATGATTCACATATTTTCAATAAGTGTATTCTGAAAATTAAGTTTCAGAAGTGCTTCATTCTGGGAAAATTTATGCAAATCAGATTCAATTCGTGAGTGGTTAAATTGTACAAAACCCTTATAAAAACTATTTCTTGCAACACTCTAGAAACAATTATATATTCAAAAGATGGTTTACAGATGTTCACTTACACAAACTATGAGCATTTGCTTCTGAGAAGTATATTGAACATTTTGATGAGAAAAGGTAAACCAAACAATTAAAAATCCACTTCCCACTGTATGGCTGAAAGATCCAACCGAGTTGGGCACAAAGCTAGGAAAAAAAAAGAAAAAAATCTTACCTCTCTTCTTCAGCTTTAATTTGGAAGGCATCTTCTAGCCAATCTAATAATTTGTGTGTAAATTCACTAACATCTTGCTGTTGAAAAATATAAAATGATAAGTACATGTTCATATATGTAACAGACCACAACGAAGTGCCACGTTACAAAATCAGTATAGCAGTATTCCCCTCTCCAAGAGCTCCAAAATCACACTTTGTCTAAGACTATGCCATGACTGTTTTTTTTACGGGTGGCTCTTAAGAGCACACTAAGGGTCTGGTGTTCCTCAGCCATTACACTGTCCTGTGATCCCTCTTACTTGGGCTCAGCTTTCATACCATGCTAGTCCAAAGGCATTTTATGAATCCCATTGTTCAAACCCTTTGGTATCTAGCAAGTACTGACTAATACTAATTTCATCGAGCACTAAATTCAACATGCTGTTGTAATTAAACACCTTCCCAACATAATTTCATGTGGGAAAAACAATGCATCTGAAGAAACAAAGTGTTTCTCAGAAAAGCAAAATATATCCACTATGATTTAGGCAAGAACCCTGAATACGAATCTTAGGACCCTCTAAACCTGTATCGACACAGACAAATCGTATACTAGGACTGTACCAGCCCTGGATGTACTGTTAGATCAGAAGAATAAAGCTCTTTCAAAAACCAGGATCAGGAGCTAAACTAAACCCTAAAAGCAAGAGTATGGAACTATTAATTAGTTTCTAAAATAATAGAAAGAAAGTGTACTGAATGAAATAGTCATGCTGTCTGGATTTTTTTAAAAGTTATTCTATTTTATTTTATAAAAGTAACTAGAGAACACATAATATTAGGAAAAAAAGCCCAAAGACTGTGATAATTAGAAGGTTCTTTTCTGCGGACATTTTGAATTTTTGTTGTCCATTTTAAGTATTTCCCATTGCCAGATCACCATATGAAAATATGCATAAGCTTGAATAAAAATACATAGAAATCACCTGTTGGGAATCATTTGATTTAAAAGCATCTTTAAGGATTTCAACCGCTCGTGATGGGTCAACGTATTTTCTCTTTGAACCAACTAGAAGTGCAAACAGGTACCTCAATTCACGCATGAAAGGCAGATTCCTATGTTCCTGTGTTTGAAGAAGAATAAAAAATATTTAACAAAGTGGTAACAAAAATCTACTTTACAGAGGCGCTACCCAGTGAACCAAGCGTATATCCAGCCAATCACCATAATAATGTATATGCTTACTTGTAGTACCACCAAGGTAGTGTTGTATGCCTTTTACTTGTCAGGTTTACAAAATAATGGAGTTCTCTGGGAAGAAAATTACATTTCAGAAACTGAAAGCTCCCTGAAACCACATCTAGACAAGGCTGTTTGACTTGAAATGGGGATGAATGGACAACTGGACCAGCTGAGTTGCATTTAAGGCGGAACTGCTGTTCCTGAGACTTACAATGACTTAGGTAATGCACTGCAACAATATGCATTGATTTTATTGAAATTAGTCTTCCTCTATACCTCTAGCAGAACTTGTAAGCCTACACACCGCCATGTATCTTTTTAAGCTTATTTTTTACTGAATACTAAATTTACAAGGTGTACACAAATGATTATTATTTCTCTTGACAGAGCCTGCTCTCGCTGCTACCTACTTTATGTATAGTTCATGGGGAATATGGAGTTCTTTTTCTGATTTCCAGGAGAGAAGCAGAAGAAATACTTTCTGCCTGTATAATCAAAAGCAAGTAAGCTGAAACACAAATCCTTCATATTAAACCACAGGTTACAAATGCTGTGGAGATTGAATATCACTCATAGTCCCGAGTAGATAGCTGACAAATACTTCTGACATAAAACCCCATGTAATATCCACTTGTATTTAGAACAAGTATCATTCAAAGGCAGCACAGATGTCAGATGCTGGTCAAACTGGAATTACTTGATGACAAACTATTTCACACGCTCATCAAACAGCAGACTTGTTTAGTCACTCCTATGTTAATGTGATATGCATAGAACTTTTTGTACATAAAGTCTGTTTTACTACAGCTTCAAAAGCTGTGTTGTGAATTGCAATATATTCTGCATAACACCTAAAAAACACTTCTTGTGTAAATTCCCAAGTTTTACTTGCTCTTCTAGTCCACCTTCCAAAACACCTGCCAGTTACAAACAATGTTCACACTAAAGGCTGAAGATCTCATCAAATGCCACACTAATTCAGCATTAAATCACCATAATTAAAAAAAAAAAATCAGTCTCCTATTTGCATATTTAAAGTATCTTATAACAACATAACAGGGAAACATTGTGAAAGTATTTTTTTTCTTATTATTTTCATAAAGTGATCTATTAGAAATGAATAGAATTTCAAGTTTTAGATACTGATATATTTTATCAAGATGCTTCAAGACCATTCATAATTCATATGCATAAAATAGGTGATTGACCACAGAGTACTCTAGATCTCAACTTCCTTTTGTTAAATCTGAAGTACATAGGCAGTAAGTATTACTGCATTACTTACCCAAATTTACACCACCAATTTGACTGAGTTTTAAGCATACTTGCAGCTTTAGGGTTCACAACTGGCTACTGCTGTCAGCAGGATTACTCACAACACGTATCTCTGTAAAGCCTATGAAAGTTCCCTAAAACTAGAAAAATCCTTGTTGTTTTTTGAGAAAGCTCGATTTAATGCATCAGGCATGATCCTTGACCAGATTACATGGGCATTACCACAACAAACAGTGATACTGACAAAACAAAGCCTAAAAATCTTCATAAGAACATGAGCCAGTCCCCAAGACAACATATACAGTTCCACAAAAGACCTGCATGTTAAACAAAAGAACTAATAAAGTAACCACAGCACAGCATACAGCTCTCCATTTTAAAGCATACTCTAGGTGCAACAACACAAAAAATATTATTAAAATCAATTTTCAAATAAAAACTGTATGGAAAGTTCATAATCTAAAACATTCTATATTTTATCACCTACCCTGCCTGCATAAATAATTTTTTAATACACCGATGTTGAGGCAATTTATGATTAAGAAATGCTTCTAAAGCAATCTACATGTTTAATACATAGAAAACATTCATTACTGTCAATCAGTATGCCAGGACACAGGCATAACGATAATGTTGAAACAGGGGGAAGGATGTGCTAATTTAAGCATAGAAACCCACTTGCTTTGATAATAAAATGTTTCCTGAAGATATCGTCGAGGCCAAATATGTAGCTGTCCTCATCGCGTACAGCAAAAAAAAATCTGTTCATATGACAGCAAGAGGTAAGAGAACTGGGAGACCAAAGAGGCTGCAATAACTATAGAGAACCGTATTTGTTCTACAGAACAAAGCTGAGGAACACACCAAGGAAGAAAAATAAATTTCAAATGAGAAAGAACAAAAACAGATTGGAGATGTTAAGTGTATGCCTTTACAACCCAGAAAAACAAAGTCCAATTAGCTGAGGCAAACAGGGTGAGGTGGTTGTTTGTTCTGGGTGCTTTTTAAAGTCAAAATTTATACCAATGACTTTTGGATAAAAAATTTTACATGAAAAATTATTAATAGCATTTGGATTCAATATATTGATAGGAAAGAACAAAAATATCCCACTATGCAAGACTCCCTGAAGTACAACCACATGCTTTAATTCTAAATCAAGAGAGTGCCATTACCCTAGCATTAAATTCTACTTCCCACCAACTGAAAGAACAACAGGATGTAAACCAAAGTCTTGAAAATGTGGGATTATTAAAACTTGGTCTTTATTAGCAAGGAAATTTGATCCTAGGGAACGTCAGTCACATACAGTACTTAACAGTAGGTTAAAAATAAAAACCAAAACAAACCTAAGTCAAGATAGTTTTAAAACAATCAAGCAGATGGAAGTAAATTCTAGGGCTTTTTTTTCTGTTGTCAACTGCTAGCTTGTATTACAACTGTAAAATCAATTTGCCTCTACTTGCCTTCACCTTGTAAAGAAATAAAAGCACCATATTTGGGGACGTGCATGCTTGCTTCTTCTACTTGTCTAAGTTCCAGCTAGCGAAGCAATCTCTTTTCCTAAATTCTCCCCAAAACATATTTCAACTTTAAGACATTCCTTTTTCAGCTGTAGATAAGACAGATGAGTACACCAATTAATAATGTTCTTTCTTTCTGGAATTTAAATTAAGAAAGGAAAGGACACAAACTACTGCCAGAGATTCTTAGTAGCAGGCTTGCAGAAAGCAAGGTTTCTGAACAAATCCATACACTTGCATGGTGTCACACCATTGCACACAGCCTTAATATTGCCTGTCATGGTCAAATAGCACTTTGGAATTGCTAAAGGCATTCAGCTGCTAGTGTCCACACTTGCGCAAGACATTTTTCAAAGACAACATCTTGTTATTATCTCTTTCATACCACCTCTTAGATGCCAACTGCTTTTTACACCCTGAAAAATGAAGGTAAAGAACTCTGAGTAGTGGAGGATATTATATGATGAATAATGAAATACCAGGCAGAAAGTCAATATAAAAATTAAAAAATAAATATTTCAACACTACTCTTTGGTAAGAAAGACAGGGTAAAGTCATGCTTTAACAAACTACGCTGTCCCATCACCCTCAATACTACCCATGTTGTATTTGTACACCATCTCATGACCTAATGCAAACATTTTTCCTAAAAAAAACCAAAATAAAACATCCACAAAAAAAAAAAAATCAAAAAGACAACTGGATCTTTGAACGGGGAAGGGCCAGCGGGGGGGAAATGGAAAAGTTTGGACGAAAAAGCCGGTTTCCTTTTTATGGTACAAAC
>Ga0181612_164759_pt1 | contig 12212 bp, 6 predicted proteins | sample HoacroProtozoa21_FD_119630 | JGI IMG/M metagenome (GOLD analysis project Ga0181612, IMG submission 119630) | Hoatzin crop microbial communities from Cojedes, Venezuel. Combined Assembly of Gp0051906, Gp0051904, Gp0051908
AGATAAGCCACACCTATGGCAGCCATGCCGTTAATGAGCCTGATTATTGAAGCTGCTGAAGAACCACCTGAGATTTCTTAATGATCCTTATCAGCTGCCACGTTCACCATGCTGACCACGTCCATTTTGAGAATCTGTGCTTTTTCAATAGAAAAGCATTTAATCCACAATAGCCTAAATTAACTAAATAGTCTAAATTATTGTATTGTCAGAAGAATGTTAATATTAGCAGGCATACCTGAGAATGCAGAACTGGCAGAAATATTCTGATGCTATTTTCAGCTACTATAAGCATGCAAGGAGGACAAACAAAATATGTATCAAATGAAACACTATTTATATCATTAAGAAGCGTAAAACACCATATATATTATATACATATATATATATACACACACCCCTCAACATACAGATGCTGGTTCAGTGGCTTATTTTGTGCCTTATCATAACCAGACTCTATTTTTATATGCCTTGGGGGGGCTTGTGTGAGTAGAACAAATATCTTCCACAGTGACAAGAGTTCTGCACATAAATTCTGCACGTGAAAGATGTTTGTTCAAGAAAATATACATCAATCAGAGATCCCTGTGGAGACTGAAACCTAAACTAAGTAAACAGAGCACATACATATGTTTATTTCGTCAAGAAACTTGTGCAGACAGCACACAGGAAAAGAACTGCATTAAAGAGAAATCTAGCTGACGGCTCTTGGTTTTGAGAGCACGCTAGCTGGTTCCTTCATAACACAGCTGCTCTTCTGACTGACACATGTTCGTCTGCATACTCAAAGCCATAAACACCAAGATAAAAGCAGCAAGCATAGTCGTTTACTTGAGATTTAGCTATTACAATATTTTAACTCTCTGTATCAAAATGGAGAATTCAGCTACTTATTTATACTCTGCTCATTCGATTCTTGGCTACACCTTGAAAGCAGCTGCTTTGCTTTTCATTCTACGTGCTGGTACACTACTAAACCGGAGAACTTCCCCAACCATTACGTAAGAGATACAGAATGCTTTTAGTAAGTACTAATAGCTGATTGCGACACAGTAGCTTTTCCCAATGATGAACAAGTAAATCAGCGTCACCCATAAACCACCTCTGACACTGCAGAACTTTTCTGTGGAGTAGTTCAAAACCTTTTCAGTCTGCTTTTCTTGGTTTCTTTCTTGTTTCAGTTAATGCTACCCAAAAATTACTACCAATATCCAGCCAGATGGAAGCTCCTGTGAACTGAATTTGGCCCACAAGATGCCCATTAGGTAACAGTTATACATTACTATCTGATACACAACTAAAACTCTTTAGCATTCTCTTGTCATTTTTTCCCTTATTCTCCTCAAGCACCTGTCAAAAATTTACATATATTGACACTTGTCAAATATTTATGTATATTGTCAAATATTTACACATATAGTCTATATACTCCCTTTCTGGGTGCCTTGTGGCACAAAGGAGAGTAAGATGTACACAGGCAACTTCATTCAAAGGTCCCTAGAACCTCATTCCACAGTTTACCCTATGAATTAAGATGCATTATAGGAAATCTCAGAGGACTGAAATTTTTGCTCTTTAACCATAACGCTGGTGACAGAAAGTGGATGACATGAAGACACATTCCCGTGTACTCAATTATGACTGTCCAACTAACTTGGTGCTAGAGATTCGGTTAATAACACTACTGCATTCCTATTTACAGAAATACACCTTCTCATGGACAGATGCAACTTCAAAGTGAGAAGAGCCACAGTAAGCCCTTCATCACAGTTGTACCTTTTCATGCTGTCTGTATTCGTACCTATTTAAAAAATAATGCCACTTTTCTATATTCTCCAAATTGTCTAGCATTTAAACGTACAAATTTTTACCACCCTGCATGACTGCAGCACTTGCTGACAGGCTACAGACACTTTGTGACAGAGATAAACCTTCCTATAATTTGCTCTCCACTGCTAAAGGCATACTTGATGGGCTTAGCAAAGACTACGACTCAGCAAAGAAGCGTGATTCAAACAGAAACAGTTTTAAGCACATCGGCATTTACAATTTTCTATTTAGTTGTTGCATTTTCCAGTTCGATGAACAGTGACAACACACCTTCTGCTTAGAGACTCACCTTAACACAGAAGGTGGATCTCTGTAGCTGTAAATTGAATCACTTTTCTTCCTGTTTCTCAATTAACAGAAAAAGAACATGGTCTCTTTTGAGCTTCCGTGTTGGCTGAGTTCCCAGCCAGACCTCCCTCAAATATCAGAGCATCACCTGGGAGCTTTATTTAACTGAAGGGAAAAATTTGAGTATCAGCATGGTCTGGGTGATGAAGCAAGTAGGTGGGTGAATATAGTCACAAGGTGTTTTGAACACAGCCATGTGCCTTTGCCATCATCTCTTTCAAGAAACAGCAGAGCATGTGAAGGTCCAAGAGATCAGACAGGCTTCAGATAAACTGGCAGAATCCCAACGTAGGTGCATATTAATACAACCAGGGTCACTAGATAAACCAGAAGCCCAATCTTCTGGTAACTGCATGGGATGCATACTTTCTGTTATGCTGTTATATTCCGAGTTATTGAACAACTGTGCATAACCTTTAAACTGAAATACTTTCCCAGACAGTTTCAAAACTTCCAGGCAAGTGAAAACAGGCATCTCACTCACTAGAATTATGATCTGTACTACACTATAATGCATGTAACTTTTCATTAAATTTTCTACTATGTTCTGAATGTGCTTGCATATTTTGAGATATAGTTGTTGATCTATTTCAATTTGATTTATTTCTTTCACTGTTCTGCTAGGTGATAGACCAGTGTTTGAATACGTGGACCTCTTCACTTTTCTGACACAAACCTGTTATTTTGTTTTTCATGCTTCTCATAATGGGCCAAACCCACAACATTCACTATTTTATTTTCTCTCCCACTACCTTCTCCAATTCCAAAATATTTGCATTTGCATAGGTAATTTTCACTTTCAAATTTGTTGTGTCACATCTGGTTGCATCAGCTGAAAATGTTCATTTCTTGTGTTTCCCACTGATGATTTTGCAACATTGTTATTCAGCCTCACCAAACATTGTCTATGGTGAGTGTGATTGCATTTCAAAGCTCAGTATGATCACAATGGAATTATTATAATTTCCTAGCTCAGTTTTAGAGCAGATAGTCAATATTTATCCTTACAGTTCTGGATACACAGAACATGTAACCAGGTTCAGACTCCGGGATATAAATTGTGCTCTGTCATTTGAGCTTGTCCTATTTACAAGCTAATAATTACTCGGAATGACCAATGTCAGCTAAACAATCCAAAAATAGTTTAATAGTCTCTCTATTCAACTACTACTTTTGTTGCTGGTTTTGTGGAAGAAAGATGTGGGCTATGCAAGGACTCCAGCTTATTAAATGTGTTCTGCAGTCCACAACAAGGTTGCACACAAATTTACTGCGTTATTTCAGATATTCATTCATGAGTTCCAGACTGTCTCAGCCATTCTCTGGCACACCCACAGTATGACTTTCAGGAGCTGGACTGAAAGTCCAAAGATTTAATATTCTCTGGTACTTCATTGAAAGATATTGTTAGCTGCCACGGTTTCCTGATATGCTAAGTTTAAATATTCCAATAAATGTGCTAGGAAATCTCTTGCATTAAGTAGCCTGCTTGGTTTTCATCTTTGCAATTAGTATTTTTTTCTTAAAAGTGGACAGACAAAATTGCTGCTACACACACAAAAGAAAATGCTTGTATTTAGTACAAATAAAAAGGGAAAAATATAGAGAAAATCAGATACAATAAGTAAGGTGAGGAAGATGGGAAGAAAAGGCAAGTTCTCTAATGCCAGGGAACTCCAAGAAAGTGAAACTGTGAACGCTCCTTACCTGGGATACTGCTGATTCACAGCCTCTGCAGCTCAGAAAAAAAAACTGTCTTACAAAGACCACTTGCCATAGATTCAAGCAACATTTCCAGATGTCATTTGATTTCTCTGAAAAGAAGAACATTTTTAAAGAACTTTTTCACTAGGAATCCACACTAGTAATTTCCTTTCCAACAGGTCACTATTTTCTGCTGAATACTGCCAGGATTGTCTGTTCTAGATCTGTTCTCCATTCATCTCTTGCCTCACAGATACGACACGCTCCTTCATCCATGAAGAATGAAATAATGTCAGTCTTAGTGGTATATTACCAGAACAGACAGACTAGAAATGAACTGGCCATAGTTTGAGTCAGAAAAAAAGCCAAAGATTTTACCATTCTTGGGTCCAGTGGCCTAGGTAGAAAATGTCTTAACTGATGATCAAATGATAAAGAGCTCTGTTGAAAGTCAGGTGTGCGCTTGCAACTAGTGTCTAGTCTAGTCTATACTGCATTACGTGATTGAAATAGTGCTTAAAATGGTAAAAAGATAAAACCATTTGGTTGTTGTTTGAAACTAGATTCATAATTGCATGAATAGTATTTTCACTAATATATAAAATGGAATAGCATCAGTCTGTAAGCATACATTTTAAAGCTAAAGTGATGCAACCCTTTAAGACGTACTCCACTATGGTATCAATTCACCATTACAAATCCATGTTCACGTACTCTGGGAATTCAGAGGATCAAGTATTAGGGAAATACTTCAGCCCCATTTTTGAGGCTGAAATAGCAGCACATGCATCTTTGTATGGACAGTCACATCTGTAAGTATCTCTGTCTTACTGCATATTTAATGAAAGTTACACTACTAATACATGCATCTATATTTATGAACATGTTTATGTGAAAATAATCACATTTTCCTAATACACGAGTATGCTAAATATTAAAGAGTCTGATAAACTGGCTCTTTGCAAGCAGCAATCACTATTTGCATTAAGTACTCGATAAATACTAGGAGAAAATCTACCACTTTTTTTCCCCAGTAGTAAGCTGATCTGTTTCCTAGTATTTGAACATCCTGAGCAATCACTGTGAAAGAATTTTTTCGCTTCTTCAGGAAGCAGTGGATGCAATATGAACTTAAAAGTTGTTTTTACATGACAGGGTACTCAAAAATAGTTTTGAACATAAAATCATTTCCCAGTTCACTAGTTTTTCAAACTTCTCAAAACTGTCAGTATCAAACAAATGTTCCCTTTGAATGTGACAAAATTTTAGTATTTCAATATGTTGCATAACAAAACATTTTCAAATGAAGAGTTGCTTTGAAATGTGAAAGCTAAACAATTCATAATTAAAAACTTGAAGGGTTTAGTGTAGGCTTCTTGAATTTTTATATTTTAAGGACAGTTTGTCAAAATATACAAAGATCTAGATCAGTAAACCTGCCTACTTCATCAGAAATATTTGCCTATTTGTATATATTTCACTGAACGCAATTCATGAGAAACTCAGAGATTCATGAGAATTCATGAGAAACTCCTCTGAGTTTCTCATGAAGGAGGAATAAAAATGGCTAGCAAAGATTTGTAAATCCTTTTTATTCTGCTTTACTACTAGGCATCTCCTTTTGTTTCATCTATTTATGGAAAACTGGCACAAACTGAAATATTTCTTTTTTATAAATGTGCATAAAGATACATTGCAGCTAGCAAGTCCTGGTATAATTCTGCCGGGTTCAAGCCAGTCTTTAAAAGATTATTTTAAGTGCACATAGAAAAATGGTTATAAAACATACTAGTTTGTGTTCTCAAATAAACGTAAGTACAAAGTCAAAGCAGAGTGGCATATTTTTAATGGTTCTTTGGCCTCTCACAACATCCCCCAGAATGACAGGATGATGGACCTGTTACTCCTCTTTTGATTTAACAGCCAGCATGCAGCTGAAAATCTCCCAGGCCATAGGTGACAAGTGCCATAAGAACCATCACTGCTGAACCAGACTATCTGCCTTTGTCAGTCTGCAATAATGAGCCTGTCTGCTCCATCACCAAACAAAAACACTCCGATCTTTCTGGAGTCATCTGTTTGAGGTTCCAGATTTTATGCAGAGGACTCACAAATACAAGCAGCCAGCCTGCTTGTCCTGCTTGTGGCCTTTTTGAGATAATATTACAGCTCAAATGCCAAAAATATAGAACCATAGTGTATTACATGACCTACAAACATGAACCAAACTGCAAAGAAAACTCTCATTCAGAAATTAATTGACATCATTTTACTAGACTGAAAATAAACCAAGCAGGGTGACAAGTCAGTGCACAGTATGGCAGCAGATGAAACCCTGGATGCTACAGCCACTAAATTACTAAAATTCATCACAGCTACGGTAACTGAAGTCATGAATACGAAACTCCAATGGTAACTAAATTCCATAGTAGTTTAACAGAAATATTGGAACTTCATGTAATCACCTAAGGTGTTTATTTTTGTTTATTCATTTTTTTTGTACTGAACACTGAGGGATTTTTGCTGATTCATCAGACTTCACCTCAGCAACATCAGTGATGTCGAAAGTTATGGGGCTGAGCTTTATCCAGCCGTTCACTGCCTTCCTCAATGCTTACGTCTACAAACCCATCAAAGTGAACAGAACTATTCACGACAGTCAGCACCAAATCCGCACCACCAACACTGACCCTGACCAGACTCATACTTCACAAAAAATTTTTTTAATACTTCTGAATGAAGGTGCAATAACATATTCAATTATGCAGGACATAGACACCAATAACTACTAATCTTGAAGTGACTATAAAAAGCTCTCTTTATGTGTGAAATTCCAAAAAACCATTAGATTTGGCATTCAAATTTTCTTGTTTTGTGCTGTCACTATGTACTAAAATATTTGACCTGTTCAGGTAGCTACGACTACGAGTGAAATACCATCTGTATTTCATGATCATTCAGTAAATAACTTCTGGCAGTGCAGTAAGAAGATTCATAAACTGTGTGATTTATTTGATAATGGAATAATGTTCTTCTTTGCAGACCCAGACTTTAAATTTGATTTACCTGCACAGAATTTTTATAAGCATATATACATGGGATTGATCATATTTCAAACATATTCTGAAGGAAAACTGGGGTGGTGCACTTCAGAAGAAAAATCAGAAGCTCAAATTTTAAAGAAAAAAACGTAGTCAAACATATGATAAATTAAACAGCAGAAACAGCATTTTAACTCTTCATATTAGGAATGACGTACTGACTGATAGACTCTCTTCCTTCTTTGGAAGTGATTTAAGTTGGTGAAATATTACACATGTTTTAGCTGATCTCACAGGTGTAGGAGAAAGACATGGAGAAAGGCTGGATTAAACTTGGATCTGTTTGGGTGCTTTCCACAGAACACCTCATTCTTATGGTCCTTCTAGTGTTGCTCTCATACATATTCATTGAGTGAAAACACTTTAAATTTGATAGTATTCCATGTCCAGTTTCACCTCAACAGAAAGTAAGAGATTTCAGAAGGTGCACTGCAAAGAAATGGTGTTCTTAAGGGGCTCCAAGGACAGGCAAACATAGTAAAGCACTTGCATTCACTGACATCAATACTGAGGAGAATACAGACACCAAATTTGGCTTTTCTCCACTCCAAAGCATATTAGGGGTCATAAATTCCCACATATACTCTGTCATATCTCTTGCAGGAATATTTAACAGTATTGATGGTTAACCACTGATAAGTCTCCCAGGTAAAAATCCCTCTTTTCAAGTAGTCATTCCAGTCCGTTGAGATTTATGACATTTTCAATCCAATTAAACTGTCTTTTTTGGAAGTACTTAGAAGATTTTTTACTGCATTATCTGATGCAGCAATAGATCTTCGCAAATAACCAGCTCTCTCCCCTTCCCTCAGTCCATATTTCAACACCATAACTTACACTGACTTTAGTAGGATGCCACGTAGATAAAGACATTATTAAGTAAAAGCAGGTACTAATCACTCCATACAAGGCTTGTTGGTGTCTGCCTACCCACTAACTCTGTAGAGGTTTCATCACATTATAGGAACAGTACCCCTAACAGGAAAGCTGGTCTTGTTACTGTTTTTCATCACATACTAACGGATCACATGGACAGAAATTAATTCAATTACAAACACTGGTGAATTTAGTGGTGGAGATACACACAACTATGAGGACAGATATATGATAAACAACTTTACAGTCAAGTCAAACAGTTTAGCAATATAACCGTTAAGTATTCTTACATACCCTAGCTCAGTACAACTCTATTCAGTGTCGGAAGTATTAAAGAAAAACAACAGAGCTATACTCAAGTAATTCCAATGCTATCTCACCTCATCACACAAAAAAATGTAAGCTTATTTGCAAAATACTACACTTCCTCCACCTCCAGTTAAGGAGTCTAACTGATGGCTGACAAGATCCTAAAGTTCCATGACTAGTCCCCCTAGAAATAGTAGGCCATGTATACAAATATATTCACATACAAAACACAGGCATATTATATAACTATTATATTAAACAGAAAATAGAAAATAAAGATTTCAAGTTTTTCCACACATAGATCATGCCTAGAAGGGAGGAAACTACCTGTAGCAGAGCACAAGACAGACCTTCTTTCTATTACTTGAGTTTGCTTGGAAAGTTTGCTAAAGATTGTATCACACTTCCAAAGTGTGTGGAGAGAACAAATAATTGCATTTCCTATCTTTTTTGTGACTACTTACACATATTGATTTAGAAAAACCACATTTAGTCCAAAGACTGCTCTCAGAACAATCTGGAATTTTTATCATGTCTAAAACGGGCATTAACTCAACTTAGATCGTTTGCTGAGTAACTACCCTGAATGCAAACCAATGTTTTACTTTATTTTTTTAGTTTATTTTCACACTACATGGCTTTCTGTTGTAAACATATAATTTTATTTTATGTGCTAAACCGAGCAACTGGTTACACTATTGTCTCTCTTACATAAAAAATCCATTAGAAAACTAAAGATTCATTCTTATTCTAATTTTTCTGGACCATTCCATCCAAACAGAAGACCATCACCTCGTGATTGCTGCCATTTTTAACATTATTTACCTAGAATGAGAGATGAAACACTTGGTTTTCAAGTTATTTGAATTCTACTAGGATTTTCCTCTTTGTGTATCTAGTAAAGAACTGCTACACAATTAATCTTGTAGTCATTCTGATAGTGTTAAAAAACTTACTGCATGTGAGGAATTACAGAACGTGAAATTGAAACCACAGAGCTTGGCCTTACAGGCTGATGGTTTTGGACTAGATTCTTGTATTCAACAATGAAGTCCGAAGTTTCTTAACAAGAAAAGGACGTCATAAAAAAAGTTAACATAACAGTTCTGCAAATTCAGATTTGCTCACAAGCCACGTATCCACAGAACAGCTCATATCAGTTACACAGAAATGGATCACCTTTTTTTCAGACAAACATCATTTACTATAAAGAATGAGACCACCTCATCTATAGCTTATTGCAAATTATTGTATTATTACTGTATCTGTGTGAGATCAGAGAGACAGGTCCTACATTTATTAGGCTACTGTTTAGCCATCCTATGAGATCATGTATTTACTTTTACTATGCTCCTTACTTCTCTTCAGTGCAACCCTTGTGCACTGGAAAAAACCAGTCCTCCACAGACCTGATGTTTCAGCTCAAGCGAGCTGACAAATCCTGCTACTTTTCTTGTTTTGAAGTACATTGGGCTTTACAGCTCAAAGAGGCCCCATGACTGAAGTGCACGTTCAAACAGCATTTGAGTTTGAACATGCACAATATCCAATAAAGTGTGGTCACATGCCTTTGTGAGACACTGTTCAGTCTTTGTTTAGTACATCATTATGCACTTTCGCATGATGAGAAGAACGGGATAGAAATGACCAGATTATTGAGCACTGAAATGGGTCTATATGGTGAAAAGCATCTTTCATAATGCACACAATATTAGAGTTAATTAAAAATCTGATAACTCATTTTGTGGCAGAAATATTAGTGAGCTTAGAAAATGGTACAAATTAATCAGTCCCATGGTACAGAACAGAATATGGAATCCAATTTAATAGGTCTCATTACTACATGAAGATAACTGAACCACCCTTCTTTTAAATATATATAAATAAACCACAATATACAAGCATTTTATGAAAAAGAAGTTCCTCACAAATTACTACATGAGCACTAAATATCTAAAACCAAAGATACCTTAATATATAAACTATGTAAATAATTCAAGATATGTGGGATGGAACAGGACATTTAATTGGTATGAAAGTGCAGAAATTTCCCCACCCCTAAAGCCTACCTCTCTATGTTATTTTCACACATAAAAAAAATGTTCTGACAATATAGCATTTTTTGGCAATAAGAAGAATTAGAGTATTTGCTAATTAAAGATAACTGGAGACCAGTAAGTGTAGTGTTTGAAAGAGATTCAGAGGTGTGGTTTACTTCTGATCTCAGTTTATGAGGAAAATTCAATGCAATTAAATTTGCATTACTTGATTGTTTCTCTCTCTCTCGTGTTCCCTCTCCCCCATACCGACTCGTTTCCATTTCAGAACGGTACAGTTCTCTGTGACCTTAACAGACCAGTTAAGGTGATGTGCTGTGGTCTGACTTCATTCCCTGTGATTTCATAGAGTTACATTCTCAAAAGCATGCAACATGCGGACTCCCATTTCTCCTTTAAATAGTCAGCTAGGCACCAGAAAAAAAGGTTGATTCCACCATAACAAAACTCCTCAAAACTTTTCTTAATCTGTTAGCTACATTTTAACAGACTCCCAGAAATGCTTCTTGTATTTGCCTCCTTACTCTCTGCACTAAAATTCACAAACCAAACTGAAACTCTGTGAGGATAAAAACCCCACCGTAGCCTGGGAACAACTGTGGTAACATAGCTCACTAGCAGAACGTGGCTATCCTAATCATGACACTAAGTTTCTGAGTACATGTCCTGCGAGTTCAAATCAAGAAAGAGATTCAAACTAAGCTAATATTTGTGTAGCTATTAAAAAAACACCATACGGGCCACCTTCTTTCCAACTCACGTCTTGCAAGCTTACTTGCCACGATTCAATGGTCTATTAACCTGAAATTCATGCCAGGTTTGTACCTCTCTGGGGTACAGCTAGGCACTCTGTGTGACCATAAAGCTAAATCATGCAGTTAGCATATCACTATCATTCAACATGAAAAAAATTTCAGCTTATCATGCCTCATATTAGATTCAGCTCTAATTTCTGCTTATACTATGAACTTTTATGAAATTCTTCGATCTATTCAGAAAAGATACACATACTGTTTTGTGTCTTCATTGAGGTAGATGGACACTTTCAGTCTCCGTTTTGTCATTGTGCTGGACCTTCTCTGCCTTCATCCCTCTTCCTTCTATCTCCAACTATTTTGGCTACAGGTAACCTGGAGTTCTCCTATTTTTTCAGCATGTTTCTACATTTAATATCATTTAGAGCAATATCACCCTATCAGAACATGAATGGACGCTTCTAAAAACCAAAACTAAAAAGTAAAATTTCCAAAAGTAAATTATAACCACGTATCATGGTTGCACTAGTAGTCTGAGAAGTAGGAACACTTTCTAGAAAAAAAACACCCTGGTGTATTTCACTTTCATTTGAACCTAAGCCATCTATACACATTATTAAAAAATCTGTATGAAAATAACGCTGGTGTGATATATTACCTGAAGTATCCTAGTTGCAAACATCTACAAATTTTGTTGACATACACCCATGGTTTTGTCACAGAAATTAATTCAGTCAGAAAAATTGATTGATTTATGAATAAGTGAAGCAAATATCTTTTAGATGGAGTTGCAGCACTTCTGTATAACCCCAACTGGGAAACCATTGCGCATTTAGGAGCGAGCGACTCCCTGAAGTGTTCCCCTGCGCGGGCGCAGGGCTGTGCCGTGTTGCCTGTCCAGCGGGCCCCGCAGCCTCACACCGGGCGATGAGAACGCCTCGCCTGTAGGATCACCCGGCCCACGCCCCGTGACAGGAGTACTGCTGGTACCGCCTACCTTTGCCTACAGATGCAGCAAGACAGCCTCATGCAACTGGAAGCACACTGTGGGGAAACCCACCCAGCCTCCATCCAATGCTGCCTGAACGCGGGTTGTCCAACAGCTAAAGGGACATTACTCACTAACCATTTTCCCCTTTATATTCTGTTTTATTAAAGCAGTTGTCTTTTTAAGCCATTTGTTTTTGCGATTTTCTAAGATCCAGAGCCCTGCACCATGTCTCTCTCTCGAC
>Ga0181612_175987_pt1 | contig 12212 bp, 4 predicted proteins | sample HoacroProtozoa21_FD_119630 | JGI IMG/M metagenome (GOLD analysis project Ga0181612, IMG submission 119630) | Hoatzin crop microbial communities from Cojedes, Venezuel. Combined Assembly of Gp0051906, Gp0051904, Gp0051908
TAATACATTAGCTATCCACCTCTCTGAGATGTTTCATATAAATAATACCTAACAATTTATAGACAGCTTCTATGGAGATACAAGTAGAATAACATGTGTTTAAACTGGGATTTTCAACTCTTTTGTAGAAGGTCTGACACAGTCTCTACATACGAAGAATGTTATTCCCTTAAAGCAGTTTTAAAAATGCCAGTATGCTTTATTTCTAAACACATTTCTTTTAAAAATGCTTCTGGCATATTTAATAAAGAAGATGCACTCTGCAGAATGCTAGCAGTTAGTTTGATATCCCACTTCTAACAAGCCTGCACCTTTTTTCCCCTCTACCTCCACTACAATACTTGTCACTACCATTATTTCACACTTGAGTAGTTTCTGCTCGTGGGTGACTGCCTTATTTTCGGTCACATGTATGTAGATATTTATCTCAAATTCAGGGATGGAAGGGTATAAATTTAAAACAGGTCAGAGAATTTTAATTGCTATCTAGAATTGCTGAATTCTGCTGTGGTTAGTGCTCAGGTAGATACTGTTTGTGTTTAAATTTTGATAGATGCTGTTTGCTCAACTGTCCTGAATTTTGCTGCTCTGATTTTCTCACCTTGCTTTTGATCTTTACTGAAATAATTTAAGATATCCTATGGAGAGGAAGTGGCATTCTGGGAGCTTTGTTGACTAGAATCTTTAAGCTGAGAGCAATCTCTTCTAATAGCAGTCAATCCTAGATCAAGATGCTTTATATAAATACTTCCCATAGTTCAGCAGAATGCTGATCTGTCTATGAGTACAGTAGTGTGAGGTCAGATAAAAATAGGCCACGGAAGTATGTCAAGGCATTGTATATATTGGTAAAACATGAAATGTCAAAGTACATGCTGCACTTGTCTCATTCAACTGCTTTCTCTTCAGTCTCACATGTTCACATCTAATTCCAGCAAACAGTCAAGATAAATTTTGTCTTTATAAATAGTGAATTTTAAAATAACATTCTTCATAGTGGAAAATTTCCTGCAAATTCTCACATTTGAAAAATTGGCATCTGCTTCTGTATGTTCTTGAACAACTATTAGAAATCTTCAGATTCATTAAAACTGTAGTGAACTTGGCACAGCCAGCTGTTGCCTGAACTGGAACCAAGACAGGTATATTGTTTCCTTATCTGTCTTCCTTTTAGATAGCCTTTATTTATTAGTGCCACAATATTTGTCAATATGAAAGATGCTCTTCACATAGCACAAAGGATAATTCTACATGGCCTACAGTTCAAGAATTTGAATAAAACTTTATTTCTGAAGGCATTGGCGTCTGTTTTCCAGTAGGGAATATTTAAATGACAAATTGCATGAACTACTGCCTTGAAAAACACAGTAACTTCTTAGTAAGAGCAAAACCAATACCAACGAAACATTTCTAAACATATGTGTTAGAATCAGCTATTCAGATCTGTATGCCTGTGACAATGGCAAGGAAACTCAGCAAATTCTGTCTGGTGGTTAGACCTCTTTGCTTTAATAGTTACTTGTTATGAAAATGTCTTGTTTCTAGCATCTGTTTCTTTTTATACAGGATATCAAACCAGTCATTGATGGAATGGATGGAATTAAGATTTCTCAGGGGCTTGGACTGCAGGACTTTGATTTAATCAGAGTTATCGGACGTGGAAGTTATGCCAAAGTTCTTTTAGTTCGATTAAAAAAGAATGATCAAATTTATGCTATGAAAGTAGTGAAAAAAGAATTGGTCCATGATGATGAGGTAAAAGTCTGTGTTAATTGCATTCTGTTACATAGTGTGAAAACATCGTATGCTTTAACTAAAAACATTCAACTAAGAAAGCAGCTAAGGTTTTAGACAGCATTTCTGTCATAGAAATTTTACTGGCCTTTGAGCTCACTTGTCTTTAACTGTCTGTGTGAAGCACCAAGATAAAATCTGAGAGAAATGTCCCTGAATTTAGCAACAATTAACAATTGTTAATAGGCTTGGTAGAATGCATGTGAAAAGTACTCCAACCTGAATGTGCTAATCTATAAGTGATGACATAAATAGCGTGGAGTTTGGGCACTGAATTTTGGAAGAAAACAAAGAGGTTTCCCAAGGCAAATGAATGTGGCTGTAAAGTATCATCTGTATTTCAGAACAGGAGCTGCAACTGTGTTCTTAGTCACAATTATAGAGCTTATGTGCAAGTGACACGGTACTCTGGAATATTTTTTTCCATGGGTTTAAAAAAATATGCTGTTATCTTGTGAGGTCACTGTGGTTTAGCTGGCTTGTAAAACAAACTGGCTGCCACAGAAATCAGTGCTGGATTTCTTGATTATTTTCAAAATGCTGTTGAAATTTTTGTAATACAGGATCTCAAATGCAGAAGTTTGGGTGGAGGGGGGGAAAAAAGTAAAAATAAACACCAATCCTTCATCTTTTTCCTATAATATTCACATTTCTTGAAAGCTATAGATTTTATATCTATTCTATATTTTTAATAAATGTGATGAAGCAGTCACAGCAAGCAAGGAAGGCAGATTTGAACCACCTGCAATGCTATTAGACTGGAACCTGCTGTGTTAAGTAATGGAAGAGGGGTCAGGGTAACTGGAGTGCATGTGGTCAGACCACGGCCCGGAGAAGACAGCTGCGAGACCTGATGGAACTGTAACGAGTGGTGTCAGGCCTCCAGCTTCAGGAGAGCACTGCAGTGTGACGTGCTCATGCCGGAGTGGTGGCGTGGATGATGGGGCACATGAAGTATGACACCATTAAATGTTCAGAGAGTAAAGTAGTACTGTGTCATCTGTGTGGGTGGAATCCCAAACTCTAGTAAAATAAAATGAGAGATGAACAATCAGTCCCACCTTGTAGGGACTTTCTTATATAGTTATTCTTACAATAGAAAGTGAATATTTCAAATAGAATACAGTTTTTAAGGCTATGATGTTGTATTAATTTTATGCTGTTAGGAACACTGGGTTTCTTGTAAGTAAGATGATGGAAAAATCCCAAAACATTATTTTAAGTGCCGCTTGTGTTGCTAGTTTCAAACAGTTTTTCTGGATGCCATTTTTGTCATTATTCCTGGATTAGGAGAGTAAAGTTATAAAGTTCTAAAATATTTTGGCTTCCTCATTTATTTGATGTTTCTTTTTATGACCAAAGAGACTGTTGTGTGGTTTGTTTACTGTTTCCTTTGACATGTGTTTTTCCAAGAAGGTAGAAGCGAAAGAGAAGTGTTACTTAATGAGTTATACAGTTGTTCATGATAATCAGAGGTAGAGGAGAAAAGTCTTTCTTGAGTAGCGATTCTCATAGATAATTACATAGAAAATTGAGCTAATTGGTTTTTCTTTTCTGTAAGATAGGCTGCATTATGAAATTCTGGGAATTGATAGGAAATTCACTGAATTCTGTGAATGCATGAGATCTTGCCAGTAAGGGACATTTCACCTAGTAGGTGTTTCATGGAGGAAAAAAATTAATTACATAGCAAGTATTAGTATGTTTAAATTAGCTAGTGCTTTCCAGGTGATGGTTGATATTGGAGAGAAGTAAAGATTCTTTTCTAAATGAGCTTGAAGCAAGTCAAATACCTGGGCTTCTGCTATTAAATTTTTCTAAGGTTAATCTTGTTAACAGTAGTGCTGTAGTAGAACACTAATGTACTAGTACACAAGTGCAATAATGAAGGGGTTAAAGACTCTTAGAGAAGCTCAGTCAGTAAAAACAAAAGAAGTGGACATGTTTATTGTTTTATTCAGAACTGGATTTTTGACTCATGTTTGGACTCAGGTTACACTTCCAAGGTGTTGTATCTTCAGGAGTGTCTGAATACAAAGCCTAAGATTTATTTAATTTGATGGTGACATTTCTTGAACTGCTTTGAGACTTTAGTTTCACTAACTGTCCTTGACAGGAGGGCCTGGTTTCTCAGTATCTCTCTTTGTTGCCCCTACATTGGTTGGAAAGACAGAAGTATCTGTTGGAAATGGAGAATTTTTAGAATAATTGTATTTATAATTTGTTGGCAGGATGCTGAATGTTTGTGAGGTGGAACATGATCAGTGTAGTGCATGAAGAGTGAATATCTACTGCTAAACCCAGTTGTCCATAAAGTTTAAATTTTGTATGGTTATAAAAAAAAGATTAAATGCTTTGTTTTTATGGATCTGAATTTTGCAGTAATGTGCTAGTATCATTCAGGTTTTGAGAAGTTTTTATTATATGGTATTGCATTGGGTGTTCAGGACTTCTCCCTGCTGAAGTATTAAAGGTAGTCTGTGACACCTTTAAGAATTATTTTGGTTGGACAAACTAATCAGGTTTTGGTGATTTTATTGAATTTATTTTGAGTTTCAGATGAGAAAATGAAGTTCAGTGTATTTGAACCATTTACAAACTGGAGATTCACGTTGTTTGTTACTGGCAGGAGTTGTTCCAGTAGCCTTAGGATCATTTATCTAAGATAATTGAATTTATTTCTATGAAGCAGTATGAGCAGTGTATCAAATATTGCAAATGTATGATATTTTTAAATGGCTTAAATTTTGTGCAGAACTTTCCAAATGGTTAAGAAACTTCTGAATATATCATTGAATTAAAATGTTTTATAACTTCCTCCAGATTTTAGGTGGTTTTGTCTGTCTGAAGAACATATGTAACAGTGATGGTATATGTAAGGCAGCATAGATGTTCACAATTTTTTTTCTGGGAATAGCCGCAGTGGTTATCCAGCAGGAGTTCTGATTGTTCAATTACTCTATTTCAGGATATTGATTGGGTACAGACAGAGAAACATGTGTTTGAACAGGCATCCAGTAACCCATTCCTAGTTGGTTTACATTCATGCTTTCAAACAACAAGTCGGTAAGAAAGATCTGCAATTATTTTGTTTTTAAAATCTTGATCATTGTACTAACTGCTTCTCATAAAGCCAAAGTAACCACTGCCATCGCATGGTCGGTAATTTTTGGAAGGAAGCATTAGTGTTGCCAGGGATTCCCTACTACAGCAAAGCCAGTTCTAGCAGTGTAGCTTAACCAGTGTGGTGTGGAGACAAAGGCAGGGTTTTCCAGGTGCGGATGTGAAGGGAGAAGATGAGTGAGAATGAGGAGGAAGCGTGCGCTGTCTTCCTGAGCACACGCTGTGGGGCTTCAGGAATAGGAGGATGGTAGCAGGGTAAAGCAGCTTTGTAAGAGACAGTTTATGATATCTGATTCTGCTGAGGAGGGCTGAATCAGTGCTCAGAGGGCCAAACTGTAGTTCTTTTTTTAAAAATAGCTTGAGAATTGGGCTGCTCAGTAATAATAGTTTTTAATAATAACTTAAAAACCTATATATACATGAAGTATTGTTTACGTATATGAGGCTTATGAGGCTTTAGCGCATATTGATGAAGTATGTGATTTCCTTTGGAAAAGTGCTGAATAAACTTTTAGCTACTTTGAAATCCTAGTTTTTTGTCCTTGTGTGCACAATCCACAGTGGGTTATTTGCTTCTTATTTTGCAACTGGAATATGAAGAAAATCAAGGAGAACTTTTATGCCTATGCTTATGTATGTCACTGGGGAATTTAGATGTGTGGGGCTTTTGTGGAATGCTGTAATAAAATACTCATGGCATTGTTATCTATTTTATTTATTGTTTATTTAATTTTAGCTTAGTGTTTATATTCTTGTGGGAGGCCACTGAAAGACTTGCAAGGTGGTTTGTGTCCAATAATTTTTCCTGGTTTAAGATTTTAACGCTTTAAGTGTTTCAAATGAAGAATCCTTTTCAAAGGCGAAAAAAAATCTTGAGTTGTTACCAGTTAGAATGGTCTGAGACTGCAGCGTGTGTTTTCCAAATTGTTTTCCAGTGTGTGAATATATGGAAATGAGTTTCTAACTCATGGAAAATTAGGTGTATAAAGAAATCCTGCCTCCTGGGACAGCCGCAACCTTCATAAGAAACTTTCCCTCAGCATGTTTCTGTCCTGTAGGTCTCTCTGACCTTGGCAGCCTTGCTTGGATCATATTTTCCCAAGCATGAAACCTTTCCTGCAAACTGTAATAGAATTCTTTTTATATAGCTGATTCCACATATATTTCTTTCCCCTGCTGACTTTTCTCATTTGTTTTGAGAAGACTGTTTCAAAAAACTTGTTCTACAGAGGAACTAATAAGCCTTCGTGCTGCAGCCTTTCTGTGCCCAGATCTTCCATTCAGTGAATATGCTATGTAGAGAGTTACAGAAGTGGGTCCTTTACACTTCCCTTTGAATCACTTTTTTCTACAGATAAAGGTCTTGGCTAAGTCAAGGGAGGGTGGCATTTCATTATCTGTCCTGCTAGCTCACCAAATTTAGCTTTCATCTCTGATAAATGATGGACATATGTGAATTGAGTCTCTCAGTCCTCAGATTCTTTGTCTCGGTCTATACAAATCGAACATTTTTTTTTCTTCAAGGAATGACAGTGTGTTTCATAACAGGGTATCAGGAAGAGTTCAGTGATGATCATAGGATTTAACAGAAATAATTTTGTATGTGTAATTAATAATATGTTGGATCATGTAACTTTAATTGGAAAAAAAGATTGTGTCGTATGCCATTCAGACAAAACTTAGGTTTTTTTGAAAGTCAGTTTGGGTTACATGATTTTAAGTGAGTCTTTTGTCATCTTGCTTTCAGTAGATCTGTTGGAGCTTTTCAGGAACTGAACCAACACAAACAGCAAGCTTTATGGCTATATATTTGATATCTCAAATTCCACAAAACATATTGATCTCTGTAATATTGCTAGATACTCATTAATTATTGTTAATGATGATAATTTTTTAAAAGATGGTGACCTTTTAATGGCAAAACTGTATCAAAAATACACATGAGAAGTTTTAGATTTTGTTCATGCAGAAACCTTGTTGTCTTAGATGTATATAAACTACATTTCACCTACAAAGCTGTTCGGATTTCATGCTGCGGCTTTGCTGTAAAAAAACCAATGTTTAGTCAACAAGAGTAGCAGTTTAATAATTATTAAATCAGGGAAATCTGTGTCAGATTACAGATTGATTACCTTATAATAAGAAAGGTTTGAATTTAAACTGATGCATCATTTCAAGTGTTTTTTTGTCTTAAAACCTTTATTTTAAATAATCAGCATTGTTGCAGGCAGGCTTTTTTTTTTCCCCAGTCAATCAGATGTTATTCAAAGCAGTGCACTTGCTGAGCCCACTTTACACTGGTGTAGTTGGTTCCATACAAGTAAAAAGAATCAACATCATTGAGTAAGAGATTGCTATGTACCTGTGGTGGTGGTGTCTTTTTGCAAACGAATGACAATTTAACCTTTTTTGGATAAACTTTCTTTTTTGCCATGTGTCATCTTCTAGCATACTTCCCTGGTTTAGCTATTATTGCTAAGTAACTTTTTACAAAGTCTGTATATCCTTACATGCTTTTACATCTATCGCCCAGTGAGTTCCTCATTATATTAGGCAAATGCTGTTGTTTGTACTGTTTAAATAGTCCTCTAGGTTTCACACCAAATAGTAGCCTGTTGTATGCAGCTGCCTCTCCTTTACATTTAGTCTGTCATGTAAATAAAAGATGTGATCCTACATAATATGGGTCAAATAAGTACTCTCTTTTTTTCTCTTAAATAGTTTCTGTAACTGTAAGAAACCTAGAAGTCTCATTCAAGAGTGGAGGTGAAAATGGTTGAAATTGGAAGGATAAGAATAGCTTTTCTTTTTGGGTCTCCTTGAAATCCATTAATTGTGTTATATACTTTCAGATTGTTTCTAGTCATAGAGTATGTAAATGGGGGAGATCTTATGTTTCATATGCAACGGCAAAGAAAACTTCCTGAAGAACATGCAAGGTACTTTACTAACACAACTGTAGCGGGGTTTTTGTGTTGTAGTTGTTCGATGTTGTATGATATGCTTTCCAAACTCTATTCTATTAAAGAATGAGTAGCAGAGAAAGAACGAAAGGTTGGTTCTTAAGTTTAGAATGTATTGCCGTGGGAAGAAATGTTAATTTTATTTATATACTTTTTTAAAGAAAGCCAGCATTTGATAAGTAGTAACAGTTATTTCTATTTAATTTTATTTATTGTTTCATATTTAAGTAAAGCTTCTTTGATCTGTTGATACAAGATATAACTATTCTATTTATTTTGGTCTTGCATTGAATTAATATAGTGTTGGTAGGAGAAGACAAAAAAAGAGTCTATTTTGCATGGCTTTGCACTATATAAAGTCTCATCATAACTCTTAAGCTGAAAATACAGATCTTCTACATCATACCTGGAATTTTCAGGGGAAATTCCGTAGGATAAAAAAGTATTTTCTTAATTAGTAGCATTAAAAAAAATACTTTCCCGTATTTAGTTTAAGGAATGCTTTGACAATAGGAGATCAGTGTCCTTATGAATAAATGTAGCTTTTTGTTGGCATACAGTTGATAGAGAAAACCTGACTGCAAAGTGATGTTTTAAGAACAAATTTTTATAAATTGCACGAACTTTTGTACGATCTTAATGCTAATATGAATTTTCTGGTTTAATTACAGATTTTATGCTGCTGAAATTTGTATTGCTCTAAACTTCCTACATGAAAGAGGCATAATCTACAGAGACTTAAAACTAGACAATGTTCTTTTAGATGCAGAGGGTCATATCAAATTAACAGATTATGGCATGTGCAAGGTAGGATTCTTCTTACCTTTCTTTTATCGCTTTGTGATTCGGTGGTATGTCTCTCTGGTTATGCTTTGAAGTCAAATACTGCATTCAGTGATATTAAGAGAAAACTGAGAAAAGTTGTCCTTAATGCTAGCTTTACTGAGCCCAGAATTTGGTTTTGAAATAGAAACTTTATTCTGAAAAATGATGCTTGAAGAGTAGAACCACACTTGTAATTTTTTCCTTTGTGTGTTTCAAGTAATGTGGGTGGTTTGGGGGGACAGAAGAAGTTTGGCCTGTTGCCCAAGTTAATTTCTTTTATCTATTTAAATAGTTTCCTACGTGACCCACGCTAGAAAATGTATCTTTAAAACAAGTATGTTTTTAAAAGGGTCTTTTCAATCTCATAGTAACTGTGCTCCTGTGAGTATGGATTGCATTCCAGAATGTGGTTAAGGCATGTAACAGTGACATATTGAGGAAAGCTTGTCTCATTCTCTCCATAGAACAGATATTGCACCGATTTCTTAAAATGCTGACTAGAATGTTTCTCCACTACCAAAGTGCAGGTGTTGTGGGGCTTCGCTTGGAATGCCGCAGTTGTGTGAAAGTTTGATTCTTTCATTCCTAAAATTAGGTTTTTTGTAACATCTGTTGAAAAGGACTTCCAAATTGGTTTTGATCTGAATTTTTTTGTAAAATGTGTCTGCAAATAGTAAGCAAAAAATGTTGTTATAAATGTTGTGACTCAGATTTAATCAATTTAATTTGCTGAAGGTAAGCTCTAAAGTGCTGAGTCGGCTTCGAGCCCTATGAGTATGGATTTTGCTCTAGCATTGCCTTTTTGGAAAGGAATATCTCTAGATTCCCTGAGTAACTTGGCTTTATAAGTCTAATTCAGGAAAGTTCCTGGAAAAGAAGGTCAGCTTTTAATTTGTGAAATGATTTATGCATGTAGGAAGGTTTGGGCCCTGGTGACACTACAAGCACTTTCTGTGGGACACCAAATTATATTGCACCAGAGATCCTCAGAGGAGAAGAATATGGTAAGTTGTGACTAAGTAATTTGTAGTTCTAATAAATCACAAAGCAAATTACAGTTGTAGGTTGGTTCATATACAATTATTTTTACATTTCCATATTTTTGTACCATTATATGTTGAGAAAATTGAATGCATATTGTACGGTTTAATTTTTTTCTGAAATGATAAGACTATCTTTCTTTTTCTCTTACAATCGCTCATTTCGGCTTCTTTTGAATTATGCTTTCCCTGAAAAAATAACCATTAAATGATACTGTAGCAAAACCAAGTCCACTCCTTGAAGAACTTCATGTCTCAGCTACTGCCAGATGAGCTTATAGAATTCTATAATAAGTTATTGCTCATGCAAAATTCAAAAGTTTAATAGTCTTTTTAACTAGTGGTGTTATTTGTGAGCTGATTTGACTAATAGGTTGAAGCTGTCATTTAGTTATAAGATATGATAATGTTCAACTTTTTTAAAAAAAAATCACCTGTAACTTTTCAGCGTAAATACACTGAGTTTTCATTGAAGCATTGCTGTCTGGCAGATGCCTACAAACTCCTGTACAGATTACCGTTGTAATCCCAATTCAGAAAACTCTATCAGGTCTCGTCCAATGACAGTGTAAGTCATGATGTCTGTGGCTTCAGTGAAAGTAGAGAATTTCAGTACTTTGTAGAACCAGGCCATTAAGCTTCATTTATATGAGAGAGATAACACCTAGATTCAAGGAGTCCTGGCTGAAAATCTGCTCTGTAAATATTTACAGGGTTCAGTGTGGACTGGTGGGCTCTCGGTGTGTTGATGTTTGAAATGATGGCAGGAAGGTCTCCGTTTGATATTATCACTGACAATCCAGACATGAACACTGAAGATTACCTCTTTCAAGGTATAGTCATCTTGATTTTTTTTTTTTCTTGGGGGAGGAATAATGAAAATTAGCAGTTCTAGTAGGGCAGTTAGCTTTTCCTTTTCCATTGTTATCCTGTAGCTGCCTGTAGATCTACTGTAGGTAAAGGTCCCCAATACTTTCAGTTCTTCATCCCAGGAATTTATTTTGTTGAACTTGGATAAAATGGTCTGGAATTAGGAAGCCTTCAGATAGAAAAAGATTTTTATTTTTTTTTATTTTTTTTTTTTTTTAATATTCACAGTTCAGAAATAACAGACAGAAATTATGTGGAATGGTATCTTTGTTAGAAGGCAGTCCACAGGCCAAGAATTAGTTTTAAACTTCAGTGCTACGTGAGAGGATAAGAGGATCTTTCTTGACAGAAACATACCAACCTGTAGTTATGGTCCAGATAACTTTTAAATTTTTTTTTTTTACTTCTGATGAAATGAATGGAATTATTTTTTTAAATTTTACCTTTCAGGAATGGTGATATGAATTTTTCAAACAGAAGTAGTCATAGTTGCCATGTTGATTACAATAGGAACTCTGTAACAGCTTGGGGCATTGCGAAGCTGCCTACTCCCCAATGTGCAGAACCATTCTCGAAACCAGTTACTGCAGTTATGTAACAGAATCTGCCATGGTCGTCTTGGCAAGCCTAATGTCAAAACAACTATTCCTTGAAATCACACTTTTCCATGTACTGTGGACACTGAATAAGTTTTATTCCCTGTTTATACCAAATAATAGAAAAAGATAATGACGCTAACATTTCTTTTAGAAATGTTGAAATGTCAATGTAACAGTGCCTTGAATTGCTGTAGCACCTTTTGTTTGCATTATTTTAAATAAGTTCTGTATCTTCCCATTTTCCAGATGGTAGCATATTTAAATAATACAGTGTTTGTATTGAAATCATGGTCAATGTCATAATCTAAAAAACAGTATTGCTGTTTTTAAACCTGTAACAGTTATTCTTGAGAAGCCAATCCGGATTCCAAGGTTTCTTTCTGTCAAGGCTTCCCATGTGTTAAAAGGATTTTTAAACAAGGTAAATAACATTCTCTTATTTTTAGCATCTAAGATCTGGAAGTCAGAGCTTCCTGTTGAAAGCAATACGGTTAAGAAGTTAATCTGCTTACTGTTAAGAAAAATCTGTAAAACCTTGGTATCCTGTATGTTAAAAAAACCCACTTCTTAGTTGCTAATTTGCTGAGGGAATTCCACAGCACACACTTGATTTAAAAGCCTGCACCTAGAGGAAAACATAGTGATAGGCTTGTTTATAAACTCTTTTCTGTAATACTTACTATTCATTTTATTTAGCTGATTGAAATCTGTAGAGCCATTATAATTTTTAATGGAAAGAAGGATATGAATTACACATTACTAAATAAATCTATTTTTAAAGTTGTAAAATATAATTTAAAAAAAATTTCAAATAAGCTTCATTTAAAAAGAAAAAGAACAAAAATCCCTTGATAGCCGTCATATGTGTATCTCAGCAGCAGCTTGTGTAGTAATAAGGAATGCTGGAGTCATGTATGTGGGCTCTTGACAAACAGGGCCTGTAACTGGCTTGGAGTATGTCATACGAGTTTCTGTGTTTTCCGCAGGATCCCAAAGAA
>Ga0181612_109532_pt1 | contig 12210 bp, 10 predicted proteins | sample HoacroProtozoa21_FD_119630 | JGI IMG/M metagenome (GOLD analysis project Ga0181612, IMG submission 119630) | Hoatzin crop microbial communities from Cojedes, Venezuel. Combined Assembly of Gp0051906, Gp0051904, Gp0051908
AATAACAACAATAATGCTGATAAAAAGAATATACCAAGTGCAATTTTCTCACTGCCCGATGCTCAGCTCGCTCCCGAGCAGCAATTACCCTCCCTTGGCCAGCTCCCCAACTTAGATACTGAGCATGACACCACGTGGTATTGAATATCCTGTTTGTTTGGCTGGTTTGGGTCAGCCCTCGCAGCTTCTTGTGAAAATTAACCTTAGCCCAGCTAAACCCAGGACAGTACCAAATGCCCAGATTGTGTAGGAATGCTACGGAGCCCAGTTAGGGGGCTAGGATACCTGCTCCAACCAGGACCTGGAGCAGAACTGCAGGATGGGAGCACTCTGCGCTGCAGATTCTGCAGCACAGCACCACTACGGTTCAGTGGGACCAGAAAGCTCCAAAATGGAAAGGTTTCAGATGAGACTCTGCATTTCAGAAAGAGTCCATGGTGAGCTCACAAGCTACCTGCAAGAACCTCATCTATAGGAAAGATATGATAAGCAATTTCTCTGCCTGTACATGTGGCACACTGCTGTGTGTAAGTCATACCTGTCCTCTCCAGCTCAGATACACCTTCTGGACAGATCATACACACTGCAGAGCTATAAAAGTGTTTTGATTTGGGGAAATTAAAGCCTGGCTCCACTGTGCTAACGAACAGTCATCATCTGAAGATGCAAGCACCAAAGTCAAGGGAAAGAGATCCTGCAGGAGGGTGAAAACACAAAGGGGTGTCAGTGAGAAGTATGGTTGCCTTCCCTATGGATGGAGGGTGCTCTCACTCAAAGGCTGCCACAGTATATGCTGAAAAGCAGCTAAAAAGAAAGAAATTAAATGATGGCATAAGGAGGAAGCGGCTGAGCTAGGGACGGAGCAGCTATGACACAGCATTTCCAATTCCCTGGTTCAGCTCTGCCTGGAGCATGGAAGATGCTTGCCAGCTCCAGGAAGAGGGAGAGGCTGCAGCCAGCTTGACTGAGCTTGGGGATTTGATCGAGGTGACCCTGGTGCTGCGAAGCTGGATCTTCTCCCTCCTTTACCTGCACTCTCTCCTCATCTAGTCCATGTAGGCTCTTGCTGCCAGATTTTCCCCTTCCAGCAGCACTTTCAACAACAGGCTAATATCTGTTGCTCAAACCTCCTTCTCCGTCCATCCTACCCTTTATGCCAAGGGCTGGGGAAATCACAATGAAATCAACTTGCAGCGAGCCAAAAGGGAGCTGAAATCCCCAGTGTGAAGCAGGGCTCTGTGCCAGGTGCTCAGGTGGGATAGCCATCGGCTCCTGCCCAAACAAAGCAGGCAAGGAAGGAAAGGCAGGAGCAGGAGAGCCCTGCACTGAGGGGCACGGAAGCAGCAGGAACACAGAGGGGGTTGAGGAGGAGCTGAGCGCCTGCAACAGAGACAGCCATGGAGAGGGCACTCGCTGAGAGCCCATCCACCTGGGTTATTCAATCCTACTGATTTTTGCTGTTAAAAGAGCTTCATAAATCCAAGCAAGGAAGCAAACAACATAATTAGCGAGCAAAATGGACATCGCAACATGATGAAGAGTGAGGAGGGGAGAGGTAACTCGTGGAGATCTATCTGCAAAGAAGTCTGCATTGGAGCATGCTACATAAACAATTTCTCAGAAACTTCTCATATCTGCATGAGTCAGAATTGACTTGAAACCAGGAAAAAAGGTAAACGTTCACCAAACCCTAAATGACAACAAACATTTGATCAGCCTCAGAACTAGTACCACAACTACAGTGATATAAACAACACTGTCTTCCCTATGAAGTGTGTAGAAAGATGTTAAATAACATCTACTGCTGTTTTTAATTTAGCTGGATGCTGTAAAATAATGCCAAAGTAGAAAAAAACACCCCAAAACCAAAACAACCCAAAACAACCCAAAAGACCAATTTGTAGTAACCAAGGACGTGAAAGATTTTAATAACAATATTTAGTGTAGACACGCATTATGCTGTTGGTTGTCCAGCCAGCAACACCTAATTGAACTCAAATTATTCACTATGCATATCCAATTATAAGGCACAATCTCATAGCCATGATATAATCAGTCACTCAGTGTCAGGCTTTTATGAGACATAGCTGATGACACTCACTTGTGCATGGCACGGAGGAAATGCCAGCACTGGAATCGCAGCTTTCATTTCCAGCAGATATTACTGTTTATGATAGCCCTGATCTTTTTGTCATAAATTTACAGATCCTACTGCTGCACACAGATATCACACACTAAATCTATCAAAAAACATTACCCAGGATAGCTCTTGGCAACACCAGCCTCACTATGTCAACCAGCCAAAACAGGGCTCTAAATGAGGAGAACAACTTGGATCATATGTTTTGCTAATTATGGACAAGAAGAAGATGTAAACAAGCTCCATTAAGATTATTATGCATGAGTTCATGTTTTTGCACAATTCACAAATTACCTGTAACTGCTCTTCTCAGACAAAGAACGTTGGAGCAATAAAGCTGACATTTTGTGCTGAAGACTATGACTTCATTGTGGCTTTCAGAGAAATTACCCTTAGATTTACGGTCTTATTAACCCATGACCCTGAATAATGTCTGATGAGATGTGTTTATCATCCTAGTCTGGTGGCTGAAAACAGTCCTTTTCTTCATCCAGATGACTCAGTGCAAAAGCGATATGGCTCTGAACTGAATCCTTAACAAGGCGGTCTGAAAAACACAGCCCCAACTGTGTACGAGCACGGACGCCCCTGTTTTGCCTAGAAGAAAAGCTTTTCTCAGGAGGTAGAATATGTAGGATGTCTTTCCTTTTCTGATTAATATCAATCTAATACATAATGGGAATGCTAAAAAAGATGAAACTTCTAGAAAGCATTTGTCGAGCAGTATCCCCAGATACACCAAGCTTGTGATGCTCTTACAGAGTGACACGTGGAGAGTCTGTGGGGCTGGGAAGAACACACGGGGCTCCTGCAAGCAGCTTCTCTATGTCCTGGACAAATACAGCTTCAAATATCTAAAACCATGGCCTCTCCCTGGGGCTCAGATCACACCGAGCATGTTGCTTTGCAATATCACTCCCTTTTTAAAGCCCTCCACCGCCACCATTTCTGGCTTCACTCCTAACAGCATGCTTGTTTGGGGTTTTCTGTTGAAAAATGTCAGGAAGTGACTGCACTCAATTTCTTGGTGCCTTTGTATTTTTTAACAGTGTATAATCAGATCAGGGCAGACTTGTGACTTTTTTAATTAACCATATCATTATTTTGATACTATTTTCTTCTGGACTGTTAGATAACAGGAACGTCTTTCTAACCTCATGTTACTCTGCAAATTGCTTTAATTTGTACCTACTAAGCACTGACCCTCTATCTGACACCAGAAAGGATAAATTTGATATGAAGAGACTGCCTGTTTTTCTGCAGAACCTCCTGGCAGAGCTAGAAGAAGGAAAGCACCCTCCTGAGATGAGAGTAGCACAGGACAAGCAAGTCGTTTCAGCCAGCACTGCAGACTTTTTGCTGGAGGAGAGCAGTGGTCAGCAGGCATCTTCCCTTGACTGGGTTTGTACACATGCAGGCAGCCTTAACTGACATTTGTCAGATTTGTAAATTCCTACATGAGCTTTTTGTGTCTCTTTAAAATAGTTTTGAAGCGCTGCCAGGTTCACCAACCTTGCATCATTTCCAAAATGATACTGAGAGCCTCTGCTTAAATTGGGAGCAGGGAACACCTTGTCCCAGCTGCTCTCTTCGTAACTGGAGGGCTTTATACAGAAAATTCAAGGATTACTGCAGAAATCTCATCCATCTTCCAAAACTGGCCGTCACAAGGGACGCAACTGCTGTACTACTGAGTGCCCAGGGGACTGGAGGGCAGAGCAAGAGCCCAGATGGACCCAACGAGACCTGTGTGTTAACCCTAAACTAACCCACACCTCCACGAGCTGCTGCCACCACCGAGTCAGAACAAGCATCTGCCTTCCTGTGGATGTGTTCAGGCATTCCACTTCCAAAATCAGTTTACTCAGGGGCTTCTGCTCTACACAAGACTGTGCCCAGACTCTGAACATAATGATCGCTAGTGGCATCCATGTTCTCCTTGACTATGACCTTCATAGCCTTTAACTACAGGTATATTAGAATTATATTAATGTCTCCTATATTATGTAAGGCAGATTAGAGTTCTATTCCATTTAATCTTGCTCTTCCATCATTTATTTAACTTTGCACATTGTCATTCAAAGCAAGTATTTTAAAATCAAGGCTGCATTAAACCTATTCAATTATCTGTTTTTCTGGGTAACTGTTATCACCGGGTACAATAGCTTTTAATAACTGAAATAGAACACTATGAAAATAAAAATACAATTGTTAACCTTGGAGTATCCCCAGGTCCTCATTTTAAAGCAGCTCAGGCATTAATCCAACAACTTATAAATAAATGATTAAGAAAAAACTAGGAAAAGTTGTAGAAACAGACAACTAAGCAACGTCTTCCATCATTGATTTTGCTTTTTTAAGCAGGCAGGTCTTTTTTCCATGCAGCACACAGAATGGCTTTGATGTTTTATGTAATGCTGTCACTCACTGAAAGGCAACTTGGAGTTCAGTGCAAAATTCAGATTGCAAGGAGGTTCTAACCTCGCAGCTCCTGCACTCTTCGTTATGAAATGTTTTGTACCTAACAGTATTAATACTGCTTGAAAACCATGTTCAGAAGAGACAATTGTGGTGACTCAGACTTAATCACTTTGTAATTAGATGTGGTTTTAGTAACATCAAAGTAAGGGGAAATATTGGTCTATTTCCGTACTATTCTTATGGTATGTCATGCTTGTAAATACTTCAAAGTGTTTAAAAAACTAGTCTGATTTCATACATAATTAGTTATGGAACTGATACTTCCAAACAGAAGCCTAAGACAATAGCAACCCACTTTCTAGCATTTGGCAAGGAACAAAACAAGGCAGAGACAACAGCAAGAATTAGCTGATACCATAAATTACCTCCCTGCTTTCAAGAGTGGGAAAGCTTGGGATCAGACAAACCATGCTGGCCACGCTTCCTCGGTCTTCTCATTTGTGCCAGGAAGATAGTAAGGAAATCTTATAGACTGAAATGTATTAAATGGTCAGAAATAGGTGGCTAGACCCAGAAACACATTTGAAATACAGAGGTGCAGGAAAGTAACACGCTCTAAAGGAAGATGCCCTCAGCACAGCTCTCTGGAGGCCAAGCATGCCTGGTACAGCATCATACACAGCAGCTAGTAACAAGGCAGAATCGCAAGACTGATTGCGAAAATTCGTGATGTTTCAATACAGTAGTTAGATTTATCTAGGGAGAAATGTTAACACAGGCGTCCTTCTATCCTTCCTTTTCCCAACACTGGCCAGTACCACATCACCCAAATAGCACAAACCGCTCTTCCAGGGACAGCTGTGGCTGCACAGCACAGCCTGCCTTCACCTCAGCAGTTCTTCAGTGCAAGAATCAAAGCAAACTGCTATTAAAGCATACTTTTTTCCTGTTGCCTCCATCACAGTGCAAAGAACCAAAAAATAACTTTGAAAAGATGTACATATGAGATTAGATGAATTACAGGCAATATGAACAAGAGACATATCCAGCTATTGACTAACCTTCTTGCTCAAAGTAATTATTGCAGGCTACAGCGAGGAAGCTGCAGTCTCCCAAATACCTTCAATCATATCTCATTGGCCTCCAGCCAGATCAGCCTGCAAGAATCATTTCAATCATCGCATGATCCTACAAAAATCAATTCGGTTTCACGATGGTGATGAATCTGCCCTCTGACTTACTTATTATTTCCTTGCTTGCTTTGAGAATACCCAGATCAGACAGCTTCAGATTTATCCATACATATTCAGTGTTTTGTTAATCACTCTATTGCTTTATCGATGTTCCCATATTGGACAGTTACCTCCATCTGAAGAACACTCTCTAACTGTCAGTACTTGGGAGGCTGGGCATTCGTGATAAATCTAATTAGGGGGACAGCGTTTCTGTTGTTCTCTCAGAACACAATAATCAGCTGTAAGACAACAGGAGATGAGCAAGTGGAAAACAGAGTGAAATGCCATGTGTTCTCATCCACGGGAAATCATGCCAGACCAATAACACATCATTCCTTATAAGAAAATAGCCTTGTTGGACTGGAGAAACACACTTGCCCTCATCTATCCAGAGCGTGGCTGTCAGTGAAATCTCCCTGCGTGAGTTACTGCTCTGCAGCTGAGAATTAATGGGAGGAACCAGTTCCATGTGGACTCCAGCAGGCTGTCCTGAAAGGGAATTTCTCAGACCATGGACATTACCAGTGATGACAATCCTGTTCATGGCGGCCACTAAGGGTCCTGGTCCAAGCAGCAGCTGTGATGTTCAAGGAATGCGCCAGGCTCACATTCAAGGCAATAGCTGTCTTGCAGAGCAAGACATAACATCAAACCCGTGTAAAACTGCACTGTATTACTAGGCTTTTTGGGGTTTTTTTAAACCTTGAAACAGTCACTTGGAGAGTCAGACAAAAGGTGGTGATATTAGAGGGACTAATACAGCTAAAGAGCAGAGTGCGCTGCAAAGAGACACAGCTCGCCTCTGCCCTGCGTCGGGCTGGTAATTACTGCCCCAGGCCCCTGGGAAGGGAAGCAATAAGAAACGTATTTCATCTCCTGAAGAATCAAGATCTGGGGGAAAAAAAAAAGTAATCAGCAGTGCAATTTACTTCTAATTCAGAAACTTTCGAGGTCTGCTGCTGTGAAATAGTTTATAATGAAGCAATTTCTACCACCATGCTGAAGTGGAGAGATGTACGGGCCAGGAACAAATCGAAAGCCACTCCACCAGAATCATCCCTCTTGAAGAGCCATCAGTACAGCTGCTGAAGTGTCTTCAGGGCACGTGACTTAGCACTGATCGCCCATGCTGATGCTGTGCTGACCAGCCCCGCGCAGGTCGCTGTATCGCTGGCTCATCGCTGCTCTCCGTGCTGCGCTGAGCCTGGGGGCCCAGGTGGCATTTGAGCTCCCCTGTGCAAGCAGACATGCAGGACATGGTGCATGAGATGCTCCCACTTGCCTCCCAGAAAAGCTTCACATCTAAATAATCAAGCAGCGGAGGAAAAAGGGTTTTTATAATGCCAGCTGCTGAAGCCTATGTTTGCAAGGCCTCTGCCCCATAGGGAGCACCAGCAAAGGCTCAGCTGGTGCAGAGGGTTTAGTCCACGCAGAGGTGACAGCAACTCCTGCACCAAGCCAATAGACCGAATGGTGACCCACCCGTGGCCACCAAGCCCTTGGAGGTTTGCAGGATTTCCTCAGCTCAGCGGGACTGTCAGGGCACAGGGGCGAGCAGTGATGGGAACCCAGGCTCAAGCTGCTAGCCCTGCCCCAGTCCCAGGAAGGCTCGGCCAGGGCAGCTTCGGGATCACAGCATCGCCGTGAGGCAAGCTTAGCACCCGCCCTAACGAGCTACCAATTTCGTCAACAAACTGCATTAATTTTAATGCTCTCCCATTTATGCCACAGTCATTACACTTTCGCACTCCATTTACCTGACAGTGTCCGCTGAGACAAACAGCAGCTTATTATTAGAGCAGCAGTATCTCCGTACCCCCACGGGCCCCTGGCTGGAGGACCAAAGCTCGGGCAGGAGGTCACCGAGACCCAGGTGCAGCACAGGGGATGCAGGGGAGGGTGGACTGGCACCCTGCTCACTGCTGGATTTCCCCAGGGCAGAATCAGCGCTTGGCTGAGGGGGAGGCAATGTTTTTACATCCAAAACCACCCCAACCCCTCGGCTGACGGACCTGAGCAGGATCCCAAGCGAGCATGCTGGGGCTGGGCACAGAGGCAGCCCTGGGCTCTCCCATGGGCAGGCAGAGCCACCCAGCCCCCCTCGTCAAAGCACATGTCTGCTCCTCAGAAACTGCAGTTTTCACTGAAAACAAAAAAAGAGGTGGCATTTTTCACTCTCCCCCATTGAATTTTTTAACTGAAAATACAATTTTCAAAGAAGGCTAAAAAGAAAAAAAAATATTACAAGAGAGTGCATAAACAGAAATTAATAGAAGTATTTCCACAGTATTTTTAAGTATAAAAAAAGCTTTTATAAATATCCATGGAAAAATTACTGCTATTTTGGATCAGCTTGGAGTCAGCATTGAGGAACAGATTTTGCTGAGCATCCGCTCCTCTAGAAACACTTCCCAGGATAGAAGGCAAAACTCCCAGACTTGTCAGCACACTCCATTTGCTAATTTTGTCCAAGGAAATCTGCCCACCAAGCTGATCCCTTTGCACTTCAGAGGAGGCAGTCCCACGAGAGACCAACAGCACTGTAGATGCTCAGCCCTTCCTGAGGCTGCGCTGACGTGTACATGCAACATGGTGTAGACACAACACACTGTACGCACAATATGGCGTAGCTCCCCTGAGCAGGGTCTGCCAGAGCCTTTCCCTTGCCAAATACACATTTTTAACTACTTCAGTGCTGATCCTCCCTGCAGCCCCTAAGCGGTGACAGCAGGCCGAAACAAAGGCAAAGCCTGGAGGCGGCGATGAAGCCGTTCACGAGGTGCTGGGGAGAACCAATGCTCCTCCTTGGAGCAAGCGACAGGAGTCAAACAGAGTGGGAGAAGTTTGGGGAACTTCGTCCAGCTACCCAGGGACACTCAGCATCGCAGGCAGCCTTGCTGAGACAGGGCTGTCCTTAAGGAAAATCCAGCAGAAAGCATGGAGAACAGGACCCTTGAGAGAGAGTGGAACAAACTATATGGCCATGGCTGTTGACTAATGAATAGCGGCTTATTATCTAACCAATGATCAATTAGTGTTAAAGAGTAAGTCCCAACCTGTTTCATGAGCCAGCTGCAGCATCATCTCCCTTCAGAGTCTGCAGAACCTGGGTGAACTCAAATAGGCCGTTCTTCTTGGGAATTACTAGCAGAAACAGCAACCTCTCCCATGCAGACAGAATAACAATAATAATAATTTTAAATAGTGGAACTAGTATGATTTGACCACACTTTTGGGTTCTTCCCTCCCCTGGATAAAGTCCTTATATTATCTTTTATCTATTATAAATGTAATCAGGATTAACCTCCTGCTTTGGACTGCTGGATGTTGAAGAGACAGAGGGGACCTGTGTCCTAAGGTACCCAGGGTTTTCTGCAAGCTGCGGGGACTGGAAGCATTACCAGAATGGCACTGCTGGTCACTGGGAGGAAAACAGCATCGGCAGTGTCCGTGGATGGTGCTGGAAAGGTGCTGGCAGATGCAGTCTCACCCCCAGGCTGGTGCTGCATCTTCTGGCTGAAGACAAGCAACAGTACCCTGAACAGGGCATGATGCACTGGAATCAGCCGGCATTTGTGCCAAGCAGATCCTCCAGGCTCGTCACTGCCCACGCATTCATCCAAGTTTTCTGCCTGTATCGCGACTGAAAACAAGTGCACTGCTGACACACATCACCACATCGTCTGCATGCAGCTGTGAACACACTGGAAAAGGCAATTTCCAAAACCACTGCAGATTCTGGGCCTGTTTGGGATAGAGTAAATCAGTATACGGAGACAAATCTCCCCATCTACTGATAGTTTCTTTCCTGAAAACATGCTGTATAGCAGAGCAGCATTCACTCTTAGTAATTCCAGTTAAATCAACATAAATACCCAGAAAATAATCTAGTCCCAACAGTTAGTTCCTATTCAGCCAGACGGGACGAATGACAGTGTGCTTCCTTACTCGGCTGGTTGTTTTGTAAGAAATATATAGTCTGGACTTGAGTAATAATCCACCACCTGGACTCTTAGTAGAGCATTGACGCATTTTTGGTTCAATCCCAAATCTCTTCAAGACAGAAGGACCATTTTTACTGGCTTTGGAAGGTGTTGGTCAGGACTCACCTCCTGGAGGCTGGGCTGCCCCAAGCACAAGGAACAGGCTTTGGTGCTCATCCGCACACCTGCCTGGACCGCAGCAAGCACCCGCCAGTCCCAGCTATCACTCTGCAGAGCAGGAGCTCCAGTGAAAAACCGATTGATTGAGGATTATACAAGCATGCTTTTTTTATTTTCCCTCACTTGTGCTAAACTTAATTCTGTAAAGTGCCAGTGCTATAGCAGAGCTCTGCAGTGCAGGATATTTGTATCGTTATCTTAAAGATTGTTAAAAATTAGGAAGTGAGTAAAAAAAATGGAGAGTTCCAGGTGAAAGCTTTAAAGCCAGTTCACCATCTAAATAAAGCAAGGAAAACAAAAAACAATTAAAAATAAAGTTAGCAGGCCTTTAATACTACATTTATCAGACAATCTAAATATAGCAGCAATAGACTAAAACACTGTCTTTGGCAGGCTTAAGTTTCAACAATTCATTTACTGTTTAGCATCTACATGAAATCACCAAGCACCCTGATTTTTGGAAACTGAGACAAATAGTAAATTTGTATCTGTTTAAAGAAGCCCAAATCACGGCTGCTAAAAGTAGAAAAGGAGAGCAATACCAGAGAACGGTGTAAAATCTAATTAAAGACCTTTCGGCTGCTGCAGAATTGAAAACCAATTAAAGGCCTCTCTTTGCCTAGAGAAGTCCCAGAAGAAATTCCTAAATCTTCATTTGCTTCTGTCCTTATCTATGTTGTGACAGGTCTCTGAAGCCTCCTGTGCCAAGCCAGGAAGATGAGAGAGAAGTGAGCAGCAGCATGCAAGGGCTGCTTCGCCCTCCACAGGCAGAGCCGGCTGGACCACAATCTTTAATTATGGAGCACGATCGGATGCTCCATTAGAGAAAGGGCTTTTAAAACCCTATTTAAAATTTGATATGCAAGACTTGATACCTTCCTGCTAAGTATAGCCCTCGCAGATGACGAAAGGTGATGCTCAGCCCAGGCCATACCTCGAACCCACCTCCTCCTGCCAGGAGCTGCCGCTGCTCCCGGCTCGAGCTGCTCTGGCTACAGGAAGGAGGGAAACTGAAATTTTCAAGTTTATCCCCCAAAAAATGACACTATCACACTCAGCACACTTCTGTCCTGCTGCGTGGGGGAAGTGCCTCAGCACTTTGCCAGACACTTGATACCATTTTGTTTTATTACTGCAGAGAATTATCAAGGAGACAGGCTGGGAACACTCAGAAAGCCTTTTTACAGGTTTATATTTAATTTAAGAATCTAATCTAATTCCTTAGTAGCCTTTCCTTTTTGTTAAATTAACACTTAATTCCTTCCTTGCTATTTGAATGAATTCATATCTGTGGTCAGCCAGAGAAGATGAAATTGGAAATTACAATTCTGGGGGTGACATGGTGCATATGACTAATGAGAACTAGGGGTTTTTTTACATGGATTTTGACATTTAGTAATTTTCTTTAATACCACTTTTTGTTCTGTCTGACAATCCCATTACGACCTGGGGATTGAGATTCACAGCCACAGCAAGTGGAGAGACCGGAGGTAACCAGAAGGCTCAGACGTGCTTCCAGTTCCACCACTGGGAAGACACAGCCTGCCCACTGTGTGCCCACCGAGAACAGCAGTGGTGCTCCCAAGCATCACCAACACACGGGTCAGAAATCCCAGGCCATCAAAACTCTCTGAAACATGACGTGCAAGTTTGTGCTGCGCTAGAGAGGAAGCATCCAAGGGCAGAGAGGGTGCGGTGCTGGATGTGCTGGGGACCTGATGCATCCTTGGAGTGATACAAAAGCACCTTTTACTCCTGCACATCTTCCCCTCTTGCTGGATGCTCACTTTCTCCTGTTACTGTATTCTTTTTTCCTTCCCTTTTTTAGACCTCTAACATACTTCTGTATTTTCTTTCCCAGCCAAACCAGACTCAACCTTTCCTGCTTCTGTCAAGCCATGCAGCCAGCTCAGCTCTCCCCACCGCGAGCAGCTGGTGACCCTGCTCATGCCATCCCTCTCATGAGCTCTAGTCTCTTCACCTGGAGGACAGAGGTAAAAATTCTCTCAGCAAAACGCTACAGATGATGAAGAGAGAGTTAGGGCTGTTCAGCCTGGAGAAGAGAAGGCTCCAGGGATACCTTATAGCAGCCTTGCAGTACCTGAAGGGGCCTACAAGAAAGCTGGAGAGGGACTTTTTTACAAGGGCCTGTAGTGATAGGACAAGGGCTGATGGCTTCAAACTGAAAGAGGGTAGATTTAGACTAGGCATAAGAAAGAAATTCTTCACCATGAGGGTGGTGAGGCACTGG
>Ga0181612_161519_pt1 | contig 12210 bp, 4 predicted proteins | sample HoacroProtozoa21_FD_119630 | JGI IMG/M metagenome (GOLD analysis project Ga0181612, IMG submission 119630) | Hoatzin crop microbial communities from Cojedes, Venezuel. Combined Assembly of Gp0051906, Gp0051904, Gp0051908
GACAAACAGGCCTCTTTTCCCAAACTTTCCAGCTAAGCAAATTTATAAAATGTAATCATCGCAACAAGAAAAAAAAAATTTTTCTTTAAAACTTCCAGGGAAAAGAATACGCAGTAAACAGTATAAATGCGGACAGCAGATGCTGCAAGCTAACCACAATACTTCTGAGTGGCTGTACAGTGGGTATGTGCAGTACAAATAAAAGCCACGTGTGTTGTATCACAACTACCGTATAATGTACTTGTTTGCCCAGCTAAGAAAACGCATGCATTTCCATGCCTTGGAGTAACTGAGACCTACTCTGGATAAACTGATGGGCTATGTGCAAGTGACCTTGGCTTTTGGCAGTAATAAATGCAGCCAGGCTCTGTTTTATTTCAGCTTTTACAGCGAAATCTTGAGTGAGAAAAGTTTCCACAAGCGTCCTTCCCAAATAACAGGGTGTGGTGTTACGTTCGGGTATTGGTCACTGTGATGATTCAGATTTGTTTCATCTCATCGCTAACAGCTTTGGGTTTTTCTTCCTTGCCGTGCTCCCTTGCCAGCAAAGAGATACACGATGATGACTGCTACCAAAGTCAGCTGGTTTTATACTGGAAAATTGGGTCATTCAAAAAAGCACATTTATTGTGTTCTGCTTGCAGAAGAGGTCCCTCGGTGAGAGGGAATTTCTGAATCAAGGGATTAAACTACAACATAACGAATGGACTTTTACATACTATAGATACTCCGATCATTTCTCATCTTGTTACACTCTCAAATTCAACATCTTCCTTTAATAACAGTCTAATAATAATGAAAAGTCTGTTCACAAATATGATCAAGGAGCTGCTGGCATACAGTGTTTATGTACAGCAACAGGTACGACTTGACAACTTGTGCTTTAAAAAAAGCAAACAAAACCAATGTTTGGAACTATTCTGAGTTTAGATCAAGTTATTTTTAAGCGTTCTTTCCTCAGCCGTTTCTGACCACTCTGCATTATTTTGTACCTCATCCAGCCTAGTACACTATTACACAAGAACAGCATTCAGCTCTTGAGTACAGGATTAATTAAAACTTCAATTGTGTTATCAAAGCACTAAAGCCTTCCAAATTAGACCTCTACAAAGAGCAATTAAGAGCTTATTTAACATGATCAGCTGCGTACAACTTTTTCTTTTCCTAAATCAAAGGTCAAACTTTCGTGTCCCTGTACTAGACTACCAAGAACCAACGCCAGTTTGCTTTGCAAAGAGTCTCACCTTTCCTTTGAAGGGTCTAGTATACATTCCACAATGCAAAATCTGCATAAACACTAAGATTCATTTCTTGTCACCTGTTTACAGGAACAAAATATCAGTAGCAGGGCAATCACTCTGCTAGAAGTATATGTTAAGAATGTACAGCTAATTACTTTCTCACACAAGCACTCTCCCAGCGCACGCGTTAGTCTCTATTAAGACCTATGTGGGAAATGAGGCAAACCAAGGAATGAATCCAGGTAGTGAGGCAACACAGTTAACTTAGATACTAATAATTCCTGTATCTCTTGCATGTGAAATCCCTGCTGTACCCCTAGTGGGGAAAAAAAACCCAAAACAAACCAAAGCAACCCAAAATGCTTGTCCAAGCAAAGCAAAAGAGCCAATCTCTTTCCCCAATGTGCTACGGGCCTTTTTTCTGACAGCACAGGTACGTCAGGCCACGACCTACGTGGGAATCACTGCTATTAACACACAAAGATTAGTCGCTATATCTCAGGGTCAGAAAATAAGCCCTTCCATAGCCCAAAGGCACCTGATTTGCAACTAGACAAATGAATACATACTTGTTTGTACAGGGTCAAGGACTGAAGCTTCACCAAAGAAGAAAGCCAGAACTAGGTTCCCACCTGCAGCTTCTCCTTATCGGGGCACTGGAGGGCATAGTTTCATGGCAAAAACCACACAGTCGGCGTTAAAACTGTAAGACAAAGCTGTCATGCTGTTAAAACCCCCAAATAATTCTATTGCCTGCCATTCTATATATTAAAAATTCAACTAAAAAGAAAACCCTAGCCTCAGCTAAGAACCAACTTTCCATATGAAGCGTACGGTCGTCCTAGAGAACTGCTGTATCATGGGACCTCCTGCTGCAGACAAGAGCATATAGATCCATTTGTTCTTAAATATACCAATGTGGTTGGCAGGAATATGTTCGGCTTATGTCATTTCACTGGACAAACAGGCAAATGTGTGTAAGCAGCTCATCCCAATCCCCCTCCAGCAGAGCACAACCAAGTTTTTAAAATTGCAATTTTAAAATTAAAAAGTTAAGGTAGATACACAATCAATTTATGTAGTATATATTCACCCTCAGATCATGCTGAAGATGTTCTGTGGAGTTCTGGTGCACAGAGGGCTCTTTCCCTGAGGGCAAATAAGGACTTCTCAAACCGTTATATTTTCTCTATTTTTGTAACAAAATAGCAATTTAAAATTTAAAAATCTTTTAAAAAAATTACATCACCTTCAACATGGAAGATCTCACTGTTTAAATATCCATGAAAGAGACATACTTGTTTGCATATCTGTTTTGGAATTACATTGTACAGCAAATAATAGTATCTCAGAAGCATTTCAAAAGTAATATAAATTCATATTTACAGAATGGTCTTGGTATAAAATATACAACAATCATATTTATGTCTAACATTCTAAGTTAAAGTTAACATCAATAGGAAATAAGTTAAGGTGACAAAGGTGGTCTGGTTCTTGTATCCATTCACTTCAAGTTGCAAGTGAAACAAAGCATCAGTCTAACCCTAGCTATGAGGTGGCACCGGCTATAGGAGGTACAGCAACAGCCACAGGAAAGGAAGAGGAGACTACTTGACTGTTTTTCTACATACATTCCTTTACATTTGAGTATTAAATAGATGTGTAAGATCTTCCATACTGACACCAGGATATCAAAACTAACCCTTGGATTTTTAGGTATATTTACAACATAATTATTTCATGGACAGGTTCATTAGGAGAGATATCAAACACCAATATTTACTTAGTCTAATCAGTAACCCTCAGGGAAATGCCAACCCCCACCCCCCAGAAGCGTGCACAAAACAGTTATCAAAATCTTACCCGACCACATAGCTGTGATTTTGTAAAATAACAACTCAGACGACCAGTAACATGATCCTCTTTAAGCATTTTGCTAGCAGGAAAAGCCCTTACATGCAGTACACCTGGTGAAAGATCAGCTTGGCTTAAAATATTCCAGTACAATTTCCGATTAAACAACTTCACAGAAGTTAATAAAAACATAAAAAAATGTAAAACTTGTCACAAAGAAAAGAGGACAAACAAGAAGACAGTAATCATCAGGAGGGAGAGTCCTGCTTTCTTTTTTGTAAAAAAAAGTGGATTTTTAAGCTTCTCAAAAAAAATATGCCCAGGACTCTAGTTCATGTGTATTTATGAAAGAAAACCAATTTTTAGTTGACATGCCTAATATGATTCTCAGTCACATCTTAACAGGGCATAAATTCATTCACTTTTCAGTACTCTGAAGGTCAGATAATGCTATATTATTGTATTTTCAAGGTCTTTGAAAATAAGTTGCCACTGAACAAGCAAAAATTAAACCTGAATACAAAATTACGATTAACAACATTTAACAAAGACAACCGCCTTAAATTTCCAATATTTAGTTTAAATTACAAACAAAAAGGTACAAAAAAACAGCAATACCATCTTGTTAGTCAGTGCAAACACTACATACAGGGTTTTCAAAGGAAAGCCAAGAGCACCTGATACTTTTTGCCAAGTCATCTGGATTCTATAATCTCCAACTTGAGAACTATTAATAAAAAAAAAGAAAAACCAAAATTGCCGTTACATTAGTGCATCATTGCTCAAAATGGTTGAAAATTGTTTCACGTATAACTTGGGGAAATCAATACCTAGTACATTAGCTGGAGGACTTAGGCACTTGGTTTACTTCTGATAACTTTACTTGGACAAGTAGCCTGTGTACGTGTATCTACGGTACTAAAGCAGAAATTGGGGGGGATGGGGGAATGGAAACCAAACGCTGCAGCAAAGCACTGCACCACAGACCTGCAAATAACGCAGCAGTGCAAAGCTAATGGTGTGCTAACCCTGTAAAAGTCTCAAGTCCAAATCTCCACCTCTCAGTCTTCAAACAGGAAACAATACTCCATGCAAAGTTCCACAACTAAAGAAAAAGCAGCCGCAACAAGACACAAGTTCTTCTCTCATGAAACAAAAGAGACAAATAAGTTAGTCTTCCTTTCACTAGATGTATCATCGTAGGATCCTGCTAGTTTAAATAACTGAGTTGTTAGTTTTCTACAGAGCCATTTTAAACAAGAATGGCTCAGATACCGCACCGGATTGCTACAAACTCATAAAAAGCTGCTTTAAGCTTAAGTAAAACAATGTCCAAATTCCATTCATTTGTGGAAAGTGAACGCCTTACCCTAGTAAAGTAAGTTTTTTTTTTTCTTCAGAATGCTAATGCGAGAGGGGCTTGAAGTATCAAAGAGTCCACAGGAAATGCATGACCCCAATATTATTTTTTTTAAAAAAAATATACATTATATAATATATATTATATATATAAAAAGCTAGTGTAAATGCTTCCATGGTGTGGTCACAAGCTGGAAAGATGAATGCCTTTCAGCTGTTAACCATCCTGCCATTTGCAACAGGCTTTAAAAAGTCATTTTTATCCTCAGACATAATGTGAGCAGTTTTCAAAATGAGGCTGCCAACACTGACTGACGTGCTGATGGGCAGGCAGCTTGCCTTGCTAACAGATGTTGTGATCGGCTGACTGAAGCAAGTAGTTACGGGCAGGATTGTTTTCTGCTCCTCCCTGAGGAGAAAAATAAGTTACACAAATATTAAACAAGTACATGCACAAGTATCCGGAACTGAATCGTGTGCATTAAATAAATACTGACAAACTCCTTTTTAGCAACAGGCTAAACATCTTACTATGGAACGGTACGTTCAAGATGTTAAATGCAGTCTGCCTCGGCTTCAAAGGCTGCATTACACATTAAAGACTACAGAACATATAAACCTAAAATAGTGTATTTTAAAAACTACCTCTCTATGGAGATTTGTGCAAACGGTATGACATTTAACCTTTTGAAGTTTTTCTTAATTTCTGTTAACTACAAAAATACTTTTGCATTGCTTGCTTACTGAATGTGAAAGGTATTTAACAGCTGTGACAGGTTTCAGTATATATGTTACAATAATGCATACAAACAAAGGTACCATCTTGTGACTTTCAGATTTGTGACCTAATTCTATTTTTTTAACAGGTTCTTCTCACTTCGTGTACACACAATGCAGATGTGTAATCCAAGTCTGAGTAGGTACGTAGTTCATCCTTAAACAACCATGCTTCAACTATTCTGACGCTGCTGTTTGTCTAATACTGGCAGACACTGCTGTTTTGTCTAACACTCACAGAATCACAAGGTCTTCACCTAAGCTTTGTCTCTTCTGTTCCATAGATTCTTTCTGGTGCTGCTTTAGTGGATGCCCATTCTCTACAGTAGTTCCATTGAGCAGCTGATCATCTTGAGAACTAATACCTAGCTGTATATCCAGAATCTCCTACAGGAGAAAAGGAGAAATGTCCATCAATACTGTTGCTACCAGCTCTAAATTCTCCTATTATGTTCCACTACACAAAGCTGAGGGAAGTGGGAGTCTCATCATAAGGCTCCCTACTTTTATTTATTTCATACTGTTGGAATGTCTCCACATTTTACTATAGGAAAAAGAAAAAAAAACTATTCAAATATGGCAGTGAATGACAACAGTAGCATAAACATCAGCTGCTAAAATATTGTTTATCAGGTGAGATACAAAGGAGGCAATGAAGGCAGTGAGAACCATTTCAACAATTAAGGACAGGAAAGGCTAAATATAAAGGTCCTTCCATCCATGTAATGGCGATTCACAGTTCGTACTACAGCACTGCATCACATGCCACAGGCAGAGCAAACAAAAGCTGCAGCCAGTACTGTAAGTCAGTATGGGAATGCATTCCACATAAGAACCTTAATTTTTTTGAAGTGTACAATGCTTTAAAAAAAGGACAATCGATCCTAGTGCTTGGAATGAACACCAGAATGTTTTATGACTGCACAGAAAAGGAGGAAATGGCATAGAAGAAACTGGGGCAGATGCACAGAATTACAAATAAAGAATGAAGTTTTGTGAAAACAAAAGAACACTAGCTTACAATCTTAAATGACTTTATTATTAGAATCAGGTAAGCACAAAGTTTAAATTAAATGATTACATTTAAACATAAACTTCAACATCAAACATTAACTACAGTTTCAACACTGGAGGGGAAGGGGAAAGGAATGGACTCACCACCATTACTAACGCTATCAAAAGATAAAGAGCAAAAAGCTGAAAGCTACAACAAAGAGCACAGTGAGCTGTTTTTTAACGTTGGTAATACTAACGGCCAGGTATCTGAACGAGAAGTATGAGACCCCTAGTGTTAAAATACAGCAAATGTTTGATATCACTACAAAGACTACAACCAGAAGGCTTTGCTATCAACATAGTCTACTATTTCACAAAGAAATTTCAAAAGTTTTTAATAACTAATGAGAGGACTCAGTGACCTCCATAGACACACAGATTTTTGTACTTACTTCTATTTGTTCTCCTTGCCCATCAGGTTCATCTGTATCAAGGGCTGACAGCTCCAATTCAATGTCCCGATCTGGCTTTGTGTCTGCACAGTCTTCAGTATAATCAGTCTAAAAAAGAATTAATATATTCTGTAAATATCAAGTTGGCTTTTCAGCTGCTTCACACAACACACATATTAAAGTGAAAACAGAAGATCCATTTCTAGGACACAACACTTCTACAATACAAAACAGCTAGTTAAGACACAAACAGAACTTCGGGCATGGACGACATAGAATACAAAGCTGAATCTAATAACATTAAAAGTACCGAAACAGAGAGATAAAATGAATACTGAAGTAGGAATTTCTGTATAGTCCATGTACAACATGGACAAGTAGAACAAAAAGTAATGATTGTATGAAAATGGATTGTGACATTCTTCCCACTTCGTAAATGGATGACTGGAGCAGCAGCATATCAGGCGCACCTACTTGACCTCAGGGAAATAACTGGGTGCAACACCAGTGACTTAACTTGCACAGAATATAAATATTTGGGAAAGTTAAGAGTTTTAACTCTTAGTTAAAATGCATACACTTATGTATATACAAAAAAAATCCAAGACTTGTTTCATCCCAATTACCCCTTTCTTTACCTCACCATTCCTCAAATCAATTTCCTTGCTTAAAAGATTTAAGGTGAGACGACTGCCTTCATCTAGAGAATTCCACTTCTGTTGCATGGCTAGTGCATTTGCCTCTCTCTGAAGTAGTAACGAGTTACTTTTGGCCTATGGAAAGAAACATACCAGTTACAACAACTACACTTAAACCATGTATTGTCAAACGGCAAAATAAACCAGCTCACAAAAAGAACAGTTCTCTTGCTAGATGGGTAACTTCTTTTAATGCATTAATTTTGTTCCACATTTGCTGACACTTATCAGGACCACCACTTTATCCCAAATTAGGTCTTACTGATGTCAATGGAACAGCTCATAGTAGCAGTCCTTATGCATCATACTAGGTGCTGCAGGACTAGCATCTAAACAACACTTATCAATCATTTTGTCAATTGTACTATCTTCTGTAGGCTCCACTAAGAAAAATTATTTAAAATCACTTTATTAAATGACTTTTTGTTTAATTAGAAAGCCCATATGGCATAACATCTGATCTTACCTGCTGTAATTCAATACTCAACAGATCTCCAGTGCTGGAATGCTTTCTGTGACCAGACAAATCTGTAACTACAAACCTGTCCCTTCAAGAGAAAGAAGGCAAAACCAGGAATTAAAACAAGTTCTCTAAATCAAAGGCACCATAAACTTCATTAATCTATCCACTATGTGACTAAGATAATACACTCTTCATCTTCACTGGGGCTTACAACACCTCAAGGCATTCTATGAAGCAAACATCCTTATTTTACATATGGGTAAGACGTGGCAAGAAAACTTGAGAGAAACTACTCACGATCGCAGATTTTGACATGACAGCCTGGCAGTACCTGACTCCAGTTCTTTGATTAGGTCTCTCAAGGGATATGTTGCTAGTAATTGAGTATTATTAGCTGCATTAAATACTAAAACTACACAAGTTTTAACCTAGTTTTTCCAAGGCTTTATGCTGAACAGGAAAAAATCCTTTACTTTACAATTGAGAACGTCTATTAATAGTTCCAGATTTTCTTTCCCCCTCCATGTTCAGGATTCTGAAGAACAGCAAGCTATAGAACATACTTTTAACAGAACATAGAAAAAAGTTTCATACCGTTCCACATAACGTGCTGATGAAGTAGAATCTGAGCCATAGGCACTCCATCTTGAGTCAACAGCATTGACATAAGGGACATAATCTGTAACAAATTAAGATAGCATTCATCATCTTCTCTGTTCTTAAAGGGGGATGTACAGGTATTTTAGCTCTTTGCATCTTCATTGCTCTAGTAAGCATGAACAGGATGAAATGCTCATGATGTATGCCATATCGTCATACGAAGCCTGTACTTGTACCTGATACACTGATGGGCTTAGTAGCACTTCCTTGGGAAGCAGTGGCCTGAATAGGATCTGTCGTGTGATAACCCGTGCGGGATGACCTGGAGATTGCACCCCACTTGGAGATGATCGGTCCATCGCTAAATGGGATTATAGGATCTTCTTCCTTGGCCCTTCTCTGAGCTTCAAATAAATTCACTCTCCTTTTAACATCCCCGCTGTCCAAATCCTACATATTTAGGAGACAGAAGATACTTGGACTCATTTGAGGTTATTCAGATTCTTCAGCTGGCCAATAACTTTCTGATTATTGTTGCTGAATACAATGCTGAAAATCTGTCCAACTAGAGCACCAAGATGGGCCTCGGTACTTCAACTATTGCCCTTTAACGGCAAACTGACCACGAGAAAGCTATTGCTGGAGCTAGAAGAAATAATTTTGCTTTTCCAAGTTTGTGTTTCCAGGCAGAGAAAGTTCCAGTATGCTTTAGAATCCTTCTGTACCCTTTCCTATACTTGAAGGAGGCAGTATCAAAGCAGGCTTTGGATGAAATTTAGTTACACTTGTTTCATAAGAACATAAAGGTAACCTGCTACCCTATATAGCAGAAAGTCTCCAAAAAGCGTGAGCTCTTACCCCTCCAGAGGTAAGCTGTATTCCATGATTCATACTATGCATTTTTTATTCCCCAAAGTCTTTCAGTTAGCTTTTTTTCCTCTCATGGAAATCAGGTGATAAAAATAAGTTGTATTTCATTTTCATTTTCACAGATTTGTTGGCCTTAAACTGTTTCAGAGGAAAATGCACCTTCCAACCAAGTAAGAGGTATAGTCTAGGAAAATAGTCTATACAGATTCTCTGTGGGTACAAAGCAGGTAAGATTAAGGTCATGCTGATTATCCTCGGTCCCCAGTATTTCAACTTTTCTCTGTGAGTGTATATTGCTCTTGGGATTAACTTCCAAGTAAAGATTTTCTGAAACAATGGCAACATAACAAATCTTAGAATCCTGAAAAGGCCAGTGATTCATTAACATGGGATGGACTATTGCACTTAAGCCAAAGAGGAAATGTGTTTCTGCAATGGAAACGCCTGCTCTGAACTGGCCACAATGACCCCGTATTAACCAGTCAAGCCGGCCACTGCAATGTATTCTGAGACTATTTTTAGATGCCTCAAATTATAAGGATGTAGCTGTACACAAACATTTATATAAAAAACTCTGAAGAGAGACAAAAAAAAGTCAAAAATTTTTATCCCACTAATAATCAAAGAACACATTTCAAATTAATTTATTCTTATCAGTTTACAGACCATCTACTCAAAGTATTTTGGCTACAAGTTTGATTTACAGAGATCTTATTAAATTTGTTGTTTCAGACATCTGAGAATTTTATTCATGGCACTGCACTCTGTCACTGAAGTAAATACATTGTTTATTTACAAAACTGGGAAAAGATATTCCAAACAACTTTTAATGGGCAGAACTACTTTAAAACACTAAGAATAGAAGCTATCAACTTAAAAAAAAGGTTTGTTTAACCAAACATAAGACACTTCAGCATGTAAGTATCATTGCTCTAATGAGATAACATGCAGAAAAACCCTACCATTAACACGGCATTTGAATTGGCAATCACATCCTTGGGCTCTGAGTCGATAGCATTTATACAAGAGCCAATAGTGCCACAAGACCACGGTGAATAGTGAGAGAGATGGTCTTCCTCAAATTTAGTTCCACTCAAATCACTGACACTCTCTGAGAACTACGGAAAAGGGAATAAATAAGCAGTGAATAATAAAAACAGGGAATTCAGTCTTAGAAGAAGAAAAGACATTTATTGCCATTTAACTAAATCATCTCAAAAGTCAGTCTAGGAGTTCTAGCCATATTCAAGATTTGACTTGGGGACAACATAACCCCTCTGGCAAATTTTAAATCAGTGCAGCTGAGAGCTGTCAAGGAAGGGCAAGCTTTGCCACTACAAATAACTGCCTGGTCTGCCAAGATGAGAGACTGACATCAGCGTCACTACATTAGCGGCAAGTTTCTTCAGGCAAATACCTACAGTAATTAAACCGAGAGGAAGCCATGCATTTTCCTTTAATGTATAAGCCAGTGGCAGATGTAAGTATGACTTAGAACCCTCCAACCTGGATGAAAAGGACTAAATTCCGATCTACCCTGAATATACCCCTAAGGGACTTCAGGTACACCTACCTTACAAGGCTTTCTGAATAATCAGAGCCTAACACCTCAAACATCATCAACGGAACTGTCAAACCACAGCAAAGAGTGCTTGGCACAGTGGTTCTCTTGGATGCATTTAATTTACACATACAGAAAGTAAGCATCACAAGATTTTTTTTTTCTTCAAAAGCACACTATTCCCATTTGTTGAGTTTCCATTCTTCTTTACAGAACTTAATCACACACATACACAATGTTCTACCAATGCCTTTTGCCACTTTTAAGGGACATGTATGCTCTGGGACTTGTCAAGCATTCACAGCTTGGTTCGGTCTGCTCATCATGTCATAATGCCATCTGGAGTATAAAAGGGAAGGTCCTCCTTGACAGAAAGGAACTGTAGTTCCCTACACAAAAACCTGGAAGGTTCACAAAGCTAGTTCAATAAAATTACATCTCCTTTAGTGAGGGCAAATCAAATCACTTCACTTTTGACTTTTTTTTAGCAATCATGTTTAGCATCACCTTAATATCAAATTGAATGCCTTCATTATTAGGTATTACTTTTCCTTTGGTAGAAGATTGAATTAATTTTATGAACAACAGATGGCAGGTAGAAAATCTTTACTAGAAATATTAAATGGCATGTTACAGAAACAGCAAGGGAAAATGAAGAAATTCTTTGGCTTCCCACCTCTGTGCTGAAATCTACACTGAAGAGAGGAGAAGGTGGTGTTGGAGATGGTGTTGCCATAGGAAGGGTTGATGATACCAGAGGAGTCTTCTGCGTGTGGTACTGTGCCCATTGCTCCGGCTTCCGTCTTAACTGCTCATCATAACCAGTCTTCAAATGACCACAAGGCTCCTAGCAATAATAAATGCAGGACTGTATATCCTATCATACTCTAACCAGAAGGTCAATACTTGCAGGGGACACACTTGGACCCCCAAATTCCCTGGGGTCTGTAACCTTCCATTGATATTACTAGAAGAATTTCGGAAGGATATGGGGAAGAACCTGTCCCATGTATGGCAATTCATACCATAATTTAAGCAACATGCACAGGAATTGGTGAGATCCCCCTGGGAGTCCTGCATCCACCTCCGTGATCCTCAGCACAGGACAGAGCTGGAGCTGTGGGAGCGGGGCCAGAGGAGGCCCCAGCAATGATACGAGGGCTGGAGCCCCTCTGCTGGGAGGAAAGGCTGGGAGAGCTGGGGCTGCTCAGCCTGGGGAAGAGAAGGCTCCGGGGAGACCTTACCGCAGCCTTCCAGTACTTAAGGGGGGCTTGTAGGAAACATAGGGACAGGCTTTTTAGCAGGGCTTGTAGCAACAGGACAAGGGGTGATGGTTTTA
>Ga0181612_182745_pt1 | contig 12210 bp, 7 predicted proteins | sample HoacroProtozoa21_FD_119630 | JGI IMG/M metagenome (GOLD analysis project Ga0181612, IMG submission 119630) | Hoatzin crop microbial communities from Cojedes, Venezuel. Combined Assembly of Gp0051906, Gp0051904, Gp0051908
CCTGCCTGATAGATAAACTCGCCAGTGGTGTACAGACCGTCGTTCTGCCAACCGCAACCGTTGCTGTTTACCACGGTCTTCTCTGTGATTTTCATCGTTGCAAAGTTCTCCACGCTACCGCTACCCTCTACAGAGAGGTTTGTGGCTGTGAAAGTGCCATCGTTAACAAGTTGTGCGCCATTGTTCTTCACTGCCATCTCGCCATTTACCTCAAAAGAGTAGGCATTGTATACGAATGCGCCAGCATAAAGTGAGAAGTCTTTCGATTTGATAGTACCGCGGTTATAGAGCTGGAAGTTGTATGAAATCTTCTCTGCGTTAAGAGTTGCGCCCTCTGAAATATACCAGTTCTTGCCAATGTAGTTCTCATTGAGCTCGCAAGTGAATGTCACATTTGCGCCTGGAAGGAGATACACATTGGTATTATCACGGGTGTACCATTCTTTGATAGTATAATTACCCGAACCGAAATAGATGTTGCAATTACCACTCCAGCAATTCACCTTGGTGGTGCTCTCGCTTACATAGTAGTTACCACTCTGTGTTTGGTGATACTGGCTAACCTCTTTAGCGTCTGAGGGGATGCTTGAAGCGTAAGCGTCATCAGCGGCGTCAGAGCCGTATGTGAATGTTGAGCCAGTCAAAGCTCTTGTCTTTAAGCCGTATGCCTTAGCGCCGTTTGAAGTGCCGTCGCCAAATTCCACTGTCTCGCCGCTGTCTGTAATAGGCTTAACAACAACTGCGCCATCCTCATCGAAGAATGCAACGTAGAGTGTCTCAACATCCTGGGGCTTAGCCAAATTAAATGTTTTAGTGGTTCCAGCCTGCAGTGTCTCTGAAGCGAGATAAGTGGCACCGGCTGCAGTGGGATAAGAAGTGTAGATTCTAACCACGCCAAGATTGGCGGTGGATACGGTTACCGTAAATGACTCAGCGGTATTCCACAACTGGTCGCTGGCCACATTACCAAATTGCTCGGTGAATGTTTGCTCGTACTTAGCTTGCTGTTCAGCAGCTTTAGAACTTGGATCGTAAACATCCTTGCTCTGGCAAGATGCGAGCACGAGGGCGCCGCAAGCCAGAACGCTAACTGATTTCGTAAGATTCTTAATGTTCATTTTCTCAGCTTTTAAAAGTTAATTAATCATTTCGGGTGCAAAGTTACAAAAAAAATCCGTAACTGATACCAATATACCCTAATATTTATAGTCTATTAACATTTAAGAACACACCTTTACATTTAGACACCTAAAATTGTAAACTTATTTTACTTTGCCGCTATTTTCCTCTTTTAGAACTCGTTCATACCTTGTTTATAATATAGCGAGTAGAACTGCTGTGTCGGCAAGACTCGGCTGGGTTAGACCTAATGACTCTCTGTAAATGACTCTCTGTAAGAGCGCCCCGGCCGGGCCGGGCTTGTCTTAAAGACCCTTTAAAGACCTTTGTCTCTATATTTTAGAAAAAAATTAATAAAAAGTTGCGAGTTTGAAAAAAAAGCACTACCTTTGCACTTGATTTAAACAGCAATGGACGAAAATAAGTCGATAAAGACCAATAAGCAGTTTGAGGAAGTCATAGCAAAATGCCGTGACATCTTCGCGAAAAAGCTCCACGACTACAAAGCCTCGTGGAGGATACTCAGACCCACGGCACTCACCGACCAGCTCTTCATAAAAGCCAAAAGGATACGCTCCTTGGAACTGAAAAAAGAAGCCCTGGTGGATGAGGGCATACTACCGGAGTTTATGGCGATAGTAAACTACGGCATCGTGGGGCTCATACAGATAAGGCAAGGCTTCGCCGACACCGTGGACATCACCAACGAGGAGGCTCTCGCGCTTTACGACAAGTATGCCGCAGAGACACTGCAGCTGATGATAAGGAAGAACCACGACTACGACGAGGCATGGCGCTCTATGAGGGTAAGCAGCTATACCGACTTCATCCTCACTAAGATAGAGAGGGTGAAAGAGATAGAGAACCTGCAAGGCAACACACTCGTGAGCGAGGGGGCGGACGCCAACTATATGGACATCGTGAACTATGCGGTGTTCGGCGTCATAAAACTTACCGAAAGTGCTCAAGATAATAGTTAATGCCGCAAGGCTGCTCCTCGCACTGACACTCATCGTGTCGGGCTTCGTAAAGGCCGTGGACCCCACAGGCACAGCCTATAAGATTACCGACTACCTCACTGCCTGGGGACTCATACAAGAGGAGCACATCACGGCAGCCACAGCACTCGCCGCAATGCTCGCCATGGCGGAGTTCACATTGGGAATACTCCTACTCTTCGCTATAAGGAGGAGACTCGCCACAAGACTCACGCTGCTGATGATGACCGTGATGACGGCAATAACGGCGTGGACGGCGATAACCAACGGAGTGAGCGACTGCGGATGCTTCGGCGACGCCATAAAACTGAGCAACACGCAGACATTCTGGAAAAACGTGGTGCTGCTCACCGCAGCGGCGATAACAGCGGCGAAACCACTGCTCATGACAAGGTTCATAAGCAAGACAAACCAGTGGATAGTAATCAACTACACACTGCTCTTCATACTCATCGTAGAGGGGATAAGCCTGTACAAGCTGCCGCTGATGGACTTCAGGCCTTACCGCATCGGGGCCAACATCAAAGAGGGAATGGAAATTCCCGAAGGAGAGCAAGGGCCGCAGTTCGAGACAACGTTCATCATGGAAAAGAACGGAGAGAGGAAAGAGTTCAAAATAGACAACTACCCCGACTCCACCTGGACGTTTATCGACAGCAAGACAGTGCAGACTTCCGAGGGGTACATACCGCCGGTGCACGACTTCGCCATCACCATAGGAGACGAGGACATCACCGAAGAGGTGCTCAGCGACACAGGATACACCTTCCTGCTCATAGCACCGCATATAGAGAGGGCCGACGACTCGCAACTCGACGACATCAACAGAATCTACGAGTATGCCCAAGACAACGGATACCCCTTCTACTGCCTCACGGCAAGCAGTGAGGAGGCCATAAGGAGATGGGCAGACATCACAGGGGCAGAATACCCGTTTGCGACAACTGACGAGACGACCCTCAAGACGATGATAAGAAGCAACCCGGGACTTATGCTCCTGAAAAACGGCACCGTGGCGAATAAATGGAGCCACAACAACCTGCCAACGGAGGAGGAGACACGGGGGAAGCTGGAAAAAAACACCCTCGGGAAGATAAACATCGAAAGCGTCAGGGAAACAGCAGCCAAGACAGTGCTGTGGTTTATCATACCACTGCTGCTGCTCACCATCGCCGACAGGACATGGGCATGGAGCACCTGGCTGAGAAGAAAACAAAAGGAAAAAGAAAACAGGATAGTTAAACATTTAAAAGGAAAAAAAGACATGAGAAAGAAAATTGTGGCAGGCAACTGGAAAATGAACCTCAACCTGCAAGAAGGCATCGCTTTGGCCAAAGAACTCAATGAGGCACTCAAAGCTGACAAACCACAGTGCGGAGTGATTATTTGCACACCGTTCATACACCTCGCATCAGTGGCACAGACAATAGACCAGAATATCATAGGACTCGGAGCAGAAAACTGCGCCGACAAGGAGAAAGGAGCATACACAGGAGAGGTGTCAGCAGAAATGGTGAAAAGCACAGGAGCACAGTATGTCATCATCGGACACTCCGAGAGAAGAGAGTACTACAACGAGACACCGGAAATACTCAAGGAGAAAGTGCTCCTCGCACTCAAAAACAACCTCAAGGTAATCTTCTGCATCGGTGAGACACTCCAGCAGAGAGAAGAGGGAAAACAAAATGAGGTGGTAAAGGCAGAACTCGAAGGAAGTGTGTTCAACCTCACCGCAGAGGAATTCAAAAACATCATCATCGCTTACGAGCCGATCTGGGCTATAGGAACAGGAAAGACAGCCACCAGCGACCAGGCAGAGGAGATACACGCTTACATCAGAAGCATCATCGAGAGGAAATACGGAAAACAAACAGCTGAAGACACCACCATTCTCTATGGAGGAAGTTGCAAACCAAGCAACGCACCGGAACTGTTCGCAAAACCCGACATCGACGGAGGACTCATAGGAGGAGCATCGCTGAAAGCAGCTGACTTCAAGGGTATCATCGACGCATGGAAGAAATGAAAAAAATTATAACAATAACAATCATCATCGTTTGCTTCGCGGCACAAGCCGCGGGGCAAACCTTTACAGACCAACTCAAAAAGCCCACATTCAGAGACGCCAAGGTGACGGTGACACAAAGCAAGGAGATAGACAAACTTGTGAACGGCACCATCAACACACCCGCGCCTGCAAAAAAGACAGAAAAGGCATCGGCAACAGAGACGAAGCCGACAACAAAGGCAGAGACGAAGACAGACCTCGCCAACGACATGGCAGAAAATAAAGCCGAGCCAAAGCCGGAACAGAAAGCAGAGCCGAAACCAGAGGCAAAGGCAGAAACAAAAACAGAAAAGTCGAAAGAGAATACCTCTGAGGAAGAGGCAGAGACTGCCAGCACCTCCACATCACACAAGAAGATGATGAAAGGGGGAAAGAAAATCACCGGCTACAGAGTGCAGGCCTTCGCAGGAGGAAATAAGAGAGCCGACAGGGAGGCAGCAGAAAGAGCAGGCAAGAAAATTAAAAGCATGTACCCCGAAGAGGCTATCTACGTGCATTTCTATTCGCCAAGGTGGATATGCAGAGTGGGCAACTACCGCACGCAGACGGAGGCAAGGCAAATGCTGAGCAAAATAAAAAAACTCGGCTTCACACAAGCCTGCATCATAAAAGTGAAAATATCCGTCGCATACTAACAGTATATATAAACAGGAGAAAGAAAAGTTATGGCTAAATCGTATTACGACAAAAACAAAAGACACATTGGACTGGGGTGGAAACTGCTGGGCATCATCATACTGCTCGCGGTAATAGCATTCTTCACCAAACCCTCAGAGAAGTCAATGAAAGAGAGCGTGGAGAAGTATGTGAAAATGGAAATCGCTTCCAAGACAAACAAAAAAGAACCCACAGACAGGGACGTCAACAAGTCGTTCTACCAGTTTAACACCATGCAGTACAAAGAGTATCTCTTCTGGAACGCAGGATGGCTGATAAACAGGTTCAAGTCGAAAGAGAAACTCGCATGCGTGGGCATCTTCGGATTCACCATACCAACACTCGACTATTACGACTATATGGACTCTCCGGGAGCAGGACACGACTACCTTAAGAGAAAAGGCAGCTCCAAGGGCGGTTCAGCGGCACCTGTAGAAGACGACCTCGACGGAGTGATTCCCGAAGAATAAGCCAAACAAAAAATATAACATAAAGCTCCCACGGCAAAGCCGGGAAGGGAGCATTTGACATTTAAAACAAGAAAGCTATGTCTGAACTGCCTTCATTGATTACCGACCTCGCCCTAATACTCGTAGTGGCGGGAATCGTAACATTAGTATTTAAGAAATTAAAACAGCCACTGGTCTTGGGATACCTCGTGGCAGGTATCCTCGTGGGACCACACACAACATTTATGTTATCCGTGGCTGACAAGGAAAACGTGGAGTTATGGGCGCAGATAGGTATCCTCTTCCTGCTCTTCTCATTAGGTCTCGACTTCTCTTTCAAGAAAATCGTGAAAATGGGAATGGCACCTATCATCGCTTGCATCACGATAATATTCTGTATGATGCTCCTCGGTTTCTGCGTGGGAAAGGCCTTCGGATGGGGGCAGATGGACTGCGTCTTCCTCGGAGGAATGCTCGCCATGAGCTCCACGACGATTATCTATAAGGCTTTCGACGACATGGGAATAAGGCAGCAGCAGTTCGCCTCCTTGGTCATGAGCGTGCTGATTCTTGAAGACATCCTTGCCATCGTGATGATGGTGATGCTCTCGGCAATTGCCGGAGGAGGACAGACAGACAGCAGTCAACTCTTAGGAAGCGTGCTGAAGATAGGCTTCTTCCTGATATTGTGGTTCGTCGTGGGCATCTTCGCCATCCCTATCTTCCTTAGAAGCGTGAAAAAACTCATGACTGCCGAAACACTCGTCATCGTGTCGCTCGGACTCTGCTTCCTCATGGCGGTAATATCCACGAAGGTGGGCTTCAGCTCCGCCTTCGGAGCCTTCGTGATGGGAAGCATCCTCGCCGAGACCGTGGAGGCGGAAAAGATCGAGAAACTCGTAACACCGGTGAAAGACCTCTTCGGAGCCGTCTTCTTCGTGTCGGTGGGTATGCTCGTTGACCCCAAAATCCTGTTGGAATATGCCGGGCCGATAGCCATCCTCGTGCTCACGATACTCATAGGACAGGCAATCTTCGGCTCCTTGGGATACCTCCTCAGCGGACAGTCGCTGAAATCGGCCATGCGATGCGGTTTCTCTATGGCGCAAATCGGTGAGTTCTCATTCATCATCGCCACCCTCGGACTCTCCTTGGGAGTAATCGGCGAATTCCTATACCCGGTAATCGTGGCAGTGAGCGTCATCACGACATTCCTCACTCCATATATGATAAAAGCGGCCATTCCGGCATACAACTTCCTTGAGAAACGGCTTCCGAAGAGTTGGATAACAACCCTCAACACCCTCACGATGACCAAGGAGGAGAAACCCCACGATGAGAACAAATGGAAGAAATACCTGCTCAACGTCATAGGCATTATGGTGGTGTACTCCATACTCTGCGTGGCAGTGATCTTCGTGATGATAAACTTCTTCCACCCCTTCGCAAAAAGCTTAATGCCCGAAAACTGGGCCGCATGGGTGACGGCGATACTCACGCTCCTCTTCATACTGCCTTTCCTTAGGGCTATGCTGAGGAAGAAGACAAAAGGCACGACGGCGAAATCACTGATTGAAGACCGCCACATGAACCAGCTGCCCCTCGTCTTCATAGCACTGGCAAGAATTATCATCGCCAGCTCTTTCATCTTCTATATAGGACAGAAACTCATACACCCGTCGTTGGCAATACTCCTCGCGGCAATATTCATCATCGTATGCATAGTGTGGAACTCCGACTTACTGAAAAAGGAGAACAAGAAGCTCGAGGAACTGTTTGTGAAAAATCTTCAGAGCCGCGACGTGGCAGCACAACTGAGCGGAAAGAAGAAGCCGGTGTTCGAGGGAGAGCTCCTCGACCGCAACCTGCATATCACCGACTTCGAGGTGCCTGTTGACAGCAAATGGACGGGCAAGCGGCTCCGCGACCTCTCCTTCCGGCAGAACTACGGGGTGCAGGTGAGCAGCATCCTCAGAGGCGGCAACCGCATAAACATCCCCTCGGGAAATGACATCGTGATACCTCTTGACAAGCTTCAGGTAATAGGCAATGACGAACAGCTGACGAAATTCAACAAAGCCATTACGACAGAGGTGATAGAGAGCGATGGCGACCCTGACCAGCATATAATGAAATTGCGCACGATAAAACTGCCCGAGGGAAGTCCCCTCGTAGGCAAGACACTCAAAGACAGCGGACTGCGCGAGAAATACGGATGTATGCTCGTGGGTATCGAGGAGGGACAGAAAGAGCTCACACCGGCAACCCCCGGATACGTCTTCGAAGAAGGCGACCTGATATGGGTCGTGGGAGAAGAGGCAGACCTCAAAAGGATTGAAAATGCCGGACCGCAAGACCCTGAGGCAGAAACAGCCTAAAGCAAAAGCCCTCCGCAGGAGCGGTCTATAAAATTAAAGGTGCGCCGTCAGGTGCACCTTTAATTTTAATACCATGATATGCTGCTTGAATACGAGCTTCGTTTGTCATACTTCAAGGCGTCGGTAAGTGTCGAGGCGTTGCATCGGAACGAGAAGTTATAGCTCGTGTATGGCGAGAGCACCACGGAGCACGACATATTAAAGCAGTGAAGGTCGCGGCTCAACGACGCCGTGGTCATACTCAATTTCTTATTGTCGAAGTCATAACCGGAGGAGAAGCTGATGTTCCATCCGTCGCTGATACGTATGTTTCCGCTGAGGTTCAGGTTTTGCGTGAACTTATAGGGGTAGCGCATCCTGCTGGTATTGAAGGTGCCGCTGGTATTCTCACGCATCGTGATACCATAGCCCACGCTGATGCTCCAGGGAATGCTGAAAGCCTTATATCCGTCCTCGTCGGTCTCTGCCTTGCCGGCATTCTCTTTCTTCGCGCCTCGCTGGCCCTTGAGCATCTTGTCATCGACATTCGTCTCCACTCCAGTGTCATAGTCGTCGTTATCGTCGTCTTTCTTCTTGTCATCCTCCTCATCCTCGTCCTTATGGAAGAGTTTCTTTATCTTCTTGAGAATTTGGTTGTCGAAGGTGAAGGAGAAGTTTTGCGACATTCCCTGGAAACGTCCGAAGCGTCCGTGGCTCCACTCTGTGGTGTTGCCCACGTAAGGCGTGCCGTTCTCATTGAGCTCGTAGGCGTAGGTGGCGAAGACGGCATTGAGGCTGAAGGTATAGTGTTTCCACCATTTGAGCCTCAGTCGGGTGCTCAGGTCGCTCCATTTCCTTGTCGAGGCAGCCATATTATAGCTCAGGGAGGCTCCCAGCTCATCGATGATGCTCACCTTCTTATATCCTGTGCTGTCTTTGTCGGTACGGAATTTCGCCTCGATATTATTGCTCACGTCGATACTGATGCTTCCTGTCTTTCCCTTTCCCGGCACGCCATAGAGTCCATGGGAATACGGGGAGTAGCTCACGAGCGACACGTTGCCGTTGGCATCGGTCTTCAGGTAACTGTCGTAGTATCCGTAGTGCTCTGTGCTGAAGTCAGGGGCATAGTTGACGCTCACCGTAGGCGTGAAGACGTGGCGGATGGCCACCATCCTGTTGCCGAAGAGGAGTTTGTTGAGCGGTTTCACCGGCACGTACATACCATAGAGTTTTGTGCTTGCCGAGAGAGACAGCGACCAGTTGTAGATATTATAGAAGCCATACGTGGTATCGCGAAGCTCCGTCTGATTCACCTCGTCCCACGACCTCATGATACGGCTGCTGTACATACGGTCGGTGAAGTTGAACGACGGTGTCACGTTGATATAGTCGAAGAGTGTCATCGAGGCGCTGATAGGAATAGAGTGCCTCATACCGTTTTTCCAGTCTTTAATAAGGTTGGAGTGCATCACCTTGTCTTCCTTGGTGCTTATGGAGTTGGAGAAGGTTCCTGTATAGCTCATGGCAATCTTCTCATACCACCTCTCTTTTCCTGCCGCGTGCTTGCGCTTGAACGGGTAGAAGCGCGAGATGCTGATGTTGAGGTCGGGCAAGGTGAGCGCCAGGGTGCTGTCGCGCATGTTCTGCGCCACGTTCATCGTCGTTGACAGCGACATTCCTATGCTTGAGAACTGTGTGCTCCAGCTCACCGATGATGTACGTGTGGTTTGCGAGAGCGTCTGGGGGTTGTAGAGCGAGCTGAGGTTGCTGCGCTCGTATGCCGTGGTGGCATAGTTCACGCTTGCCGAGAGGGAGCTGTAGGGGTTGGCCTTGGCATCCTGGCGGTGCGACCACTGCAGTTTAAAACTCGTGGTGCGGCTGAAGTCGGGCATGTTCTTCTCTCCCTCTTGTGAGTTCTGGTAACTGAAATATACGGAGCCGCTGTAGCGGTAGCGTTTGCGGTAGTTGCTTGCCACGCTCACACCCCAGGAGCCTTTGGTGTATATCTCTCCCAAGAGCTTAAGGTCCATCTTGTCGCTGATGGCGAAATAGTATCCTCCGTCGCGCAAGTAGAAGCCTCTTGATGTCTCATCGCCGTAGGTAGGCATGATAAAACCGCTGGAATAGCTCTTCGTGAAGGGGAAGAAGCCGTAGGGTATTGCCAGAGGCAGCGGCACGTCGGCCACCACGAGGTAGGCGGGTCCGAATACCACGTCCTTGCCCGGCCTCACCTTGGCTCGTGAGAGTGCGATATAGAAGTCGGGGTGCTCCTGGTCGCAGGTGGTGTAGCGTCCGTGTTGCAGATACACCTCGCCGTTGTCCATCCTCTTCGACTTCTCGCTGGTCATATATCCCTCATCCTGATGGGTGTAGGTATTGTAGATGATACCTTTCTTCGACTTGAAGTTGAAGGCGATGGTGTCGAGGTCGTAGGTGTCGCTGCCCATCGAGAACACCGGTTTTCCTTCGACAGTTCCGAGGGTGTCGGTAACTGTTCCCGTGGCCCTTACGAGCGATGAGTCAACGCTGATGTTTATCTTGTCGCTCGTGAGGTGCATATTCTGGTATTTCACGTCGGAGTTGCCATAGAGGTATGCCGTTTTTGTCTTCGCCATATACACGAGGGAGTCCTTGGCGCTATACACCACCGGGGCGTCCACGCCTTTCTTGCGGCGGTTGTTCATAGAGTCGAGGGTCAGCGAGTCGTCGATGGCCTTATTGTGTTTCCATATCGCTTTTTGGAGGGAGTCCATCTTCGTGGTGTCATTGGCGAGGACCTTGGCTATGGAGTCGGCGATATGTATGGAGTCGGCACGCAAGGAGTCGGCACGCCTCACGGAATCAGCAATCGCCGTCTTCGACTTGCGGTCGGGGACGGGCGCATAAATGCCGGCAGACATAAAGACGCCTGCCAGAAGCACTATGAATATTACTGTATAATTTCTCTTAATTCCCAAATTGCTCATTCCATTCTTTAAATCTCTCTACTCCCTCCTGCCCGAACTTCGCGAGGCTTTTTATCGCCTGCTCCGTTGTCTTTTCCCTTTCGGGTTTGCTTTTCGAGAAGAATTTGTCCGCCCAGCAGATTAGTTTCTCCTCTGTGGTCTCGGGGAAGAAGTCGGTGGCAGTATTTATCACCGTTTCCGCGGTTATCACCCTGCCCACTTCTATTGTCGCACTGCCTTTGACAAGCCATGAGTCTCCCCCAGCTTTCATCAGCTCCCCGGCCGTGATGCCGGCTCCGGTATGTCTTTCGCACACGCGCGCGTACGCCTCGGCCTTGTCTGCCGGTATCTCGCCGTCCTTGGCAAGCTGCCGTATTAACGCCCCGCCGAGGAGTCCGTGGTAGAGGTATGGTGCGCTACCGTAGCAATGGATGCCCGGGGCGTCGGTGAAAATCACTCCGATGTCGTGAAGCATTGCCGCCTCGGCCACGAAGCCGGTGTCGAGACCCAATTCCGGATGCCGCCTCGCAGCCTCCAGGGCTTTGTCGCGCACATCACGGCTATGACGCAGGAGAAGCTCCAACAGCTCCCCCTGGCCGCTATAGTATTTCTCTATCAGCTTTTCAGCCTGCATATTTGTCATTAATTTATTTGAGGCGAAGCTACTGCACGGCTTGCCGTGCCACCTCTCACTGCATCGGCTTGCCGTGCCACCTCTCACTGCAAAATCTCCGATTTTGCCACCTTTTACTATTCAGCTCTCTGAATATACGCCAGCACCGCTCCCTTTTGCACTTTGGAGCCTTGGTGTGCGCTTATCTCCACGAGCTTGCCGCCTAAGGCAGCGGGGATTTCCACAAACTCGCCCCAGGGAGCCTGGATATAGCAGAAGCGCTCGCCCTCGGCATATTCCTTGCCGATATATGGCTCTGCCGCGGGACTGCACTCGCCCTCGGCGCCGAACTCCCAAATCACCTGTCCTTTCACCGGTGCGGTGATGGCATCGGCCTTGGCGTGTTTGAATGCCGCGAGCTCCTCCGCTGACATCTTTCCGCCCTCCTGTTTGTCTTTGGCAGCTTGCAGGTCGGCAAGGAAATTCTTCTTCGCCTGTCCGCTCTTGTAGTTGCGGTACTGCTCCGGGTGCATGGCGAGCTCAAAGAGCTCCTCGTCGTCCTGACCATACTCCCAGCCGTTCTCGTCCATCTCCTTGCGGAAGTCGTCGAGGGCGTCGGTGAGCAGTGTGTGCGGGTCGGCGTCGGTAAACTCCCTGCCCTGCTCTTTGGCGAGTTTCACGAGCTCGTCGTCGATTTTTCCTGGCACGATGCCGCTCTTGCCGAGAATCATACCCCACATAGAGTCGTCCATCATCACGAAGCGGCCTTTGCCCTGCTCCATAGTGAGGAGGTTCATAAGCGCGATGTTCTTAACATATTGTGAGAAGGGTGTCACCAATGGTGGGTATCCCACTCTCGGCCACACGTATGCCACCTCCTCGAAGAGAGCCACGAGCATATCGTCCATGCTCAGCTCCGTCTCGCCTTTCTTTGCGCGGAGGTTGTTGATGGTATGGCGTATGCCGCCTAAGTCGGCCATCATAGAGCCCATCATACCGCC
>Ga0181612_123749_pt1 | contig 12209 bp, 4 predicted proteins | sample HoacroProtozoa21_FD_119630 | JGI IMG/M metagenome (GOLD analysis project Ga0181612, IMG submission 119630) | Hoatzin crop microbial communities from Cojedes, Venezuel. Combined Assembly of Gp0051906, Gp0051904, Gp0051908
AGTAGGTTGGAGGCTCTCTTTTCTCCAGAACCGTGGGAAAAGATATAGCTGAAATCTTGGTTTTCCCAATTCCTTTTAATTTGCTGTTAAATCTTTTACTGACACATTCAGTCTCCTGAAGATAAAAAGCATATGAGACAAGACTATGATTGGGTAATTTTTTAGGTTTTTTTCCTCATCTTTCTTCTGTCTAATTTCTTCCTCTAATTACCTACTGACTTGTGTTGGGTTTTTTCTCTCATTATCATCATGCAAAAAGAGTGATGATACTGACTTATCAGCCAAATGATAAAATGATGACATTGATTTATGTCATTACAAGCTGTTCTCAAATATGAATTCCTTTAGTAATAGCAACACATAACATCAATAAAGGGTAGTGGTCATAGCGAACAAAAATTAAGGATGGAGACAGATGGCAGCAGGCAGACATGTCAGAAAAACTATTTCAGGCATAAGGAAAGTGTGGCTTAGCTGAGAGGATGTGAATGGGTATAAGGTGGACGAAAGTAAAGACTGAAAAAGGTATAGCAGAAGGGCTGAGGACCAAGTGGGTATTAAGAGATTAAAAAGTTTGACGACAATGGGAGAAGCATGAAGAAAAGTAGGAGGATTTGTGGGAGCACCATAGGGATATTATTAGTTTGTGCTACTCACCAGGAGGTAAAAATCAATACTAGGATTGGCTGAACCAATAAACAAAAAAAAACATATTTTAAAAGCAGAGTTAAGATTTTTACACATAAAGAAAATATTTTGGGAAATATCTAAACGCTTAAATGGAAGTCAAATTTTAACATATTAATTGCCAGACATTCCAGCAAACTCTGTTTTTTAGACACTTATGGACATGTGCAGGAAAACTCTGAAATGCACTTCTTTTACGTTATATTTAATGTGAAGATTTAAGAAACTGTACCCTGTTACAAAGCCTGTAGTTTGAATGATTTAATTTATTATTTCTCACAGCTTCTATCAATTCTGCCTTCTACTCATCAATATATTCAAGTTTAAGTAGAAAGGGAAATTTAATTAAAAGCACCTTCAGGAATCTAGCTCACACTGCACTTCCCAAGATCAAAGCATATATGATTGCTCCTGTAAGAAAATGTTAGCAGAGTCCTTAAGGAAGGTTAGAAGTCATCCTAAACCACGCAGAGGGCATTCCCCTACCGTGCCTTCCCCCCTCTGCCTTTTCTGCAGTGATATAGAAGGACGTTACAGTTTGATAAGTTTGATAATCTTTTTTCAGAGAATATCAGACTGTATATAGATGGGTATTGTTGGTGAAAATAGAATTTAAGCTGTGAATGCTAAGAGGCAGTAGAGAATTGGGTGTAAGTGAATGTCCAAAATGGAGCTTTTGAGTTCTCAATCTGGAGCTGGCTTCTTGCTAGATACAACTGGTATGGGCTGTTGTAAATTTTGAAAATTCCTGGGAAAAACAGAAGTGACACATCTGTTTCATCCAATTAACACAGAGTCATGAGGCAGAACCAACCAGGAGCCTAATTATGCATTGTACTTCTGCACGTAGACTGCTTAGATGGGAAAACTGGGGACAACTTCTTCTGGAAAGAGGAGCTGGTACCAACAGAGTTCCTAAAAAGATGAAGCAGTCTTGGAAAGGTAGGTTGAAGGGGTGATCTCACCAGTGAGTGCAGATCCTGGAGATCGCAGATATGCATGAAGATGAATGTCAGAGGATGCCCCAGAACGCTGGCTGGTGATGCCCAGGATGGGTAACTGGGAGAAGGCAGAGCAGGGACTGATACAAGTTTTGAGGGCTGGGTAATGTAGAACTAGAGAGGGGAAGTGAATGAGTGACTGTGTGGGATAATCAAGTAGGTTAAAAGTGGTAATCTTATTACCTCTGAAGCAAACCCCAGTACCAGATCCACTCTGGGCTTTCATTCACTCTGTCTTGTCCATTATAATGGGGATATAGTAAATTAGCATTAAAGTTCCAATAATAGTGAAAGTTTGGAGAATGTAGGCAGAAAGCAAGCCAGTAACTGTTCATATGCCTGGTAAAAATATTTTGTGACAATACATTTTTAAGATGCAAAGTATTGTCTTTATTTCTTTTATTATGGACAGCAGAACACATTGAAAAATCCTGTCATAACTTTTCTTCTCTTAAGAAATTTGATTCTGTGGTAACTGAGAAGACTAGTTCTGCTCTGACAGTATTGGGGAATAGGCAATAAGCACAGCTTGACGGTTTGTACAAAACACAAACATGAGAGTTTCCTACAAGGCATAGAGATGAAAATGAACAATAACACATCACTTTCTCAGCTGTATAGGCAAACTGAATTCAATTTAACTTTTCCTATAAAAGCTCTTATGAGTCTTTTTTTTTTCCTACACAATTTTATTATAATTGTTTATTCACTTTCCAACTTTGATGTATCACCAAGGTTAGTGCCCACTAGATATAATATTCTGCCCAAATTTGTTTCAGGCTGAAAGCCAGAATCTGACCTTTAATGACTTTGAATTTTGTGTATGCGATAAAGTGGAGATTGATTGTACAGATGTGCCTGTATTTTTTTTAACTGCAGGAGCACAAAATATCCTCTTCATGTTGACAGTAGAAAATAATTCAAGGGATCTGAAAGCTGTTATGAAAACCTCTGGGAAACAGAAATGTCAGAATATGTTAATGGATATATCTTTAAAAATGCATCTGATTCCTGTGAGCCTGTATACCAGTTTTATCCACCATTGTTAGCAATTCCAGACACAGTAGAACAGATTCAAGATAACCATTAAAGAAAAGCATTCCTTTGACTCTAACATGGCTTTCATCATCCAAATAGCTGAAAGCCTCATCCACGATAATGGATGAAAAGGGAACTCTTTGGATTAAATGCGAAACATTTGCAAGAACAGTCTTGGAGTTTGGAAATGAGCTTTGAGATAAATCTACTCGGTTCAGACTCAGTGGGAAAGTGGAATGGGATGGACAGACCTGATTTTGCTGAGCTGTTCTCTCAGCAAGCAGCGTTTTGCTGCTGATGAATAAGCCACTCAGTTTAATAACAAACTTTGTAGATTCTATAATATCAGAAAGAAACCCAGACTCTGTAAAGGGTCTTCCATGTCTCTGCCTTGGCTTTTGTCTCTAGCAGCTGAAGCAGTCTCACTCTGCCTTTCATAACTAAATATAGAAGGGTGCATGAAAGAATGATATCCCTTTTTTGCTTGGACTGGAGACCAGACCATTAAAAGCAAAATCCATGGGAATTAAGAGCCTCAGCATTATTTGAAATCTCAAAAGAGTTACTATCTGTGGAAACATAAGCACCGTTACAAAACAGACCCTAAGGTTTTAGTCCATAGTCAATAGCACAGGGTAAATTTTCAACAGGGGTAATCTGCATGATGACAATGATAACAATTTCTGTTATCATTGTGTGTGCTATTTTACAGCGTCTGGATCCATTGTGCCAGAATCTGTAAAATCACATAAAGCAAGAGCAAGACAACATTTTCTCAACAGATTTAAATGTCTGTGCCTAGGATTATATTGTTTATCCTGTTGGCTGGTAGGGTTCACAATCAATGCGGCCAGATTAATCAATTCTGGTTAAATATCCAGCAGGTAAAATTTTTAAATGCTGACCTGCACAGTTCAGTCCATACCTGGTCTAAAGAGACTGTTTTATCTCCTTTAAAAAAGCCAAAACTCAGGAAGTAAGTTTCAAGACATTTAAGAAGTCAAATAAAAGAGACACTTAGCACTTTGTGATACCATCTGGCTACTATAAAATTTAAGAGCGAATCAAAAACTGACTGATTAATAATACTGTAGGGAAGAAGTAATTAAATAATGTGAATTTTCCTTTCTGCCTTCTCAGAGATCTATGGTCTCTGCGTAGTAGCTGAAAAAGTTTCCAAAGTAAACACCTGAAAGGAAATCCGTTCTGTTCCTTGTCAGAAACCTTCAGTGCAAATCTTTGTGTCAACACGTGTTCTTCCAGTCTGGTGGCTAAGATAACAGTGAGATGGGAAAGATGGGGGAAGAGGGAGGCTAAACACATAGGATCGTCTTTCATATGTAGGCTTCCAGTCAATGAGAAGACAATAACAAATCAGATTTGGAGACAAAGTATTGTGGCTGGAAGAAAAGTATCCTTGAGTAGATAAACAAGCCTTATTGTCTTCTAAGCTTACATACACAGACCCTTAGGTTGAAGCAACTTTCAGCCTGTATGTGCAGATGCGAAGTGGCTCTGTATATGTGGAGCGGAGGAAAGCAGGTCACACTCAGGAGAGCTGATGTTCATTTGTGCCGATAGTTAGAGGCGCACAAATCTGAAAAATGCTCCGTTCTAAGTTGTTGCTGCTCATGCACATACTGAGATTTATTTCAAACTTTGAACTTGATCGATTGATGTGCATTATTTGAAGATTTTCATAGCTCTGACGAACAGAACATCAAAAAGTCAATGAATTTTCCTTAGTCCATAGTGGTAAGGTACTAGAACACCTCCATTTCCTTTCTTAATATTCTTATGCTTTCCTTTGGTCGCTTCTTGGAAATGACTGACCTATTTTTGCAGAATTATGCCACAAAATTATTCATGATGGAGTTATAGCTAAGTCATTTAATATAAGTGGGAAAGGCCTTTTATTGAGAACTGTCAGATCACCTTATTATATTGCTGAACTTCTGTAACCCTAATAACATTTTTTAAGCTATGTTACACCCAGTAAAAAGATACTGCTCCATTTGCTTCATCCAAATTACCAACTTGCAGAAGATTTACTACTGCTACTTCCTGTGTTTCATTAATCTTCTGTTAGGTATTCAAAAAGCTAAAGTTCAAGATAAGACATTTTTTATACATTCCTGCAGCTTTCAGCATATGTAATGAGTTATGCAACATTAATATAATTTTGGAATGTGGATTTATAGGGATGTAATGTAATTCAATTTGCTATGGAGAATAAAGTCTTATTGTTAGAGTGTAAGTTAAGTAAAGGTAAAATGTGAGACTATCAATACCAGTCCCCTATATTTTCATATGGACTGAAGAAAATATATAAGCCCTAGATAGCATTTCCTTCTTCCCCAGTGTTGGTTTAGCAGGTTATGAAGCCCATCTTGCAGTGTGCAGTGCAACAAAGTAAATATTACAGAGAAGTCCAATGTTGCTTTCTGTAAGAAATAATAAAACCATAAGAAGATGAGGAATTCTATTAGAAACCCCAAAATTATTCCTATAAATATTTTTGCAGTTTTTTTCAGAATTTTATGGGGTTTTTGGTAAGAGTTATACACAAACTCATCACAAACTGCCACTGAAATTGAAGTGTCAAAAAACTCCTTGTACCCATAATTAAAGGTTTATGACAGACATATAAGCTATTTTTGCAGCAAAGTATTCTCCATCAGAACATATAACAACACACTGTTACAGAAAACAAGTCCTGCTAGGTGATGACTATTTAAAAGAAAAAAAAATGCAAGGAGTTCTTACACATTTGTAATCTTTAATTTCTCAGACATATTTTTTCAATGTCAAATAACCTTGTCAATTGCAATATATTAAAAATATAGTCTAATCAAAATGCTGCTAGATTTTACGCTAAAGAAAATAGTAGATGAGAATTCCCTTCCTGAGGCAAAGAAAGAGTTAGACGTAAGAGAGTATTGCTGTTCTTAGATAGCGTTAGCTCTCCTGCACTCTTATTCTAAAAATATTTTCCATGCTTTCCTTTGCAAGATGGCCTTTCACTTGTAAGGTATTGTAAAAATTGCTACAAGTTTTTTAATATGTCTACTGAAGTTGAATTATTTTCAAGTATAGCAGACTAGAATCAACCAGCTAAGTAATTCTTTTACTTTAGGCTGTTTTCCCAACTCTGTTTAAGGGGGTAAGAGTGTGGGCAGATGGAAATGAAAAGTGAAATCATCACCTTTTCCAGTCTGCAGGCATTGGCCAAGATTTAGAAAATGGACTAACAATGAAATTTCTAATTCTTTAGGTAGATAATAAATATGCATACAAATTGTGAAACAGTTAATCCCCTAAATCCAATGAATATGTAGCTTTCATGTAGCACAGAAGAAACTAAATGTACAATTCTAGGCATCTGTAATGTGAAAAGTTAAATTCAGTTGCTTCTGCTGAAAAGAAGTTATCCCATTTACTCCTTTTATACTGTGCTACGCCAACCCATGCCATACCTTAGTACCACAGCACCACTAATAATTTAGGTTAGGAGGAATGACTACACAATTGGGCAAGTCAGAAACATTTGAAGAAAAATGTGTGTTAACTTTCTGTAAATTATCCTCAGATAATCTATAAGTATTTAAAAATTGCTGTTTTTCTGTAGGCTTGTCAGAAATCATGTTGGATAAAATGTGTTAAAATAAAGAGAAATGCCTTAAGTGTTGTCCACCTCTAAATAAATGTCACGTCCATGGTGATCTCCTATCTTGCTATACTGATCACTTATGAAACAACTATTTCAAAGTAAAAGAGGGTTATGATATATAAAATCAGAAAGAAATATCTTATTTCTGGAACTTTATACTTATTACACTTTAGAACTCCTTGGCAGATAAAAATCTTAAAGAGTAAATATCTTACTAAAGCATTTAGATGTGTCCAGGAGGTGCTCTTGAACCCCACCATTAGGTTCATACCTGACCAAACTGTCTTGTTTCCAGTAGTTTAAGGCCAGGTAGCTTATCTACTCATCATTATAACCTCCTGCCTTCCCATGTTCATTGTCTCTCACCCAGATTATGTGTGGTGCCTCACATACAAGGCAGGTGTGACTCTATAGCTTTGGCAGGAAAACATCCCAGATAAATCCCAGACCTGCTGGCTCAAGCTGCAGAGGTGGCAGGCAGGTGACCTTCCCTTGCTGGAAGTGTGCGCTCAGCAATGACGATGTGACTAAATAGAAACAACTGATTTTTCGTTCCAAAATAATGGGTGTTTTCAATATGTGTTCACAATTTATTTATAAAGAATTAGCAGACTGGAAATAAATTACATTAGTCCAACAAAGTTCCTCATTAGTTTATGAAATGGTCATAACATAGAAAATGGATTAACTCCAGTTACCATGAAGTGTATGAGGTTTACAGCTGGTTAGCGTTAATCCAGCTGCATTGGTTGTAGTCTTCACACAGTCATGAAGTAACCTGAAGTGGGAAGGTAAGTAAGCACATAGATTTTGTCTGATAGTAGGAAATTATTCCAATGTGATTGATTCATCAGTTCACGATCCTCAAAATTTGACTAATCATAATCGGTTCCTAACCCTCAGATCGACTGTTTGCTTCTACTCTGTAGCTTTTGTAGTGTTACACACCAGCAGGTGACTGACAGACAGACTCAAAACAACAATAAGAATATAAGAATAAGAGCATAAGAATACGTAACAAAATGAGAATTAATTAAAATTTGTGGGATCTGAAGGAGATAGATGTGAATATAGACAGTTCCAGATGATCATTATTTATCAAAGTGGAAAGTCAAGATTTTTTTTGGGGGGGGGAAAGTAACTGCTTAATTTTATAATAGAAAAGTCCAACAAGATATTGTTGTTCATTATTTTGCACTCACAGCATGAGATATTTTTCCTTAAGAACCCACAGAGTTTATATCTAAAGGGAGAATACAAGATAAAATATTAACATGCACATGAAACAGCAAAAGCTATTGAGGATAACGTGTGGGATGGTACTCCATATTTTCTAAAATTTTGTTAAGATGTCTGATGGCTTGTGATATTGAACTTCTTCAGACAATCCTACAGATGGCTGAAAATGTGAACCTGATGTAAAATTTTCCTGGAAGTATGATGGGTTTGCTCTTTGCGCATGGTGTGTTACGAAATGGATGATGTCTGGGCTGATAAGTGCTCTTCCAGTATTGTCTAGAAAAAATCTCAGGGTGCTTCAGAAATGGAAACCAGCAAGAAGTTATACTTCCCAGTGAGTGAAAGGTATGTCACTGGTCCAGAATATGAAAGTCAGAGAAAGAAAAATCACTGGAAAAGATCATGATGGCTAAAGAAGAGCCTAGCAACCTAGAGATAAATACACAAAAGGCAAAGAGCATGGCACCACTGATATCCGCTGAGCATTTCAGACATGTGAAAAGTACAATCAGAAAGAACACTGCACACCACTTTGAGATCACTTTGGTGTCAGAATTGTTGCCCTAGTAAAGCTCATAGTATTGGGAAGAAGGTGTATTGCGGTAAAGTGTAAAACCAGAATAACTACTGTGTCTCAGATACAGCTGTAAGCTTGTAAAATGCAAATATTCTGAGGAAAAAGCATTTCAGAAGTTTTTTTGGCTGAAAATACTGGGATAATTCAATACAAGTTAGCTATTGAGTGTGTTAGCTATAATTAGAGCTGGTAGAAAGAAACTCCAAACAATAATGTGAAGCCTTTAGGACACTTCAGTAGGATGTTTGTCAATGGAAGCATCTCAAGGACTAATGGCAGACACCTATGACAAAAGGTAATTTGATGATAAAGTGTTCAAATTGAACCAGGAGGTGAACTAGCCCCGTGCAGAAGCAATATTTCTTGATACTATTACGGAAAAATTTCCTTGCATGTCCAAATCTAGCCACCAGTTCAAACCTGGCATGCAAGCAAGAAAAGTAGTTAAGCATCAATGACTATATTTCTGATCCTTTAGGCTGCAAGACGATATTGGAGGGGACTTTGTTATTTATCTGGTGTATTTTACTCTTGCAGAGCACCATAAATCTCTGTAGTTGCTGAGAGCAATGATAGTTTTTGAACCATGCTGCAGAGAAAATGGAAATAAGATGCCAAACATGAAGGATGTAAAACTGGAGAAAGAACATTTCAAAAGAAAGAAATAGAAGAAACAGAATTGGTAAATGGAAAAATGAGGAAAAATATGGAAAAAACAGAATGGGGCAAAATGGGGACGGCTATTGTCCCAACAACCTTTCGTAATACAGAAGAATCAGCCTTCCATAGTATAACATCCCACAAAGTTATCCTGGCTCATACTGGAGTCTTTATTTATCAAAGCACAGAGTGCTGGAATGACCACTGACACAAGAATGAATTGAACAGGGATTCTGTGTGCATTCATCTCTGTAATGTAGAAGGAACGTCTTAGTAACGTGTGAAAAAAAAATAGATTTGAAAGGAATATTTATCAAATGAAATGGATTGAGTCAATTTGAAGTCCTCATTTTTTTCAGTAAATTCCCTCTGATTTCTAATGTTATGTACCATATGTTCTTACTCTATGGCAGACAACTCAAATAATCAATTTCTTTATAGCAATATAAATGAGTATTACCGAGTTAAGCAAGGCTAATACAGCTCTGCTTAATATTACTACTGTTCTTCTCTTAGGCCTGTAACCCCTTCTAAGACATTTGCTCAATATATCAAGGTGACGTATGCTTGAAGCCTTGCTTTCCCAATATGCTTACATCTTTATTTAAACTTGTGTCTATGATTAATGGAATCTGCTCTTTCTGCTTTACTGTAAGGGATGGTTACGCTGGAGCAAAACACAACTTAGTAATGACGTCTCATTCTGTAGAAGACATTATAACAAAAATACATAGATAAACCAGAGCTGACAAATGCATTTTTACTCTATATTTTTTATCTCTTTCCTCTGACATCTCTTTATAGCCTGAATGACTTTCCCTGTAAAATCTCACTGGTACCACTTCTTCTTGAAAGTTCAATTCTGACCACCCCTGGGATTACATTGCCCCAAGAAGTGAGGAGAATGTGTTGTTACATTCACAGACTGAACACGAAAGTGCAGATTCAAATGTGCCACTCCTTCATTTAGAAGGCAATTGTGCACTTCAAAGGACTAAGAAAAGTATGTCATATCCCATGGTTACTAAAATGTTAAAGCATTTTTTTCCTGAAGTGCAGGAATTATTGAAATCCTTTTGCCTACATGTATCAAGTACTAAGAAAGATAACGTGACTTGTAACTTTTGCAATAGTGCACTAATTCACATAGTTGCCTAAATATAGAGATGACCATGCTGACAAGACGGAAGACTAAGATGCATCTTGAACTCATTTACATATTCATTTGCTGTTGTGTTTATCCTTTAAACAGCAAACCTATTTTAGAAATTTATTAATATATCATGGATTTTTCACTGGCTTTAACTGATCCAAATTATACAACAGTGAAATTCTCATCATCCTACCTCAAATGAATATGGTAAAATTGGAATAAGTTATGGAAAGGATTGTTAGAAAGATAAGGAGTGTCTTCTATAACTTAAATAGCTTTTATTCAAGAAAATTTTAAATAATGTCTGATTCAGGAAAGAGACAATCAACTGAAAAGTTGTCTGTGCTTCCGAGAAGATATGACAAACATGACTAGGGGACAGTGATTTTACTTCTCTAACAATACAATGGGCTTCGGAGGAAATACTGAGTAGTAGGCTTAAAATAAACAAAAGGAATTACTTCCCCACACAACCACAGCACATGATTAAACTGGGAATCAGATTTTCAAAGGAACTGCAGAAAGCAAAACTACAAACAAGTTCAGAAATTATTTGTCAAATTCATAAAAGATAGATCATTTGGTAACTATAAATGCAAAAGTCTTAGATGTAACCTCTGAAACTGGAAGTTGCTAAAATGGAGATTGGAAGGGAAATGCAAATATCAAGAACATTACTCCCTATGGGAATAATTGTTGCCAGTTATGATTGATAAACATTATTGGTGCCAGGAGAAAAAAAGATACTTGTCTAGAGAAACCCTGTACTTATCCTGTATTGTCATTCAGCCATTCCTTCCGCTGTTTGTTGGACCTGTCTTTTATATCTTCTACCACTTTAAAGTTTATGAGCAAAGGCTTTTTTCTCAGTTTCAAAGCTGACCTTGGAATTCATCCTGCAATGACCACAGCATCTACAGTACAAAATATTTGGAAAGTACGATTCAGAACAGAGTATCCTACACCATAAAGTGGTAACTTTAGTGAAGCAAATGAAAGAGCAAGGTCCTAAACATGTTTGGGACCTCTAAGGACAGAGCAATACATATAATAATGAATGCAGTAAGAACAAGTTCAAGCTTTACATTAAAACACCTGTTAGATTTTCAGAATCAGTTTTGACTCTGGTAATGTATGCCTATTTTTTTCCCTCAGAATTTCCTTGAAATCTAATGCTTTACAAGATTTGTATTTGTCATTTTGACTATACTCAGCATCATTCACAAATGCTTATGTTATTCTAAAACACTCTGAATGATGACTCTTCAGTATCGATTGTTGTTGACATTGATGCTACAGTTAACATCAAAATGTTATAAGATTACTTCAAGATTTTGGAGGAATTTTAAACAGCCTTAACTGCTTTCAGCAGGTGACAGTTGTTTTTCCTGTGTAAAAGATTTTTGTGAAGTGGAGTTATCCCAGCAGTGTTGCTTTTCTTTCCTCTAAGAGGTGGAAACAAGACAACAAAGTAAGGAAAATTGAAGCCTCAGCTCAGCTGTGGTTTGGCTGGTAATTACTAACAATTTGCTTGTCATGGTCACAAGATGTATTGGATGTTCCCTAAGGGATTCTAGGAGGCATAAAGGATTGCAAATATTTTTATGACATTTAATGTTGTGTTATGAAAGAGACAGAGCATAAAGTTGTCTTGCTTGAAATTAATTTGATAGGTGTGCTCCCATTCCTCTCCTTTCCATTCTAAAATGCATTGGTCTATCTGCACTTCTGTAAAGCCTTAGACACAGTCCCCCACAGCATCCTTCTCTCTAAATCGGAGAGAGGTGGATTTGATGGGTGGACTGTTCAGTGAATGGGGAATTGTTTGGATGGTTGCATCCAGAGAGAAGTGGTCAATGGGGCAATGTCCAGGTGGAGACTGGTGACAAGTGGTGTCCCTCAGGGGTCATTACTGGGACCAGTACTGGTTAATATCTTCATCCGTGACATAGACAGTGGGATCGAGTGCACCTTCAGCAAGTTTGCAGATGACATCAAGCTGAGCGGAGCAGTCAACAAGCTTGAGGGCTGGAATACCATCCAGAGAGACTTGGACAAACTCAAGAAGTGGGCCTGTGTGAATCTCATGAGGTTCAACAAGATCAAGTGCAGGGTCCTGCACCTGGGTTGGGGCAAACCCCAGTATCAATACAGGCTAGGGGATGAAGGGATTGAGAGAAGCAC
>Ga0181612_140047_pt1 | contig 12209 bp, 9 predicted proteins | sample HoacroProtozoa21_FD_119630 | JGI IMG/M metagenome (GOLD analysis project Ga0181612, IMG submission 119630) | Hoatzin crop microbial communities from Cojedes, Venezuel. Combined Assembly of Gp0051906, Gp0051904, Gp0051908
CTTTTTTTGTGGTGTTATTCTTCCGGGTCTTCTCCGCTGTCGTCTCCACCGTCGTCATCGTTGTTTCCGCCCCAGTTCCACCAGCTCCGACGTGTTGTCGTCGTTGCTTTGGTGGTGTACTCGTAATCGTCGTCGTCGTAATCCGGGCCGGAGTCATACGTGGTGCCGCCGGAAGAGCGCGTAGTGGAGTAGTAATACGTGTAGGTCTGCTGCTGGGCCGCTGAGAAGTACTCCGAATTGGTCGTCGCGCTGGTGTCGCCGGAAGCGAAGTCCAGTGCGGAGACACGGTCATCGGACAGCGTGATGTTGGACTGGCCATACAGCATATTCTGCAGTTCATAGGCCGCGCCTTCAAAGTCGCAGATCCAGATCCACTCGGTGCCGGCATAGCCCGCCCTGCAATATTCTTCGGACGGCATGCTGGCCGAAATCATGTCGTAGTTGACCCATTCGTCCGTGACCGCCTGCTTGACGTAACTGACGACATCCTTCTTGGAAAGGGAGGTCTTGATGTTCGGGAGCAGGGCGTTTGCCACGTCGTTCATGGTGCTCAAGGAAGAGTCCTTAAACTGGTTCATGACCGAGAAGATGACACGGCGCTGGCGCTCCGTGCGCCCGACATCGGAGTCGAGCTTCCGGATGCGGCAGAACATGAGGGCGTGTTCGCCATCCATGTGCATGTTGCCGGCTTCAAAGGTGATCTTTTTGCCGGTCATGGTCCACCGTTTCCAGGTCTTGTTTAAGTAATTGGCTTCCTTTTCCGTGACCGGGACATCCACGCCACCCATGGCATCAATGACCTTGGGGAAGGTGTCGTAGTCGACGAGGGCATAGTCATCGATCTTGATTTTGTAGTCCTGCTCAATCGTCTTGACGACCAGTTTGGAGCCGCCGCCACTGTACGCCGCGTTCAACTTGGCATAGTAGCCGCCGTCCTTATCATCGATGTACGTGTAGCTGTCCCGATAAAAGGACACCAGGGCGATCTGCTTGGTCCGAAGGTTGACCGATGCCAGGATCATCGAGTCCGATAATTTACTCTTGCTGTCGATGCCGATCAGAAGGATGTTCTTGACATACTTGCTCTCCATGAGGTCACCGTCGTTGGTGGCCCACTCGTAGAGCAGGGTGCGCAGGGAGTTGGCATCCGTGATGCTGTCGATGTCCTCTGCGTCAATGTCGTTTTCCATGGTATCGGTTCCCTCGAAGTCGTCCCCACCCGTCTGGATGAGGTCGAGCTTCCGGTTTAAGAACCAGAATGCCACGCCACCGACAATCAGGACAATGGCAAGAAGTGAAGAGATAATGATCGCGGCCTTTTTCTTTCCGCTCATTTTCTTCTTCTTTGCCTTCTTATCCTTTTTGCCTTTTTTGCCCTCCGGAAGCTTTTGGTGCAGGGCCGGATCCTCCTCGTCGGGATCCACCGCGACCTCTTCCTCCTCGGGTTTTTCCGCTTCGGCTTTTTCTTTTTCCTCGGCGGCTTTGGCCTTGGCTTCCTCGGCGGCCTTCGCCTCTTCCGCCATCTCCGGCGGCAGGGGCGGCACATCGCCTTTGGAGTTTAACACGTCCTGTTCCGGCTCACCGGACAGCTCGCGCATGTACTCCTCAAACTTGGCGTCCCGCTCCTTGGCCTTGAGGTCGGCGAGATCCGAGAGAGAGGTATTTTCTAAGTTGCGTTCAACCGGATTGTTTTCCATAGAAATTGGTACTGCCTTTCTGGAATTTTCCGTTTGCGTCAGCCGTCAGTCTTCGGATGACTCGTCCGTTTCGGATGCGGGTTCTTTTTCTTCATTTTCATCTAAGGGCTCATCGTCCTCTTCCGCTTCCACACGGGACAGGGTGATCAGCTTGTCGTCGCCGGTGATCCGCATGACCTTGACGCCCTTGGCCGGGCGGGAGACCAGGTTGATTTCCTGGACCGAGATGCGGATAATGACGCCGTTTAAGGAGATCATGACGATGTCATCGGTGTCCTCGACCACGCGGATCGCGGCAACCTTACCGTATTTCGCGACACGGTAGTTCAAGAGTCCCGAACCGCCGCGCTTCTGGATACGGTAGTCCGAACCCATGCTCCGGCGGCCGTAACCGGTCTCGGAAACCGTGAGGATCACGGAGTCATCCGTGACCACGTCGAAACCGACCACTTCGTCGCCATCCTTCTTGAGGTTGATGGACTTGACGCCGCGGGCCGTCCGTCCCATGGAACGGGCATCCGCCTCGTGGAACCGGATCGACATCCCTTCGCGGGTCGCGACCAGGAGGTCGTCGTTTCCGCTGGTACGGCGGACCCAGGCCAGCTCATCGTCATCGTCCAAGTGGATCGCGATGAGGCCGCTCTTGCGGACGTTGCGGTACGCTTCGATCGGGGAGCGTTTGATGACGCCCTTGCGGGTGACCATGCAGAGGTATCCATCCTCGTTGATCGAGCCGTCTTCGTTGCTCTCCAGGCGGATCATGGAGGTGACCTTCTCGTCCGGCTGCAGCTGGAGCAGGTTGATCATGTTCATGCCGCGGCTGGAACGGGTGGTCTCGGGGATCTCATACGCCTTTAACCGGAAGGTCCGGCCGAAATTCGTAAAGAAGGCGATGTAGTCGTGGCTCGAGCAGGTGAAGAGGGTCTCCGTAAAGTCCTCATCGCGCTGCGTCATGCCGTTGACCCCGCGGCCGCCGCGTTTCTGCAGGCGGTATTCGCTGGTGAGCATCCGCTTGATGTAACCCATGTGGGTCAGCGTGATGATGTTGGCCTCGACCGGGATGAGGTCTTCGATGTCGACCTCGCCGGAGACGTCGCAGATCTCGGTGCGGCGCTCATCCGCAAACTTGTCGCGGATCTCCATGGCCTCTTTCTTGACCTCTTCCAGGATCTTCTGCGGGTCGGCAAGCAGCGCTTCAAACTCCGCAATCTTCTGGTGGAGGTTATCGAGTTCATCCATGATCTTCTGGATCTCGAGTCCGGCGAGCTGTCCCAAGCGGTATGCCACGATGGCAGATGCCTGCGGGTCGTCGAAATCGAATTTGTCCATGATGGCCTGCTTGGCTTCGGCCTGGCCGCCCTTACAGGCACGGATCGTTGCAATGATCTCGTCCACGATGTCGATAGCGCGGGCAAGGCCCTCCAGGATGTGGGCGCGGTCCTGGGCCTTCTTGAGGTCGAACCGGGTGCGCCGGGTCACGACATCGCACTGGTAATCAATGTATTTCTGCAGGATTTCCTTGAGGGTGAGGATCATGGGCTGGCCGTCGACAATGGCCAGGTTGATGACACCAAAGGAAGACTGCAGCTGGGTGTACTGGAACAGGTGGTTCAACACGACCTGGGGATTTGCGTCCCGCTTCAGGTCGATCGAGATGTACATACCGTGCATCGAAGAGTAGTCGTTGACATCCGCGATGCCGTCGATGCGCTTGTCCTTGACGAGCTGCGCGATGCTCTCGATGAGGCGTGCCTTGTTGACGTTGTACGGGATCTCGGTCACCTTGATTTCAAAGCGGCCGTTGGCCTTTTCCACGATCTCCGTGCGGGCGCGGACCGTGATCTTGCCACGGCCGGTGCCATATGCGGCACGGATGCCGGAGCGTCCCATGATCATGCCGGCTGTCGGGAAATCCGGGCCCGGGATGTACTGCATCAGTTCGGGAAGCTCAATGTCCGGGTTGTCGATGACGGCACACATGCCGTCAATGACCTCGCCCATGTTGTGGGGCGGGATGTTGGTCGCCATACCGACCGCGATACCCATCGACCCGTTGACAAGGATGTTCGGGAACCGGGACGGCAGCACCGTCGGCTCCTTGAGACGGTCGTCGTAGTTGGGCATGAAGTCGACGGTATCCTTGTCGATGTCCGTCAGCATCCGGAGGGCGATCTTGCTCATCCGGGACTCCGTATAACGGTAGGCTGCGGGCGGGTCGCCGTCGATGGAACCGAAGTTACCGTGGCCGTCGACTAAGGTGTAGCGCATGGAGAAGTCCTGCGCCAGGCGGACCATGGCGTCGTAGACAGAGGCGTCACCGTGCGGATGGTAACGGCCCAGAACGGAACCGACCGTGTCCGCGCACTTGCGGTATGCCTTATCCGGCGACAGTCCGTTTTCATACATGGTATAGAGGATCCTCCGGTGGACCGGCTTTAAGCCGTCCCGGACATCCGGCAGCGCGCGCTGCACGATGACCGACATGGAGTAATCCAGGAAGGATTTGCGCATTTCCTTGTCCAGGTCCACAGGCACGATCGTCTGTGTGGCCAGATGCTCGCGAAATTCGGCTTCCTTCTGTTTCTGCTGTTCCGCGCTCATTTTCTTAGGCATGACAAAATCCCTCCTTCCTTAGACATCCAGGTTCTGGACGTATTTTGCGTTCTTCTCGATGAATTCCCGGCGCGGTTCGACCTTGTCCCCCATCAGGATGGAGAACGTCTCGTCGGCCACGACGGCGTCTTCGAGATGGACCTGCAGCATGATGCGGGTCTTGGGATCCATAGTGGTCTCCCAGAGCTGGACCGGGTCCATCTCACCGAGACCTTTGTACCGCTGGATGTCGCATTTCCCGCCGAGTTCCTCGATCTTCTGGTCACGCTCTTCGTCGGAGAACGCGTATTCCGAACGCTTGCCCTTGCTGATCTTGTACAGCGGGGGCTGGGCGATGTACACGTGGCCCTCTTCAATGAGCGGACGCATGTACCGGAAAAAGAATGTCAGGAGCAGGGTACGGATGTGGGCGCCGTCGACGTCAGCATCCGCCATGAGAATGATCTTGTTGTAACGGAGCTTCGAGATGTCGAAGTCCTCACCGATCCCGGTGCCAAGCGCCGTCACGACCGGCGTGAGTTTGTCGTTGCCGATGACCTTATCAAGGCGGGCCTTCTCGACGTTGAGCATCTTGCCCCAGAGGGGAAGGATCGCCTGGTACTGCCGTTCCCGGCCCTCTTTGGCCGAGCCGCCGGCGGAGTCTCCCTCGACGATATAGAGCTCGGTGAGTTCCGCGCCTTTGTCAAGACAGTCAGCCAGTTTTCCGGGTAAGGAGTTGCCCTCGAGCGCCGTCTTCCGGCGGGCAAGGTCCCGGGCCTTTCGGGCCGCTTCCCGGGCACGGGCGGCGTCCAGTGCCTTGTTGTAGATGGCTTTCGCGACCGCCGGGTTCTCCTCAAAGTAGGTCATGAGCTTCTCATAGACACTCTTGGAGACGAGCGGGGTGATGTCGGTGTTGCCGAGTTTGCCCTTGGTCTGGCCCTCGAACTGGGCATCCGTTAATTTCACGGAAATGACCGCGACAAGTCCTTCCCGGACGTCCTCGCCCGAGAGGTTTTTGTCGTTATCTTTTAAGATGCCGTACTTGCGGCCATAGTCGTTGAACACACGGGTCAGGGCCGTCTTAAAGCCCGTCTCGTGGGTACCGCCGTCGATGGTACGGACATTGTTGGCAAAGCTCAACAGCAAATCGTTGTAGCTGTCGTTATACATGAGGGCGATATCCACTTCCCGGTCTTTCTTGACCGCGGAAAAGGCAATCGGCTCCTCATGAAGCGGGGTGACCCCGCGGATCTCGCTGACGTACTTGACAAATTCCGAGATGCCGCCCTCGTAATGGTAGACATCCTGGACGGGTTCGTCGCCGCGCAGGTCCGTTAAGGTGATCTTCAGGCCGGCATTTAAGAACGCCTGTTCCCGCAGACGGCGGGAAAGGGTCTCAAAGTCATAGACCGTAGTCTCCTGGAAGACCTCAGCGCTCGGCTTGAAACGAATCAGGGTACCGGTCTCACTGGTGTCGCCCTTGACTTCCAGATCGGACACCGGGTTGCCCATCTCAAATTTCTGGTAGTAGACATGCCCGTTCTGGGAGACCTCGACTTCCAGCCACTCAGAGAGGGCGTTGACGACGGAAGAACCGACGCCGTGCAGGCCGCCGGAGACCTTGTATCCGCCACCGCCGAACTTACCGCCGGCGTGCAGGACCGTCAGGACAACGGTGACCGTGGAGATTCCCATCTTCTCATTGATACCGACCGGGATACCGCGCCCGTTGTCGCGGACTTCGATCACGTCTCCCGGTAAGATGTTGACTTCGATATGGGTGCAGAACCCGGCTAAAGCCTCATCGATGGAGTTATCGACGATCTCATAAACCAGGTGGTGCAGGCCGCGGGGACCCGTCGAACCGATGTACATACCCGGGCGCTTGCGAACGGCCTCCAGGCCCTCTAAGACCTGGATCTGGCTCGCGTCATACGTCTCCGTGACCTGGGTATTCATCTCGTCCACATCGTCAAACTCACCGAGTTCTTCGATGGCCTCTTCGAGCGCCTCTTCCTCCGCGGTCGGGGCATTCTCCAAAGGCTCGTCCTCCGGGACCTCTTCTTCGAGGACTTCCGGGGTGGTCTTTTCCATTTCCAAAATGAAAACCTCCAATTAAAAATTCATTGTCTGATATGTTAAATCGTGGTGTTCCCGGCCTCCAGGCGTCGGAACAAGGTCGACGATGCAAGCTGGGAGATATAGACGGTTTCTTTTCCGTCTTCCAAACACACCACAAAGGATTTGGGCAGTTCCATGGATACGTTGACGACTCTCCCCTCTTTGGTTGCCCGGGAGAGGTAATCCCGGGTGTGGCGGGAGACCGTCGTGTTGTCCAGATCGTAGATGCCAAGGACCGTGTCCATTCGGACGACCGTCAGCTGGCCGAGGTGGAGGAGCATAACTTCCCATCCTTTATTTCAAACATGTTGCCACCCGCGCAGCGGGAGAGCAGGATTTCCGAGGGCTCACAGCAGGTGATGAAGACCTGCCACCCCTCAATGTGGTTTAAGATGTAATCCTGTCGGTGGATATCCAGTTCGCTCATGACGTCGTCCAAAAGCGCCACCGGCTGTTTCCCGGTCTGCTTCTTGACCACCGCGGCCTCCGCCATCTTCATCGTGAGGGCGCAGGACCGCTGCTGTCCCTGGGAGCCATATGCCTTGGCCGCCAGCCCATTTAAGGTCACGGACAAGTCATCCCGGTGGGGACCGATCGTGGAAAACCCGGCAAGTAAATCATCTTTCCGGTGTCTTGCCAACTGCTGCAGGAATTCTTCTTTCAGTTCCGGGCCCGTCACACTTTCCAGTGGACAGGAGGTCTGGTACTGGATCTCCATCTCTTCCCGGCCGCCGGAAATTCCGTTATAAAATTCCTCTAGCCAGGGTTTCATCTCTTCAAGGTACTGCCGCCGCTCCAATACAAGATAGGCGGACAGGGATGCAAAACTCTCATCCCATACTTCCAATGTGTCATATAACTCGCTGTGGTACGTTAGATCCTTTAACAGGATATTCCTCTGCTTTAAAATCTTGTGGAACTGGGACAGGCGGGATGTGTAGTTCGGTTTGAGCTGGCACAGTGTCATGTCGATGAATCGACGACGTTCCGCGGGACCCCCTCGAATGAGTTCGAGGTTACCCGGGGAAAACACAATGGCTAAAAACTCGGAGATCAGGCGCCGCGGGCTGTCACATGCTACCCCGCCCAGGGTCGCCTTTTTCTTTTCCCCGATGTTTAATTTCGCTTCACGCGAACGCACATCGTCATGAAAGGTCATTTTGAGTTCCGCTTCCGGCCGTTCAAACCGGACGAGTTCCCGGTCTTTGGATCCGCGAAACGAGTGGAGCCCGGTAAAAAGCCAGATGGATTCGAGCAGGTTGCTCTTCCCCTGTGCATTTTCCCCGTAGATCACGTTGACACCGGATCCAGGGGTTATTTCCATAGACTCAATATTTCGAAAATCCCGCAGTTTCAGGGACTCGACTCTCATGAAACGGTTACCTCAAATTCCTCTCCGTCCAGGGAAACCACATCCCCGGGATGGAGTTTTTTTCCACGCATGGAACACACGTCCCCATTGACCAGGACTTCTCCATCCTGAATCAGGATCTTAGCGTGTCCCCCCGTCTGGGCCAGACCGGAAAGTTTTAAGGCGCTGTCCAAACGGATATATGGAGTCGTAATACTTAACTTATTCATTTCTCAGGCGGACCGGAAGGACCATGAAGAGGAAGGACTCGTCTTCCAGACCCGTGATGATGATTGGCGACAGGGAATCGTTCAGCTTCACGAGGACTTCATCCACGTTGCAGGCGCGGAACGCGTCGAGAAGGAAGCGGTTGTTGAAGCCGATTTCCACGCGCTCTCCTTCCACCTTGGCCGGGATGCGGTCACTGGCCGCACCGAGGGTCGTGGTGGAGGAAATCTTAATGGTGTTTCCATCAAAGACACAGCGCAGGGGGCTCTTGAGGCGGTCGGTGATGAGGAGGGAGGTACGCTCGATTGAGGACTCCATCGTCTTGACATCCACCGTGACCGTCGTGCCAAACTTTTTCGGGATGGCCGCTTTGTAATCCAAGAATTCACCGTCTAAAAGACGGGAAATCACGCTGTAGCTGCCGATTTCAAAAATGATATGGCGGGACGCCACATTCAGAGAGACCACATCCTCGTCCGCGAGAAGCTTTGTGACCTCAGAGAGGGTCTTCGCCGGAACGATAAAGGAGAGGTCCGGACCGGTATAATTGACCACTTCCGTGCGCACAGCAAGACGGAATCCGTCGACCGCAGCCAGCTGCAATTTGTTCGGGCTAAGCTCAAACTTGACACCGGTGTGGACTTTTTTGCTCTCGTTGGTCGACGTTGCAAAAATCGTGCGGCGGATCATATCGCCGAGGACCTTGGCATCCACTAAGACCGGGGTCGTATCCGAGATGACCGGAAGCTCCGGGAACTCGGCCGCGTCGATCCCGACCAGCTTATATTCCATTTCCCCACTGTGGATGACACAGAGCTGGCGCTCATCCGCCTCGATTTCCACGGTCTCCGCCGGGAGCCGGCGAAGGATGTCGCAGAGAATACGGGCATTCAGGACGATCTCGCCCGGCTCAGAGATGCTGACATCCAGAGCCGTCTTGACGCCGACATCCAGGTCATACCCGGTGAGGTAGAGTTTCTTCTCCGAGGCGTCCGCCTTGAGGAGAATGCCCTCTGCCGCCGGCAGGGAGGTCTTGGTGGAAGTTGCGCGCTGTACATTTTGTGCAGCAGCTGTCAACAGGTCGGTATTGCATGTGATTTTCATGGATGTTCCTCCAAACTAAATTTCTGTTGTTAAAACACAACAACAAAACATTGATTTACAGTAATAGTCTTAGTCCCGGTCAAAACTCTGGAAAAATCGTTTTTTCCATGTGGGAGGACAACTTTTTCGGTTATCGTCTCTGTGAATGAGATTCGGAAGATCCGGTGGAAATCCTATTCGGATTTTTGGAACCTGTCGAATCTGTGGAAAACCGGGTGTGGAAAAAAGAAGAATTTGCGGAAAACCGTGAAACAAAGAAATTGTTTAACCGTTTTGCGTCACATTGTTAATAATGCTCTGTACTTCGGCTTTGGTTGCCGGGTCCGCCTTAATTTTTTCTTCCGCTTTCTGGATGTTGTAAATGACTGTGGAATGGTGTTTGCCGCCGAAGATCTCGCCGATCTTTTCCATGGGCAGGGAAGTCACTTCCCGGACAATATACATGGCGATGGCGCGGGCATTGGCAATGTTGGCGTTGCGCTTCTCGGATTTGATATTGTCGACGGTGACACCATAGGTGCGGGCCACTTCATTGAGGATATTGTCGATCCGGACCGAAACCGGTTCGTTGTCGCTCTGGATATCCTGGATGGCTTTCTGGGCCGACTGGATGGTGGGCTCATGACCGCTGATCGTATAGTAGGCGTTGATTTTTTTAACGGCGCCTTCCAGCTGCCGGATATTCGTTTTGATTTTTTCCGCAATGTACTGGACGATATCGTCGGAAAGAGCGAGGTTATAGGAATCGGCCTTCCTGCGGATGATGGCCATCCGGGTCTCAAGGTCCGGCGGCTGGATGTCGGCAAGCAGGCCCCACTCAAATCGGGATTTGATTCGATCTTCCAGGTGGTTGATTTCTTTTGGTGGGCGGTCTGAGGTCAAAACGATTTGTTTCTTGTCCTGGACCAGCGCGTTGAAGGTGTGGAAAAATTCTTCTTGGGTGGAAGTCTTTCCGCCTATGAATTGGACATCATCAACGAGGAGCGCGTCCACCGTGCGGTATTTTTCGTGGAATTCCTGTGTGGTCTTCGTCTCGATGCTGTGGATCAGCTCATTCGTGAAGTCCTCACTGCCGGTGTAGATGATCTTGGCATCCGGGTTGTTCTTTTTGATTTCGGTGCAGATGGCATTGAGGAGATGGGTCTTTCCAAGGCCGGAGTTGCCGTAGATGAATAACGGGTTATAGGCCTGGCCCGGTGTGGTCGCAACGGCAAGGGCTGCCGCGTGGGCAAATTTATTGGATGAACCGACCACGAAGGTATCGAAGGTAAACTCATCGTTTCCGCTGAAATTGACTGCGGGCCGCGTTGGCTTGGTTTCCGTGGCAGATGATTTTTCCTCCTGGTCGGAGATAATGTCGATTTCAATGGGGAACCCGAGGGTGTTCTGGAAGGCCTCATTGAGGAAGTCCATGAACTTGGACTGGATGATCGGAGCGCGGAAAGACGAGGTGGACAGGACCACTCGATTTTCTTCAAACGAGACTAATTTGAGCGGTTCCAGCCAGAGATTGTAGATGGTCTCTGAGGTGGAATGGGTCCGCAAATAGTCGCGCACAAGGTTCCACAAATCGTTGTAAGATTCCATGGGTGGATCGTTTCTCCTTAAATTAATTACAACTACATAAAATACATAATTATGTAAATTCCGGGCAGATAATACAACTAAAATATTTTATCATATAGGGGGTCTCTTTTCAATATAAAAGGGGCACATTTTGGAGGTCGAAAAAATGGCGGAAGAACGGGATTTATTCACAATTTGGGCATTGACATCTGAAGTTTTATTATTATATAATTACTACTCGCAAGTTTAGTAATTGCGAATCCATAACGGAACGGAGGGAAACGGTAATGAAACGTACCTATCAGCCGAAGAAGCGGCATCGCGCCAAAGAGCACGGATTTCGCAAGAGAATGTCTACGAGCAATGGCCGTAAAGTTCTTGCCCGCCGCAGAGCCAAAGGCAGAAAAAGCCTGAGTGCTTAACGTTTTGGGGCACTGAATTGAGCAGTACATTCAAAGCGGAAATACTGAATCGAAACAGCGACTTTCGCAGGGTCTATGCCCGGGGCCGCTCCTATGCAAATCCTGCACTGGTTACGTATGTTTATCGAAACCGTGCGGGAATTTGTCGTATAGGGATCACCACGAGCAAGAAGATCGGCAACGCCGTCGAGCGAAACAAATCCCGCCGGCTCATCCGCGCTGCCTTTCGCGAAGTTTCAAAAGACTGTGGCGAACAACTGGCAGGATATGATATTATTTTTGTAGCGCGTGGGAAAACGCGTTACCGGAAAAGCACCGACCTCGAGAAAGTGATGAAAAAACAGTTTCAGGAGGCCGGGCTCTGGAATCGAAATCAGGCGTGAGCAATGGTCGATAAAGCATTGACAACGAGCATACGGTTTTACCAGAGGCACATCTCCCCCCATACCCCGGCGATGTGCAAGTTCCAGCCGACCTGCTCTGAATACGCCAGGATCGCCATCGAGCGATATGGCGCGGCGCAAGGATCTGCCATGGCGGCATGGCGCATCCTCCGCTGCAGTCCACTGACCTCCGGCGGCTACGATCCGGTTCCGGAAATCAAAGAATACCTATAACGAAGAAAATGGCACGTCTGTGCCGAGAGGGAGACTCCCCCCATGAGTGCAATTTACAACGCAATCTACACCATATTTTCTTACCCGTTTGGTTATGCTTTAAACCTTCTGTATAACATCAACGGGAAGAACTACCTGGCCGCGATCATCATCTTCGCCGTCATCATCAAGCTGATCCTTCTGCCCTCGTCCATCAAGCAGCAGAAGAACACGACCAAGTCGCAGCGCATGAACAAACGGCTCCAAAAGATCCGCGACAAATATGCCAACGACCAGCAGGCGCAGAACGAGGCTGTCCAGGAGTTCTACCAGAAGGAAGGCTTCAGCTCCATGTCCGCTGGATGTGGTTCCCTGGCCATCCAGTTCCCCATCTTAATGGGTCTGTACGGCGCCATCTATCACCCGCTGAAGTACATCCTGCAGATCGACTTTAAGAGCCACTATGGAAAAGGTACGATCGATGCCCTCACTGCAGCAGTGACGAAGTTCCTCGGGGACTCGGCAACGAGCC
>Ga0181612_140246_pt1 | contig 12209 bp, 6 predicted proteins | sample HoacroProtozoa21_FD_119630 | JGI IMG/M metagenome (GOLD analysis project Ga0181612, IMG submission 119630) | Hoatzin crop microbial communities from Cojedes, Venezuel. Combined Assembly of Gp0051906, Gp0051904, Gp0051908
TGAAAAGCGACAGCCCTATCTTCTGAGCCAAGAGTCACTCTGACAAAAACAAAAAAAGCTTTCACAGCAAGCGACGTCTTGAAGCGCTCGCGAGTTTGGGTCACGACCCTGGGATGTGACAGTAAGATGCCGCGTGGTCATGTCTGTCCTTCTGGCAGCTCAGCTATAGGGAAAGTCGCCCATTCCTGCCGTCTACACAGCCAGCTATCAGCATCTCTGCTTTCCTGCCAGAGGAGCCTGCAGCACCTTAGGGCCAGTTCTGGAGATACTCTAGTTTACAAGAAAGATCGAAATGGATAAATCTGATGAGTGCAGGCTGCCCCCTCTTTGAGATAATCCTCACACGAGTGCAAGGATTTGGCAGTATGTAATGGAGCCGTGAAGCTGGCACATGAACAAAACAGCACAGCAGAACCTGGAAAGGAGACTGGCAATGGACTTGGAAGCGACCCTTGATCTGTACGCACCTAAGCCAAGGTCAATGCGCAGCGACTCCAAACACAAAAGCATGGGCAGGCTCTGATCTCTGCTATACCTCCCTAATGCCAGACGTACACTACTGCAATCGATGATGTTAACTCTAGACTTACTCCCATCTCAAAAAGGCCAGGATGTGGCCCAGAGGGTTTACAGCGGGGTGAGCAAGAGCAAGCTCTGGGCTTGTGGGCTTTCGGCAGTGTATTTGCTGAGCTGGGACTAGTTCCTGTTCACCGTCTGTCGATTTTCATGAAAGTCACGTACCTAAAGCTAGGGACAGGAAAGCTGTGCGGAATCCAAGGTTTTGCAATTGTACTGAACAATAACAACATGCACTAGGGATGCACTAGGGATGAAATCCACCCTGAAAACTAGGGCTGCTAGGAGGAGCAGCCTTCTTTAAGCTCTGAGCGCTTCTCTGAGCAGGGCCGTATCCTGCTGTCTGTTACCAGGATGCCTATTCCAAATAATGCTGCATTTATCTTAGCTGACAAACATTTACCGGAGCTGGTGACATAAAGGCCCATGCCTACTGAGACAAGAACCTAATTAAGGCAACAAAGTACGCTGTATCTAAGAAGCCTATGAGGCACAAACTCACTGGAAAAAGGCCACACGAGGTGAAAACCTGAGTCTGTAGTATGAGTTTGGTGTTCTCTGGGTGCACTGAATGAATATAACTCACATGTGGAGCACTGCTCCAGCTCCTTTATCACTGCAAACAGTTTAACCAGCCCTCAGAAACACCCTGGGTGCATGCAGCACTCACAGGGAGTGGACGTGGTGTCAGATGCCTTCATAACCCACTCACTGGAAGGTGGAGGTGGGAAGGGACAGGGCAAAAGCTCTCTGGGCTGGAGTTGGTCAGAGAGGCCATCACCAGGTACCTTACGTGATGCTAGCAGCCAGGACAGGTGTCCAAAACCCAGAAGCAGCCTGTATAGCTCTGGACACAGCCCGATGGCAGAGAGGGGTAGGGAACCCAGCAGCTGTGGGGAACTGCAGCAGCTGATATATTTTGCTTCGCCCCGCTATAACTCCCTCTGATCTGTTCCTGCCAGTCTCAGAGTTAAGGTCCACTCACCATCCACACCCACCGAGTCCTGCTTTAGTGAAAGAACACCCCATCACTTTCTGAGCGCTCACACATGCCTGTGTCAAGGTCACCACTGTATATGCAGTTTCTGGCTTAGATTCTCTTTTTATTAATGTTTTTCTTTTTTCTCCACTTTCTTCTCGTGCTAAAGGGTCGTGAGCAGAATGAAATCCTGACATACTTTCCAGCCCAAGATAGCTAGTGGTTTTACCCTCCCTAGATAAATCATCCCACACTTCTTTGGAAAATATGAATGCATTTCCCTGTGGTCCACAGCATCTGAAGTACCCTGTCATGATTATTACGTGAAGGAGAGCCTTCAAAGGCTCTGGTGGTGTCCCCAGGTACTTCAGAGCATGGTGTTAGGTGCAGGGCCTAGATCAGCACAACGTTTTGCTCACTGTTAATGCCAGACATTCAGGTCTCTCTAATTTCCAGCACAGCAGAGCCCACTTGAAGAAGTTCCTGGTCTTGCCCAGCAGTGCAAGAAATGGGCTCTTTATGGAGTATGAAATCCATTTTCCCCAAGCCTTCATTTGGACTGTGCTTTATGACATGAGAAGATGCAGTAAGTGAATAAAGCACTACATTCTTGCTGACTGATGGACAGATGATCCCAGCAGACTGCATCTGTATCTCCCCCTTCCCATTGCTGTATATTTTCTGGGCTGTCAGTCTTAAAGCCAAAATGACTTGGGAACCTAGACTTCCCTGAGATTTCTTCCCCTGCTCATTCCAGAGAAAGAATTGGAAGTTAACACAGGAGTGAGGGCAAGGAGAGGGAGAGATATCAGCTTTGGCACCTGTAAAGCTTAGATAAGAGGAAAAGTGATGAGTGAGGAGCTTGGACTCAGCTGAACTGCAAATGCAGCACTGCAGCCAACGCAGAGTGGCTGCAAGAGAGCATGTATTAACTTCACAGTGATACCAGACAGCGGGGGTGGGAATGTGCTTACTGAATTCATTCTGTTGACATCCAGGAAGACAGAGAAAGGGAAAGTGAGGCAAGCAGGCCTCACTAAGGTCGCTCGCTTGCCAGAGCCAGAGAGAACCAAGAATAAGACCATACTAAAGCTGTTCCCTCAGTCCCCTGCCCTTAAGCAAAACATCAAGGTTTTCTTCATGCAGGAGGGAAACAATCATGTAAGAGACAGAAAACCTACGAGTTAGTTACTGGAGCTATGGCAAGCAATTCTGGGAACAGCTGCATTTTTTCTCCTTCACTCAAAATAGAAGTTAAAACAAAGGCACTTTTTTTTTTTTAACAGCGAGGATAATCTGCTCCAAAAGAGAGGGAGATTATCTGTACAGAGCACCCCTGGTTTAGAGAAAGTCTAAGGAGGGCAATGTAGTCCCTTTTGATTTGAAGATAACGTTCCTCTCATGGTCATGTTCCCAGCTGGCATCATCCTGCTTGCTTTGAAGGCAGCCAGAGCAATTCACACCAGCTGGGAATCTCACCTACTGTATTAATGGCTTTCCCTGGAGATGCTGCTTGGTACGTGGTCCCCTGGCTCAGTTGCTCTGCTCTGGTCTGCCCAGCATGGGATCCCAACAGCCCCAAAATTCCCTCTGTGCTAGTGAATGAGCTGAGGCTCCCACTCAGCCCAAGCATCCTGGCTAATTCTGCAGATCGCTTTGGCTTCATATTCACTCACTGTACCCCTCAGCCAGCAGCTGAAATTGGCTGCTTACATCTCCTTGCCTGCCTGCCTGTGCTTGTGCTTCCCAGCCACCTCTCACCTGCCTCCAGCATTGCTTGCTGCCCAGACAGTGCAGCAGCACAGACAGACAGGCTCTCACTCTTTACCTCCAGCCCCAACCCCTCTCAGCTGCTTTCACCCCTGAGTTTTCCTGTACTGAACTGTGAGATCCCGCTGATGGGAAGAAATCGCCTTGCCAGACCCTCTTGCTAGAGAGGGAATGAATGCTCCTTCTCTCTCCCCAAGACACAAAAACAACCTATTCTCCAACAGCATCACATATGGGTTCAAACAGTCAGTACTTCCCCAACACAAATGCAAGAAAGGGGGATGAAAAGCAAGAGGAAATAAAAGAAATCAGGGGTATGGAAGGCTTCTTCTAAAAGCAAAGCTCCCAGTCTAGCATCTCAGTGGTGCAATCTCAAAGGCCATTAAAATCAGGCCACAGTGAAGTAGCAGCAGGGCAAATGGTATAAAAACTCCCTCTCTTTCTGTAAATAAGAGACAATATTTGGCTGAAGTGCAGTGAAGGAAGGTCAGGAGGGAGGTGGAAAGGGAGGGGGAGAACAAGAGAGTGCGCATGTGAACAAACTCCAGGCAGTTTGTCAGACCTTAGGTCTTTTTTTGCCGGCTTAACCTTTGGTCTGCAGACACGCTGGCTGGGACGTAGCTGGTTCAATATGAGCGTGGTGCGGAGCACAGGCAGCAGGGCCACATCGGTCCCTTGTGTAACGCTGCCAGTTTGAGCAGGAACCGATGAGACATCCTGACTGTGTCGTGGTGAACTTAGGAGCAAAGTGCACGTGTGAAGGTTGCAACTAGACCTGCTTTCCCATGGGTGAGAGCACATGGGAATGAGATTTTTTTTCTTCCCCCCCTCTCTTCTTACTTCTCCAAGAATATCCTTGAAATAGATGGAGATTTTTTGTAATAAAAAGAGGATAACTGGGCTTGCTATAAATCTCTGTGATATATTTTCAACAATCCCTGCACCCTGGGTGGCTCAGCTTGGGAGGCACTTTCTAAGTAGTAGCAATGGTGTATGCTATTGGTGAAATAATATCAGGAGCAGCATACAGCAAAGGTAAAAAAAAGCGCACCACACAAAATAATTGTTCCAGTTTCAAATGATCACCACTTAGTGAGTGGCTGATGGCTCAGCTATCGATTAGCAGCCAGCAGTGTCTTCCAGAGTTGTTGAAGATGATGGGGCAGATAGGAATTGCAGTAGCACAAATCCATCTGTGGCCTGGCCAAAAGGCTGACAGTTGGTTTCATACCTGTTTCCTCATACAGCTGAGAACACCTGGCTGCCAGGCCAGTTCCAGGTTCAAGCTCCAGGATGGGAAATCAGCAGACAGCCAGCTGACATCTGTTGATCTGATGGGATCATGAATGCCTTTCTGTATTTGCATTACCTACAATCAGACTGTGAGTTGCAACCAACAGATCACCAATGTATTAATCTAACAAATGTGAAATCCACTGGAAAGGCCAGAGCAGGACGACTATGGAGGAGTGAGGGCAAGAACGATGTAGACAAACTGGAGAGTCCAGAAAAGAGCAGGAGAATGGCCAGATATCTAGGACACATGAGTTATCAGGAAAGACAAAACCAGTGGTACCTACTTAGCTTAAAAAAAGACTAAAGGAGAATAAAATAAAAGTGATGAACTCATGGACAAGGCCCCCACAAAATAAAGAAATTAACAGATGATTGCATCTGATTCAGGACAGACAGAACAAGAAGGTATGGTCTCAAATTGCAGCAAGGAATAATCAGCTAGACCTCTGGAAGAACTGCAAGCATAATGAATCCCAAGCATAAAGTGTCCTAGGAGGGTGTGGACTCTTTCAAAACAAGCTAGACAAACATTTATCAGGAATGACTTGGGAAGAGCTGACCCTACCATTATGCAGGGGTATAGACTAGCTAGTTTGTGAGATCCCTTCCAGACCTTTGTTCCATTCATCCACTGTAAGACAAGCATTGTGCACCCACCATGTATTGATAATAGCAGAGTCTAGCCAGTAGCCCGCATTTCACTGAAGGGGAGGGCACAACAGGGAGGAGGAAAGGAGGGAAAGAGCATACCCGACTTCTTACAATTAAAACTGCAATAATACATCAATGCACTCAATCAATCTAACGTGTGAAGGGTTTCCTCATTACCATACTGTCTGCAGCTTAGCACACATTCACACCAAGCTGCTATGAACCTGCACCAGTGCCTTCCTCACCGGTGGCTCCTCAACCCCGGCCTAGCCCAGGAGCAGGACTGGTGCTGTGATGGAGCACTATGGGACTGCTGCCAGCATCAGCCACTCTAAGTCACAGGGCATCACCCCAGCTAGCCAGAGGCTTTGCAAATATGTGGAAGCCCTCCTTCCCAGATGGCATTTTACAGGCAGTGATAGGGAGGAGGAATAACACCATCAGAGTTCATTGTCACTGGGGCTGTGCACGACACCTCCAGCTAAAAGGGGAACAGGATCTTACCAAGGAAAAGGGCCAGGATGGGCCTCCCCTGCTTTGTCTAGTAGCTTACTCCTAGATTGTCACCTGCTACACCTCGAAGTCTTCTTTCTCTTGGATAGCAACCAAGCAGACATACCAATTTTCACCTGTGTTATGACCTGAACTTGATGATCAAGCAATCTCTGGTGCATTGTGCATGACAACAGGGGTGACTTTTAAAGAGAAAACCCTCTGCCCTTGAAGAACAGGGTACTGTTTATGACAGCAGCACCCTTCCTCAGAGATGGCTGAAGGCTTCTGACTCCTCAACAAGGCATTAAAAGAGAAGCTGCTGTCTCTGAGGTGAAAAACTCTGCATTTTCTGATCATCTGCAAATAAAAATCACTGCAGTCCAAGTCCCTTCTTGTAAAAGCAAAGGGGCTTTGACTGCAACGTGATGGCCAAGTTCCCAAGTAAGGATGTAGTTACTTTCTGCCTCCATTAAATTTACCTTGGCAGTTTAAGATGGGGCACGGTGCACATCACTGAAGACAAATGGCTGCTGTGTCAAGCTGTGGAAATGAGCAAAGCAAGCCCTACGCAAACAGCTTCTTCAGTGCCCTGCCACAGAGCCAGCCAGATGCCAGGGCCTAGATTGGAAATTATGAGTCAGATCCTCAAATGGAGCAAAATGACTGTGCTCCAAGTCAGCACTGATTTATGTCAGCGAAAATCTGGCCTGCTGATCTTGAACTAGATCAAATTATTGGAGTTTCTGGACCCTCCAACACCCGCCCTGATCTGTGTATGTGAATGAGAAACGGCCTGCTCACAAATATGTCAGCTCATGGATACACACAGATTGCAGGGACATCTGGGTGACGGAAGCTTTACGGGATGTAGAACTTGTAGCAATGGGAAGAAATCCACTATCTGATTAAAAGGTTAGATACTGTAGGAGGATAAGTACTCACAATGAGCTTGTTGAACAGAAACCTCCATGGGGAGGGTGCAAAAAGCTCACCATTAAGCAGTTTCTGTTAATCAGTTTTGATATAATTCTGCCTGAGTGTGCCAAATTCTTGCCACAGCAGCTTGAGCCATACACAACGTGCGCAGGTGCCGTGAAAGCTTCTCTAAAGCCTTCACTAACACTGCTCCCTCCTGCCCTGCAGCTCACTGGCTCCCAACACCAGCTCTGCCCTGGCCCCTCAGCCTTTCTCCATCACGGTGTAACCACACATCACACTGAGGCGTTAGATGCTCTACTTGCAGCTGCCACATCTATACCAAACCAAGAACCCATTTTCAGATCCACAGGTGGAGAAGCCACATCCGATTCCAGTGGCCTAAACTTCCCCAAGGGACTTTTCACTTTGCCCAGTTGTCACCCTTCTGGTTGGCCTGGCTGCCTGCTTAGTCCTTGCTGCTTATATGCAGTTGGTGTGTACAAGCAAGCAGCTGCTGAAAGAGGAGGAGTTAAGAATCATTTAAATCATTAGGTTTTCATCAGATCTCATTCTGCTGCTGGAGTGCCCTGGAAGCATCTGTTAATAAAGGGGGAGAATAAAATCCCTCTCCCTCGTGTTGAGATATCTTTTTCTATCCAGCTGCACCCAGAATGAAAGAGCTATCAAAGAAAGCTCCCCCATTAGCCATCAATTCAGAGCAACTTCAATCAGTCAGTTCTGCTGGAGCCTGCGGGAATATCTCCCCAGCAGCCTCCTACATGCTGCACTTGAGTGCTCAGAAAGAGCCACATTAAACCTGCCTGCCATCAATCCGGGGCCTCCTTCGCTGTAACTTAATGAGGTGAGCCAGTTGGCATCACTGACAGGGAGCTGAGGAGTTAAAACGAAAGCGGGAGTGCAAGCCACCCCACTCTGGCTGGCAAGGTGTGCACGCACAGGGGAAGCAGCTAAACCACCAGCCCTCCATCAAGGATCTCTCTGAAGGACTGGGGGGCTGTTTCTGGGCTGCAGGAGACCCGTGGAGGCTGGGAGGGACAGGGGAAGCAGCTAGCCGGGGCAAGCCACGGTCTCTCCCCTTACCAGGCTGACAGTCCCTGTCGGCATGGCCTGTCCTCCCTACCCCTGGCTGGACAGTCCGGCTGGGGAGAGATGACGTTCTCCCTCATCCCCACGATGTGACCTCCTCTCAAGCCTGTCCCTTTTGCTGCCAACACATGACATGCCTGCTGATCAAGCCTGGCATGGAGAGGCCATTGCTGTTAGCTGCTGCACTAATGAGGGGGCAGGTGGCTGTCTCTTCACATACGCTGCTTCCCCAGCCGGCACAAATCCTCCCTGTTTGTCATGCAGCTGGAGGATGGCTCAGCCATACAAAACCAAACAGATACACTGTGTCTCTCCCAGCCGTTTTTAAAGACCAGAAAAATATGTGGCTTCAGATGCAGGGCTTCTCTCAGGCCTTGCCTCCAACCAGACTGGGAGGGACAAAACTAAAGCAACTTCCAAATACATCCAATACCTGACTGTCATTAGACCTAGGTCCAATTTACAGATTGGACCTGCCCATCACCCATCCTGGTGACTACTAAGTCACCTTTCTTTGTGAGGTGCTCCTGGCAATAGCCAGCTCCTCAAAAGCAACTTTACTGCTGAGTTAGTTTTTTCTTCTCTTCCTTGCCACCTACTAGACAATTTTATTTCCTCTTTCTTTTCTGGGAGAAGTTGCTACTGCTCAGCTGAGTTTTTCCAAGAGTACCTCTCCTTTTGAATGGTACTTGAAAATTGCTCTTCCCATGTACCGGACTCTATACTAGCAAGTGGGAAGACCGTTCTGCTGTGAAGATGGTAGTTACAGATTGAGTATTGACCAGAAACGTTGCCCTGACCTGCTTTGTGGAGTAGGTCTATTGCTGCAAAAAGCCCCAAACCAACATGAATTATCAGGAAGTCACAAAGGGAAATCTGATGCAGTAAATCTTCCTTGCTTGGACCATAAGGTTTTTCACCATCAAGATAAGTTGTTCAAGGCAAAAAGCACTGTATGGCCTCCTCTACTATTTTCCTTGATGCTTTTGTGATCTGAGTGCTAAAGAGGAGTTAGCAGTTCAGCACGACCAGAAGGAGAGGGTCTGCTTTGATGGTTGGTAGTCAGATGTCTCAAATGATGGTAAGATATGTTGTAGAGTGAGTATGCCCCTCCTGTCACAAACATGTCCATCATCTCTGTGCTTGGTTGGAAGTATCAGCCCTTCTTCAAGCTGCTTCTGTCCCCCAGTCAGGGAAGCATCTTGGTGAGGCTGTCAGAGATTGACCCAGTGGGGAAAGGTATGCAGAACTGAGCCACATCAATGCATTACTGGCAAAGCAGCACATTGTGTCTCATGTCTCTGGGTGCTCTGGGCTTATGTGTGCACAGAAAAGAGCAAAAGGGAGGGGATAGTATTGACCCTGCAATCTGTCCAGCAAACATGAATGGAGCCACCCTCTCCTGCTGGGTCCCTGACGCTGCTCAGAGAGTTCTTTGATCAATAATATCAAAGGACACTAACACATCAAGGAGCATCAGCATGGAGCCTTGACCTCCATCCATGCATAGAAACAGGTCGCCCACCAAGACCACATTTTGACCATGCCCATGTCCCAAGCCTGATCATGCAGGGGTAAAGACTGTGGAGGAGGTTAAGCACTGCTGTACTTAGCTCATTGCTCACCTTTCTCTAGGCACTTGCTCTGGAAGGTCGCAGTGGGAATGGTGTGATATTTAATAAAGGAGCAGGCTGACAGCTGAAGAAATCCAAAGCCTTCAGCTCAGGCACTGACAAGGAGCTCTGCTCTTTCCTCTCACGTGTTCTGCAGGTGGGGTAGGAACACAGTTTGGCTCTGCCCTCCCTGGCCAAGAGGGAGTGAAGTCAGCAGGTCTGCTTCCTGCACCGACTGGGGCATGCAGCTGAATATGGGTCCTTTTACCATCCAGAAAGGAAGAACACTCCATAAATGTGCATGCAAGGCCCTTTCTAGAACATACTATTTGTAGCAGTAGTCCCAAACAAGCCAATATGGCTAGCGATCTGGTGGGCCAGAGGGTGACTTACTGTGGGTACAGCAGCATGAGAACAATTAAGGTACTTGCGCAGAATTGGCCCTGTTCTGCAGCTGGTTCATGGCATAACAACAAGCGTTTCAGGGCACTTTGCTCAGTCTCTGCTTGCGGAAACTCCCCTCCAGCACCACATCTTGGGGACAAGAGAGGAGTTGTGCCTCTGTAAAAGTGCTGGCCAGGAGCCTCCGAGACTGTCCCCGACTCATCTAGAACTTCCTTCGACTTCACGTTCCACCTGCCCTCTTACGCTGCCTACCGAGGGACTGCGAGGCGTCTATTAACTGTATTCACGCTGCTGCTCTTGCCCTGTTCCCACTGTAACCCTACAGGTAGCAGACTGAAAGGAGGCTAAACAATTAAAATGGGAACAATTAGCAGGGAGGCCCCAGTACACAAGTGCAAACATGTTTGTTTGGAAATGGTGTATTCTACGGAAGACATTTCCTCTCATCACTGTTGGCAGCTTCACCTCGCAGTTTAGTAAAAGTGTTTTAGCACTCAAAATGTATCAGATGAATAAGAATAAAAGGTTAAACTAATTTCACCACCACCAAAGTCCACACACACACAAAAAGACAGATTTCCCCCCTCCCCTAAACATCTTTAAGGTCTTGTAGTCATGAAAATTGTTATATCACTGCTAGCACCAACAATGCCTTGCTGGTGCCTTTCACTTGGCATGCATGTGGATGCCTGTCAGGGGAATATCTCCATGCTCACACATTCATTTACATGCAACAGTCTGTTTTGTTCACAGTTCAAGTGCCCGTTTGTGCACAGCCCCTTCAGTGTGTATAGCTTTCTGTTTAGGATGTATAATGCGACTCTTTCAAATGTGCAACAACAGACAGCTTACACTAGTGTCAGGCTGGATAGACATACACATTGATTTCTGTATCATTTTTATTGTTTAGCTTGCATTTAAATGATCCTATTAGGGGTATTAGGCCTGGTCTACAACTAATTTGGGTAGCCATATAGTCATCGTCTGATTAGGATGAGGAGGCTGCGGTCAGCCAGCTCTCGCTCCAGGTCTAACGTCTGAAGAAACTACCCTTTCCCCATGCTTACTCTTACCTCTTAGGTAGATATCATTTCTCTCACTGGTCATACCAGCACCCCTTACTCCACCTAAGGCAAAAAGCCAACAGCAACCTCAGCTGACTTTGCACCCAAGCAGGTGAGAGAAGTTTGATCCTAAGCCCCTTCTCCCTATACAGAATCGAAATCTTCAGCAGGCAGATGGTTAAAGAAACAAAAGAAAAAGAAAAAAAGACATATGAAAGAGGGGGCAGTACTCTTGGACCTGGTGTTTATAAAGTTAATGTCTGAAACATATATCTGTATATACTGGGATAGACTGTTCCTGCTTCTGTTCAGCTGCACTGTTAGTGCTGCATTAGTACAGGGTGCATTAGGTGGTGTTGCACTGCCTTAACTACACCTGTGCAGTTAAAGTGACACAACTTTATGTGTTCATAAGGCCTCAGCTAATGAGGGCATTAATGACAGCTATAAAGACTGGGTCCGTGCTGCTTTATCTCTCCATAGTAACTTTAATCCCAGGATCTCAAAGCACAAGATAAATGCAACAAATAACGCTTCCCAACATGCACCAATGCACGTGAGGTATTAGAGCTGGTTTAATTTTCATGGCAAAGACCTTACATGAATAATGAATCCTTTTATTATGCTCATGAATTATCTGTGAGCGGGCTATGAGCTTTATGAACATGTCTGCTGCTCAAAATTTTTTAATGAACAGTTAACGTTAACAAATGTCACCGTACTGGATTACACCAAAACTCTTTGCTCCAGCAATTTGAGGTTTACGACTGGTGACCTGGGTCACTTCTCCTGGATGGAAGAATGGGAACCTCGTTAAGGAGGACAATTACGAATGGATCATTTTTGATCACATTTATGCGCTGGCTTCCAATGTCATTTGGAGAGATGAACAAAGAGCAATCACACACCAACCTTAATGGGAGCAAAACCTTATATATCATGGGTACTGAGAACGGGTAATAAAAAAGGTCATAAAGAAAAGCAATAAGTTGTTTGAGACACTCTAGATTGTCTTTGGACACCAGTCCAACCAGTATTCCTAATGTTTAGCAAGTATCTTCATCTTTGATTTACAGACGGAGTAAGTGGCACACAGGGAACAGGAGCAACTTGCCAGGGTCACCTGTTCAGACAAACTATTTTAACTCCCTACCTACTCTATATCATGTCTCCACCAAAAGGGCGGGGGGCTTCAGTTTGCGAAAGGGAGCTAGAAACTTCAGCTGAATGAGCGCTCTAAGGGGATTTCTTGCTTGAGATGATGAAGAAATAGCTTGGGGTTGGTCTGTTTCCTTTCAGTCAGGCGCTTCCTTCCCCTGTTGAATCTGAAATCAA